>Ga0306926_10000331_pt1 | contig 42386 bp, 27 predicted proteins | sample flu12Cox44000178_FD_203759 | JGI IMG/M metagenome (GOLD analysis project Ga0306926, IMG submission 203759) | Lab enrichment of tropical soil microbial communities from Luquillo Experimental Forest, Puerto Rico - flux8day.12C.oxic.44.000.178 (v2)... | ecosystem: Environmental > Terrestrial >... | reverse complement strand
GCTCGAGAAGCAGAAAGATGTCGATGCCGTGGTAGTGTGCACCACGGACAACCTGCATGCGGCCGTCTCGGCTGCCGCGATGAAAAAGGGCAAACACGTCTTTTGCCAGAAACCGTTGACGCACACAGTGTACGAGGCGAGGCGCATCGCCGAGATTGCCCGGGAAACAGGCGTAGCCACTCAGATTGCAGTCGCTAACCAGGCATCGGAGGACACCCGCCGGTTGTGCGAATGGATTTGGAGCGGCGCCATTGAACCGGTGCGGGAAGTGCACAACTGGTCTAGCCGCCCTTATTGGGCGCAAGGAATCGAACGCCCGAAGGCCGCGGAGCCCGTTCCCAAGGGACTGGATTGGGATTTGTGGCTGGGACCCGCGCCGGTACGTCCTTTCAATAGCGTTTACGTACCGTTTTCCTGGCGAGGCTGGGTAGACTTCGGCTGTGGCGCTCTGGGCGATATGGGCTCTTATAGTTTCGACACTATCTTCCGCGTGCTGAGGCTGGAGGCGCCCATAAGTGTGGAGGCCAGTTCCACGGAACGTTACGAAGAGACCTACCCGCAGGCTACGATCATCCGGTATGACTTCGCGGCCCGCGGTGAGATGCCTTTCGTGAAATTCACATGGTATGACGGCGGCCTGAAACCGCCGCGACCGGAGGAATTGGAGGAAAACCGCCCGTTCAGGGGCGAAGGAGAAGACGAGGACGAAGGACTTCTTTTTGTGGGCGATCGCGGGAAGATTCTTTGCGGGTTTAATGGCGCTCACCCCAAGCTCATTCCTGATGCCAAAATGAGCAGCTTCCAGGAGCCGCCAAAGACCTTGCCAAGATCGCCTGGTAACGAACGCGAATGGCTGGACGCTTGTAAAGGTGGCAAAGTGAAGCCCGGCGGAAATTTTGAGTTCGAGGGGATGGTCACGGAGACTTTGCTGCTCGGAAACGTCGCGGCTCGTACCGGAGAAAAACTCTCCTGGGAGCGCGCCGGGCTGAAGGTGACAAACAATCAAGCGGCGCAAAAGTTTGTGCGGCCGGAACGCCGCAGCGGCTGGGAACTCTAGTGCGCATCTTGCAGTGGTTTGATGGACGGAGGCCAGAATGTCTACGATGACGAGAAGAACGTTCGTCAGGAATTCGGCGGCGGTTGCCGCGGCAGGATTGATTGCTTCGGGAGGTTCGGAGCTTATGGCCAATCCACTGGGGATGCCGATCGGATGTCAAACCTGGCCGGTACGGCAGATGATTGCCAAGGATTTCCCGGGTACCATCAAACAGCTTGCCGCGGCGGGATTTCAGACGGTCGAACTTTGCTCGCCGGTGGGTTACGCCGACAACGATTTCGCTGGCTTGGCAAAGTACAGCGGATCAGAGCTGCGCAAGATTCTGGGCGACAGCGGGGTGACCTGCGTAAGCTCGCACTTCACGATCGAGGAGCTTCGCGAAAATCAACAAGGAAGAATCGCCTGGGCCAAAGACGTTGGCTTGACGCAAATGCTGGTGCCCACCCTTAACGGGCCGAAGAATCCGACCATGGACGATGTGAAGCGCGCCGCAGACGAATACAACAAGATCGGCGAACGGGCGGCCAAAGCGGGCATCCAGCAGGGACTTCACAACGAAGATTTCGAACTTACCGTCGTTGATGGCAAGCGAACGTATGACTTGCTGCTGGAGCTTCTCGATCCGAAGTTGGTCAAATTCCAGTTTCAGGTCTCAACGATTAGCCGCGGCTACGACGCCGCGGAGTATTTCACCAAATATCCCGGCCGTTTCATTTCCATGCATGTACAAGGCTGGTCTACCGAAACGAAGAAAATCACGCCGGTGGGGACGGACTCTTTGGACTGGAAGAGAATTTTCTCTACGGCCAAGACCGGTGGGATCAAGAATTATTTCGTGGAAATGAACTTGGAGATGATGAGGGCCAGCGTTCCTTACCTTCGCAATCTACAGGTCTAGGAACATCAAGCACCTGTTCGACCTCGCAACTGACCGGACATCTGTCCGGAGAACCCGCGACATGCCGCAACTGCGCGGCGGTCATGTGTATCTGGCCGTCCTGGTTTCTGCGGACGGCAAAACGCATGGCGGTTAACGCGGGCTTCAAGGCTAGGGAAAGCAGCTGGGCCCCATTCCGCGTTCCGCTGGCCGCAAAGAGCGTATCCCCCGTCGATGACCAGCTCAACGTCCTCACGTTCGCGCCCCGGGCGACCGCCACGCGCTGTAATCGCTGATCCTCGAACGATAGGACGTCAAAAACCGAATCGTAAGCGCTGAGGATAGCAACCTTCGACGCATCGGCGGACAGGGATAAGGAAACATCTCGCCATGGGGCCTTTCCAGGCCGCCGAGTCGCGACGAACGAATAATCTGCATCAGTGAAAGACACGCTTAGTATGCACCAGGGCGAACTTTTCGTGTGTGGCGGTCAATACCAAGATATGGGTTGTCGATTGAGGTCTGAATGATGCATCCTTCCCTAAATCGCGAACATTTCCCGTGAAGGATCGAGGATCTTAGTCGTTTCAGTGACTTCGCTCCGCGGTAATCGCGAAAATTGCCAAAGCAGGCTGATTGGGGTTCAGTCTGCACTCCAAGCTCACGAGTGCTTCCGGCTGAGTGGGAATCGACCACAACAAGATTTGATAGTGCTCGCGAGCGATGTCTTTTATGTACTGAATCGCTGGTTGCGCTGCTGTTGCAACCGGGGCGATTCTTGTGGCTCGGTCGATGCAGTTAGACTGCGCCACCTCGATGCCGTTACGCACCGGCAGCGTTTGAATCTTTCCCCCGGCGTAGCGCAAGGTATACGCAGCCACCGACTCTCCCGCCTGACCAACTCGCGGATAGCCCACCGGAATCGAAACCTGGCCCAGGATATGCAATTGAATGCACTCTTGATGAATCGGAATCAGTATTTCCGGCACCGCCGCGGTCAGCACCAGAGGCTGAACCCGGCCGCGTGCCACGGGAGACAAAAAAGAGACTCCCGCAATTCTGATTTCAGTCTGCTGCCAAAGGGCAAACTGCGATCCGGACCGTTTCCATTGATCGTTCGCAATGCCGCTGGCCCAATATTTCTCGAGAGTCTCCTCCAGCGACTTCCACGATTGCTGCCCGCTGGCCGAGTCGGCCAGTGGTTGCAGATTCACGCTTTGAAAACGACTTGCCGGATCAAAAGGATTCCGCCGCAGCGGCAATATCTTCAAGTCGTCTTGGTTCGCCGACACTTGACGGCCGCTATGCCGCTGCCGAGCGAAGAGTCGCGACAATTCCGTCCACACACCTTCGCGGGGTTCGCGCGCTTCGGTGACCACGCCGGACTCCAGAATTCCATCATGCATTTCGCCATCGATTCGAGAGTATTGCCGCAGATCCTGCCAGCTCCAGAACATGTGGCCGGACAGTGCGCCTGATTCCACCAAATCGATCAGCCGATCGACGCTTTGCCCCATGATTGGCTCGTTTTGTCCAATAGCTTTCCCTCCCCACTCGGAGAAAGTCAGCGGCTTGCTCGGCCCGTCGAATTCGCTCTCCTGATCCATTTCATCGAGTGTGAAGGTATAGGGGTGCTGGTCGAAGAAATCCATGTCCGCGGCAACGAAGAGCGGCTTCACCTTCTCAGCGTCTTTGTCATTTGCGGCAGACACCAGACGATGGATGGGATCCAGCCGGTTGCAGCGCTGTTTGCCAACTCGCAGGAACTCTTCGGTCAAAGTGCATTCGTTGCTGAGAAACCACACCATCACCGACGGAGAGTTCCAGTCGCGCCGGATGATCGCTTCCAAAATCTGGTATCCGAGGTCGATGGTTTTCTGATCCACGGTCTGAAAATTCGTTTGCCAGAAGCCTGGTTCTTCGCTCACCAGCAGCCCCAGCTGATCGGCCAGTTCAACAATGCGCCGGTCGTGTGGATAGTGCACCAAGCGCACAAAATTGCACCCCAGCGCCTTGATCATGTTCATATCTTGATCTTGCTGCTTCGCCGACAAGGAGAGCCCCTGCTCCTTCCACATGTCGTGCCGGCAGACTCCGCTCAGCACCAGCCTCTTTCCGTTCAAGCGGAACTCACGCCCAACCGCTTGAATTTCGCGGAAGCCGGTCCGGCAAGACCAGCTATCCTCGGAGCCGTGACTCTTTAGTTGAACGGTTAATTCGTAGAGGTTGGGACTTTCGGGAGACCACAGTGATACATCTTTGAAGGCGAACTCAAGTTCAAAATCGTTCAGACCCGGTTTAACCGTGACCATCGCGCTGCTTCCGGCCACATAGGCCCCTTTGTAGCGCAGCGCTGTTTCCAAATGGGCGCCAGTCGATTCTGTGCTGGATACCGTTACTCTGGGAAGTACTTTGCAAGCGCGATAATCTCGGCTCAGCTCATATGCCAGCCGCACATTCTCGACGAACGAAGCCGGACGCAGCTCGACCCATACATCGCGAACGATTCCCCCGTAGGCTTCGAATCCGGAATGGACTCCCAACTCGATCTCTGCCTTGGCGGTGCCATCCGCGAACGGCACCAAGTCCGCGATTTCAACCGCGATCTCGTTCGCGCCCACCTTCGCGGCTCCGGTAAACTCAAATTCAAAGGGGACATAAGGACCCATCGTGCCGAGAGCCCGGCCATTCAGCGAACCTCGCCCCCAAAACGCGATGGCCTCAAAATGAACGAAGGCTCTTTCACCGCGGCCCAATTGAGGCAGCACGAACTGTCGATTCAAACTGTAGAAGCCGCTGGGCCGGCGTGAGGAAGGAACCTTAGCTGTGTCATAGGATTTTCCCTCGACGCGGTGCTCCCAATCGCCGCTCAGGGGAATACGTGGGCGCGAGCTTGGGCTTGACACTCGCGCAGGATTCGTGGCGGCAGGAATCGCCGTAAGAAGGGCGGACGCGGATAAAGTATTAAGAAAATTCCGGCGATCAATCGTTTGCGGGCAACACTGCGAGACCCGCTTGACGTCGGCGTCCACTAGCTTTGCACCTCTCGCAGCATGCTAGGTTGGAGAGTGAGGGCAAGTCAACGAAGCACACGCGTTACACATACAAATCCTATGGCCATTACTGTTCTGGAGCACAATGTTTCGTGTATCGATCATCGTTGTCCCTTTTGCTTCCGTGAAGATTCGGCAGCGCATCGCGCGCATAGCAAGCCGCCGGCAAATTTCCACGTCGGAGGTGATTCGTCAAGCGATCGAGGCATGGGTGGAACGGCAAGAACCGGTCACGGCGCCCTACGAAGCAATGGCGGATTTGATCGGGGTTGTCAACGGCGGAAACCCGCGGCGCTCGACAGAAACTGGCCGTCGTTTTAGAGAAATCCTGAAGGGCCGAGGAAAACGAGCGTGATCTTGGTGGATGCTGGTCCGCTCGTTGCTTTGGTGATGCAGGTGATCAGTTTCATCAAAAATGCGTAGCCACACTGAAGGGGCTGCGTGAGTCTTTGGTCACGGTTTGGCCTCCAGTGGCGGAAGCGATGCATCTGCTAAATGACTTACCTAAAGCGCAGGAGGCTCTTTGGGAAATGCTCGAGCGAGGAGTGTTGCAGTTTTTGCCGCTCGATCTCACCGACGTTCCCCGAATGCGCGAGCTGATGAGCAAGTACGCCGACCGTCCGATGGACCTTGCCGAGGCGGCATTGGTTAGGGTTGCTGAGCGTGAAGGCATCCGAAAAATCTTTACCGTGGACCGGAAAGATTTTAGTATCTACCGTCTTCACGGACGAGTGCGGCCCCACATCATCCCTTGAGCACAGCGTAGGTTGGTGACAGCCATTCGGCAGAACGAAGTTCTTGCGTTTGGTGGAGAGTTGCGGATGGATGGGTTGAGATCCATCGGGCCCTGACGCTTTGCAGACAACTATTTTGAGGCCTCGCGGAGGATTATTTGGGGTGGCCTTGGTTCCTTGCATGCCCAGCTCAGACGGTCTCGAGCTGCTCTAGTTTCACGGTAGGATTCGGTGATCTCCTTGTCAGAATCCGTGAAACGCACAATTAGCTAGCGCCGCTCAAAAAGCAGCGTTACGCCATAACTCCTTGTGGCCATTTGATATTGCGGGACAATCAGTGGCACTAACGACGAATGCTTGTGAGCCAAGTGGCTCATATGGTTCTCGTAGACATAGCGGCCAATGAACCATCCCATCGCGCCGCCGACAAAAATGTCGGACGCGAAGTGTTTTTGCGCCGCCACGCGCGACACGCTGACCAGCGTCGCAAGGCTATAGGCCACGACGCTAACCACCGGCTGGTGATGGTACTCGTGACTGACCAGCGAGGCGACGGACCATACTTGAATGGCGTGACCCGAAGGAAAGGACGTGCCGCTGCTCCAAAATTCTCCCGGCTCATGCTCATCGGGACGGTTACGGCGAAAGACTTCTTTCAAGACGCCAGCGACGATCAACGAATCGAGCAGGGACTCGGTGCCAAGGACTCCGATTTCACGGGCCTTGGCGTGATCGGCGATAACGCCGTATCCGTAATAGCCGGCGACTAGCGGAACCAGCGTGTAGGCTGCGCCGATCTGCGAAATCCGCCCTCCCCATTTGACCTGGCCGTTGCTGTTCTCAAAAGAATTGGCGATGTGGTGATCGGCAGCGATGAGTCCCGCAGTAACGGCGCCGGACAGGAGCCACCATTTCGCGTTGCCGCGGTTCATGCGAAACGGACTGGTGAAGATGTCCTTTTGGTCGAGCAGGATGTTGAGGAAAAGTTTGCGGCCGAGCGGCTTTAGGCGTTCGGTGTCGCCCGGATAGAAAATGCGGTCACGCTGGTCCGGTACCGTGGGCTCTGTTTGCGCAAGTGCTTGCGGCACAAATTGATCGGTCGTCTGCTGTCCTGCGGATTGCAAGCAAGGGACGATGGTGTCGCCGCCATCAGCGCGGTTGACCTGAAGCGCCTCGCCGTTCCCTGAAAGTTCCTCTAACAGACCGATTGGCTCGCGAGGCTGAGCGCTTGCCACTTGGCCAAGGGCAGCTGTCGCAAAGAATGTGAGCACAATGCGCAAAATCCAGATTGATCTGGCGTTCCCGGATTCAAAAACGGACATGATTTCGTCTCAACGTTCGTTCGACTATGATGCCGCCATGGCGCAGATCTCCGTCAATAAGGGAATAAGGGTACAAAGGCTGCACTTCCGCAGTGAAATAGCCTCCTTTACAAAATCGGGAATGATTAGTCGTGGTTTTAGATTCTTCACGCGATCATGCAAGCGACCCGAGGTGAAATCATGCAGGACATTGCCAAATTTGTTTCCCGCAATTCTCACAATAGGTCTCGTGGCGGGGACCGCATTTCCCCAAGAAAGGGAAATAAGAAGGCCAGAATTGCCTGCTGCGGTTGAAGAAACCGTGGCAAAAGTCAGTCGAAATGCAATCATCAAGCGAATCTCGGAAGAGACACAGAACGGAAAGACGACTTACGAGGTAGAAATGGTGTTCCACGCTCATAGCAAAGACGCGGAAATAGACGCTGATGGTAAAGTGGCGGAAGCAGAAGAAGAAGTGGCGATGAGCTCTATTCCCACAATCGTACAAGCTGCGCTCACCGCACGGGCGGCAGGAGGCAAGATCTTGAAAGTGGAATCGCTGACAAAGCAGGCGAGACTCGTCGCGTACGAGGCAAGAGTAGAGCAGACGGGAAAAAGAACGGAGATTCGGGTGGGACCGGACGGTAAGCCACTCGATCAAGAAGAGTAAGCCGCTGCCAACCCCCGCCAATCTTTGCAACCGAGGTGCAATCGACTTGGTCGGCCAACCATCCCGAGGCGGCGACGGGGAAACAAACTGTGCTTTGCATTATAAAGTACTTGACAAAGCAGAAGCCCGGTAGTACGCTTTAATTCAAATGAATGAGTTTAAGCAGTCCATTGGAAATGCCCTGCACTACTGGGAAGCCCGGCGGGTTGTGTACAATGCCGTCCTTCTGGCCGTGTTGGCTGGATGGGTAATACTGACCTGGCCGCACTTTCGATCTGTCCGGTTAATGGGCATCCCCCCCGGTGAAACGCATCCCACGCTGCTTATCCTCACGATTCTCGCTTTCTTGGCGAATGTTTGCTATTGCGCGGCATACCTGGTGGACATACCTCTACAACTTACATTCGCTACCTGGAGCAAATATCGCTGGGTCCTACTGCTGACCGGACTGTTCTTCGCAATTCTGGTCGAAAATTATTGGATTGCCGACGAAATCTATCCGTTTGTACCGCAATAACATCCAACACAGCTCCGATCACTCGCTCCTACCGTGCGAGAAAGGCAAAAATCACCCGCCTCGGAAAATTGTTATTCCTGCTCGCCAATCTCTGTGACGTACCTCACCGCCGCGGAACCGACCAGCTCTCATTTAGTCTAATCCGGGCTTGAATTGCCGCTCGGTTCGAAGCCGGCGGTCCGAAGGTCAACTAGCGTGTCAGTGAGTTCGCGGCGGCTCGCCGTGCGGTGGCGCAAAGCCAATCTCCATGGGCATGTCTTTCACGAACACCACTTCTTTGCCGCGCGACAGAAAGTTGCGGTAGACCGAGAAGCTTGCGCCGTAGGCAGCGAATGCGATTGAAACGGGTTGTGAACGCGTAGCCAGCGTAATCAGCGACGACGAACAGCCAAACACCTGGCATAAGATAAAGGCGGGCGCTTACAAACGCCCGCCTTGCCAGATACAAGAAGTTTGCTTAACGATCCAGGTCCAAACCCGGGAGAATTGGCGTGCCTTCCTGCCGAACTGCATCGAGCTCGGCCGGATCGAGGCCCAGGAGTTTCAGAATCGTGGGAGCCACCTGAGCGGTCTCCACGAAGCTGTCGACCGTGCGGGCTTTGATGTCGGGGTTCGAGACCAACAGCATCACGTCGGTGTCATCCCAGGCAAAGCCGCCATGTTCGGATTGCTTTTTGAGGTTTCCGGTATAGACCACGCCGACGTTTGGAATCACGACGATGTCGGGAGTGCGCGGGTCACCGCCTTCGCGGAGCTTGCAGCACGGACCGGGGTTATTCGGCACACCCGGCGCGTTAAAAATCGTGTTGATCGAGGCGCCGTAGTAGATCTGGCCGAGTCCAATCGCCGTCGCGTTATTTTCGAGGGCGGTTACTGCATCCGCGGTGCGGTCTGAATCTGCCAGCCAAATTTGTGAAATGTCGTCCTCGGCTAGCCCGAGGCCGTTGTTGGGGTCGCTGTAAACGGCAGGGAGAAAAGAGCCGATGAATCCGGACGGCGGTGTGCCGTTGTTGCCGGAATGGCCCGGAATGGGGAAGAAGCGATTCGGGTCGATTGGCGACTGCCCATGTTTTGCGGTGATGATAATGGTGGTTGAATCGAGAAGACCCTCGTGTCGGAGCGCGGCGACCATCTGTCCGACCGCTGCGTCTACGAACTGAATCTGGGCCAGCATTTTTGGTCTGGGCGTACCCTGGGCATCTTTATAACCGCCAGAGTTCGCGTCGGTGCGGGTAGCGGACTTGGGTTCGATCAGTTTCTGTCCAACGCTGACCGCCTGGAAGTTCATGCCGAAGATTACCGGCACAGGTGCCTTGCTTGTGCCGAGGTGCGTCCGGCCGTGGATCTGGTTGAGTACGGCGTTGACCTTGAGCTGGTCGTAGCACTTGATGGCATTGAAATCGGTGGTCCAGTCGTCGCCGTTGGGAACAAGCGTACCGCAGTCAAAACTGGCTTGCGGGGTCAGGCCGGCTGTCTTGATTCCCGGCAACACAATCTGAAGAGAGTTGACTTCGGGTGAATAGTAATCGTCCACGTTGGCCGGTACCTCGGGGTGCAGGTCGGGCGACGGGTTTGGTCCCGAAACCGAGGCATAACCAGCGTGTTTGTCGGACCAGGCGGTGTAGCCGCCGGCGGCGTGGATCACGCCAAAAATGGTGTTGGTGCGAACGAAATTCCAGGAATAGACCGGCGCGCAGTTATTGAACGGGTCGCGAATCAGCCTGTCCGGATTGATGGATTTAACACCACCGTCGATCGTGGAGTAGCCGGCAAACCCGCCATTGATCTTCGACTGGTCGAATTCGTTGCCTTCCTCATATTCAGTCTGCGTTCCGTTAATTTGGTTCAGGTTGCAGACCCCACCGGGCAGTCCGTTGCCCGTAGCGATCTTCGGCGGGGCGAGAACACGATCGTAAGCGACATCGTAGAACGCGCCAACCGTTCGCGGACTCCCGCCGGTCACAAGCGCCATCAGGCCGGGAAAGGAGTCGGACGGTCTGGCTGTGGTGGTGCGTGTGTAGTTCACTCCGGTCCCGCCGAGAGCGGCAAGGTGCGGACAGGTGTTCGCGGCCACGCAATTTGCATAATCAACGGCATGCATCCCATCGATGCTGATCAACAAGACGTGCCGGGCTTTCTCTTTATGATCGTCACGATGATCATTGTCTGGGCTTGGAGCAGCACATAGGCGCCCGGGGATCACGGCGAGCGCGAACACGGTGAGCAGACCAATCCTTCGAAGTTTACACATTATTTCCGTTGTCTCCTTTGCTAGTACAAGATTGGACTTTCGTTCTCCTGGTGTTATCGGCCAAACACAAGAACAGTGAACTGCCCTCCGAGGTTTGCGGGGACAAAAAGGTTGTGAGTCTTAGCATCAAGGGCCATGGTTTTCGAGCCAGGGCTCGTCGTGATGGTTTCCACCAAGCTGTACTTGTCGTTTCCGTCTTGGTGATAAATCGAGATGGTTCCGCCTCCATTCGACATGAATACGAGCTTGCTTGTGGAATCGAAGGCCGCCGCGTCCACGCGTTCGCCGATGGGAGCAGTTGTGACGACTTTTCCGTTATCTGCGTCGAGCACGACCATAAGTTGTCCGCCACGGCATCCCGCGAACAGGCGTCGCGCCTCGGGATCGAAGGCCAGAGCGGTCGCGGTTTTGCCCGGCGCTAGCGGCCAGCTGTGCAGGACCTTTAAGGCGTTTGCGTCGACGTGTACCGTCTCGGCTTTCTCTTCGAGATTGATATAGACACTACCCTTTCCATCCGAAACGGCGAATTCCGGGTTTCCGCCGAGTGCGACCGTACCGACCAGTTTTCCGTCCGCGGCGTTGATGACGGACGCACTGTCACTGTCGCCGTTCATCGCGTACACATGTTTTGTCGCGGGATCATAGAGGATGGCGTCCGGCTTTTTTCCGACCTTCACTTCTGAAAGAGGCTTCAAGGATTTGAGGTCGAAGATGATGACCGAATCGGATTTGCCCGCGGTGATGAAGCCACGACCGAACTCCGATGCGACCGCAATGCCATGCACGCCCGGAGTGTTCGCTATCGTTCCTACCGGTTCGAAGGTGTCCGCGTCCAGAACCTCGACCTGCGTGGCGTGCGATATATAAACGCGCCGCGCCGATGCGTCGACAAAGACGTAGTCCCAGCCCCCGCCTCCCGGCAGGGATACCTTCTTGATGATGTGGTAGCCGATTTCCGACTCCGGGGAGACTTTTGGTCCGACCAGAGCCGCCAACGCCATCAACGATACGAACGCCCTATTCATTCTTCTCCCCCTGTTTGGTGCGAGCCACGGTCCTTCTTTTAGTGACAGCTGTCGCTGCCGGAATCCTTGAAAGTCTTGCCCTCTTCGGGAATGAATTCCCAGTCGTATCCCTTAGATTTCAGTGTCAGCTTCAAAACGCCGAAGGCTGTCGCGTCGCGAACCTCACTTGCTACTTCCGGCTGCCCAAAGGGGCGATGATTCTTGCCCCCGGTGCCAATCACGAATTCACGAATTCCGTGCTCTCGGTCTAATTTTCCATTCGCATCTTGCGGGGCAAACCGCTCGTAATCGTGATCGTGCCCATTCACCACCACGTCTGCGCCAGCTTCATACAACGCATCCCAAAGCGGTTTCACTGCCAAATCATCGCCATGAGCGCCGCCCGAACTGAACAACGGCTTGTGAAAATACGCCAGCGTGCACGCCACAGGATGCACCTTCAAATCTTCGCGCAGCCACTTCTCCTGCCCTGAACCTGCTCCACATCCGCCCACTTGCTCGCATTCGCTGTTCAGCACCACGATGTGCCACGCTCCGAGTTCGTAGCTGTAATAGCCTTTTCTCGGGTCTCCGGCCGCATCTCCGAAATATTGGAAATAAAACGTGGCACCTGCAGAATGAAACTCATGGTTGCCGACTGCTGGCCGCGTTCGTACCTTCTCGCGGCCCCATGTCCGGTCGTAACAAGCAAAATTCGCTGGCGTTCCGTCCGGATACGCCAGATCGCCAACGGCCATCACAGTGCCGGGAATTTTCTCGAGAAGTGCCGCCGTGGCTTCAGCGCCTGCGAGGTTTGTGCAATCTGCAATGTCTCCTGCTCCTACCAGCACCGCTGCCCGCTCCTTCGCTGCAGGCACTCTTCGCGCCCCGCATCCATGCAATGCGAGCAACACCCCGCAAGTCATGACGACGAGCAATGCGGCCGAAGCCCGGCTACTTTCCCCGCGCGCGGCCTGCCTCACTATCTCTTCTCAAAGCTTGGATTCCAGCGGAAGCCGAAGGCGTAGGTCGGTTTGTAGTATTCGCGCTGGATCATGAACTGAGAGCTGCCCTGATAGAAGCCGAAAACTTGATTCGTCAAGTTCAAGCCGTAGGCGATGAAATTCAGCCCGTGCGCCAGCCGGACGCTACCTTGCGCATCCAGTTGCAGATGGGAGTAAAAGTATTGATCGCTGAACGGTCCGTGCAACCCGCCGGGCGTTGGTTCAGACGGAGTGCCGTCGGCCGTCGGAGTCCCGTCCTGATAGGCGTAGGCCGCGATGTTAGCCTGGTTGTAGCTTAGCCCTACGCGGACGGACACGCGCCCTTTGTCGTAAGTCGGGCTGATATTCCAGGTGTTCGGCGCGTTGCGCAGCAACCGGGGATGATCGGATCTTCCCGGCAAGCCATCGGCGCTCGAATCGGTGTAGCCGTAGTTGGCGGAAATGCCCAGGCTCGAGAGCGGTCCAGGCAGAAACGTTAGGTGCTGTAGATATGCGGCTTCAAAACCGGCAATCCACGCGCTACCTGCATTAATGGGCTGCGTCGCTTGGTAGGTGCCCGGAGGAATGTTGGGAGCCGGCTGGAAGTTGGTCAGAATGAACGTCTGGGTGACGATCGGATCGGTCAGTCGCTTGTAGAAAAACCCTCCGGAAATCATGCCAAACGGATTCAAATAGTGCTCGACCAGCACATCGAAGTTATCTGCTGTCTCGGGCTTCAGGTTGGGATTCCCGAGCGTCAGCAAATTCTTGAGGTTCCCCGGGCTGCCCGCGGTGGTGAACGTCAATGCTTGCGCGATGTCTTGCGGATCGGGGCGCGAAAGACCCCTGCCGTACACCAGGCGTAAATTCGTGTTGCCGGCAAAGGCGTAGCGGAGCGATACGCTCGGCAACACTTTCACATAGGAACCGCTGAACTGGTTATCGGTGATGGTCGGCGGGCTGACACTGCCGTCGAAGACACGATTGACGACGTTTAGGTTCGTTCCTTCGAAACGGACGCCGGCGACGAGCCGGACGCGGCCCGTGAGATCGATCGTGTTCATCAAGTAGCCAGCGGAAACTTTCTCGATGTAGCTGTAGTTCGCCGGGTCAACTCCTTCGGAGCTCGCCGCCGTAAACGCGTTCAGATTGCTCATCAGATAGTCGCGAACGACCTGATAGTTAACGTTGTAGCCAAGCTTGTAGGAATTCTCGTAGTAGTTGTCGTTCGTGAATCCGTTGGGGAATTGGCTGAGGAGGATGGAATCGTTCGGCGTGTAGTCGATGTTGAACGAGTTGTCGTACTTGTGCGCGTTCCGGAACCGGCCCCCGATTTCGATGGTCGAAAGGTGGCCCCCCAGGTGATAACGCCTCGCGTAGGCGCCGGTGACCTGAAAATTTACCTGCGCGCTTTGCCCGTGATCGATCTGCACGTCGCTTAGCTGCATGGTGGTGGGGTCGTAGGCTTCCGTGAAACAAACCGGCGTGAACTGCGGGCGGTAGATGCTCTTTGTCGCCGCGGGATCGAATTCGCAGTTGCTGCTGTCGAGCGTGCTGCCGAAGCTTGCGGTCCCCGGCTGCACGTTTTCGAGGTAGGAGCGAGAGCCGGACACGTCCCAAGCCAGCCAGGATGAAGTGAACTCGTGCTTGCCGCCGAGCAATAAGCTTCCGATGCCGATGTTCGGCCGGCGGTTTTGCGTGTTGAAACTCGGGGTTCCGCCGTTTCCACCGAGCAACCCTACGTTCGGCGTGTTGTCGTTCAGTGAATAGACCCAGCGGTCCCCGTAGTTCTTGAAATTCGAATACAGAAAGCGTGCATACACATCGGAGCCCTGCCCCAGGCTGTAGTCGGTGCTTCCCGCGACGCCCCAGCGCGAACGGTAGTAGCGGTATTCGCGGATGTCGATCGCGTCTTTCCAGACGGCCGTTCCGCCGCCGGGTAGCGTGGCCACATCCGAAACCGGCTCGATATCGTCTATGCCGCGGCCGGTCCAGTCATATGAACCTCCCACGAGAATTCCGAACTTTTTGCTGGTTCCAAATCTCTGCCCAATCGTACCGGTCGATTCCACTTGGCTGCGGCCGCCCAAAATCGGCATGTACCCGCCCATGCCGCTTACAGAAATTGTCGGCCGTTCCGTCGCGGTCTTAGTAACGAGATTCACCGAGCCGCCGATACCGTCTGCGTCCATGTTTGCTTGCAGGGTCTTGTTGATCTCGACCGATTCCACCAGGTCCGCGGGAATCGCGTCGAATTTAATTTGCCGGACTCCCGATTCGGGCGACGGTACGTTGATCCCGTCGATGGTGGTATTGGTCAAGCGCGGTTCCGTTCCGCGGACCTGCACGTATTTCCCTTCGCCTTCATCGCGTTCGAGCGTGACGCTCGGAAGCCGGCCAAGAGCGTCCGCCATGTTGGCGTTGGGCAAGCTGCGAATCACATCGGCAGGCAGCACCTGAACGATGTTGTCAGCCGAGCGTTCGCGATTGATGGCTTCGGCTTCACCCGCGGCTCGTTCCGCGGTAACTAGAACTTCCGTTTTAACGGAAGATAATTGCATTTTCGCTTCGATCGAAAGCGGCTGACCTGCGGTGACGTCAACCTCTTTGGTAAAGTAGGTGAACCCTACATAGGTCACGGTCACGGTGTAATGCCCTGCCGGCAAGTTGTAAACAAAAAACTGGCCCTGCGCGTCGGAAACAGCATGCGTCCCTACGGGCTCCACGGAGATTTCGGCGCCCTGCAAGCTGCCGCCGGAGGAATCCGTGACTTTACCGGCAATTGCGCCCGATTGCCCCAACATGCGAGGCGCGCCAATAAGAAACAAAACGCATAGAACCACTCCGATTCGGAGTGGCGTGCGTACCTCCAATTTCATGAATGCATCCTTCCCACGATTCGGCCAAGGGACACCCCGTTCGCCCCGGCCTCATCTGCTGAACTCTGCCGGGTTTGCGCGAGAGCGCCGTTAACCGGCATTCAAGGGATGTTGAAAAGACCCTGAAATTTTTTCAGGAATGAAAGCGCGGTTTATCCACTGAGGACGGCCGGAAGCCGGACATGGAATACCGATCCGGCACCGGCAGTACTCTCAGCGGTGATCGAGCCTCCGTGCACGTTGGCTATCCAGCGTGCTATGGCCAGACCCAGCCCCGCGCCGGCAGTCTCCCGAGAACGTACCTTATCGGCCCGATGAAACCGCTCGAAAATCGATTCGAGCTCGGACGCTTCTATGCCTATTCCCGTGTCTTTCACGCAAATGTGCGCCTCCTGGCCCGATGCGGTCAGAGCAATCTCGCAGCGTCCGCCGGCCGGCGTGTATTTCACGGCGTTGTCGACAAGAATCAGCAGCAGGCGGTCGATGGCGATCGCATCGGCACGCACCATCACCGTTAATTCGGGAAGCTGCGAAGTGAAGCTCAACGATTTCGTCGCCGCGAGAATAGCGCCCCGTTCTTGCGCTTTCTTTACGTGGCGCACCAAATCGAGCGGATGCATCTCAAGCCCGGCTGCTCCCGCATCAGCTCTCGCTAGCGTAAGCAGGTTTTCAAGCAGTCCGGAGGTTTCAACCGAAGTCTCGAGGATCCTTCGAAGCGCCTCGCGATACTCTTGTTCCGGCCGGTGCCTGCGCAGTGCAATCTCTGCAGTAGTGCGGATGACGGCGAGCGGCGTTCGCAGATCGTGCGACGCATCGGCGGTGAATTGCGTAATTCTGCGAAACGATGTTTCGATCCGACCGAGCATTGCATTCAAAGTCTCAGTCAGTCTTCGCAGCTCATCATGCGGACGCGGGACGTCGAGCCGGCGCGAAAGATTCGCAACGCCAATCTCCTGCGCGGTGCGGATGATTCGATTGACTGGCGCGAGCGACCTGCCGCTCAGCCAGTAGCCAAGCAGCGTTGCAATCAGAACAAGAACCGGCAGCGCCTCTTTTTCGATCACTCGGAAGCTGTCGAGCGCCTGATCGAAAGGTTCGGTGGGAACCGCGGCGTGAATCTCAAATCCTTTCCCGTGCGACTCGGTGCGTTCGAGAGCCACGCGATACTGATTGAAGTCGAGATTCGTGGTGACAATAAGCATTCCCTGACGAGGCGCATCGGGTAGCGCCGGACTCTCATTTAAGAATTGTCGCGAGCGGTAGAGCCAGTGCCCGTGGGAATCGGCAACCTCTAACAAAGCCCCGTTGGCCCAGAGCTTTGCCAGGTCCGCGAGTTCCAGGCTGATCGCGTGGTCATCGTCTACAGCCTTGTCCGCAACCACCCGCTTGACAATTTCCAGATTCGTGCGAGACGCCTCATTTACCGTGGTTTCAATGCTGCGCCGGAATCCGATGTCACAGATCCAAAAGAAGGCAACGAAGGACAGGGCCAGCACCGTAAAGTACAGCAGGGTCAGTCGGGCACGAATCGTTAGGTGAAACCTCATCTGCTGACACCGATTGAGTAACCGAGGCCGCGATGTGTTTGAATCAGCCTGTTCCTCTCCGTGTCACGCAATTTCCGTCGCACCAACCGAACAAACGCATCGACGGTGTTGACCTCTACCTCGCGCCGGTCTCCCCAAATCGCTTCCACAATCGCCCTTCGCGGCACAACGCGGCCCTGATTCCGGACGAGCAGCTCCAACAGGCGGAACTCGGTAAAAGACAGCCGGAGCTCCACTCCGTGACGGAAAGCCCGAAACGCGTTGACTTCGAGGAGCAAGTCTCCGCACTCCAGAACGTTCTTTGCCTTGGGCGTGCTGCGGCGTGCCAGCGAACGCACCCTGGCCAGCAGTTCTTGAAGGGAGAAGGGTTTCGTGAGGTAGTCATCCGCTCCGGCATCAAGACCCCCGACCACATCCGGGACGGCGTCGCGCGCTGTCAGCATAAGCACACCGACATCTTCCTTTCGGCAGCGCAACTGTCGTGCCACCTCGAGTCCGCTCATGCCGGGAAGCATTACGTCCAAAAGAACAACGTCAAAGGGCCGGGTGCGGGTTACTTCGAGCGCCGTTGCACCATCGCGCGCTACCTGGACGTCGTATGCCTCTTCGCGCAGGCCTTGCGCCAGCAACTGCGCCATCTGGGCGTCGTCTTCAACGACCAAGATATGCACGGATCACCCCCATAGAGCTTGTTCTTGGAACGTTAAGGCTCTGTGAATCGCAGGTTACGAAACTGTTTCAGGTTTGAAGCCCCGGTGAATCCAACGATATGAAATGACCAAAGCCGTCGAGCGATATCGGTAGGAGAGCAGTAGCGGCAAATTTAGTGCAGAAACAACCTGCGTCAGTAACCGTGGCATCAAGATTGGCGCCACCACCGCAAGTGACTTTCATGGTGTGAACCCGCCGGATTCCTTGCGGATGGGAAGCTCGCGGTCGATCTGCGTCCATACCGGATTGTAGACCTGCCAGAAAGCGGTCACCCTAGCGCGATCGGCAGAGTTGAACGCTTGAAGTTGCGGTTTCGGCCCAGTCGGCTAGAGCCACATGACTCCTCGCCGTGGCAGAAATTCGGCGCTAACTTACAGAGTACGTCAGAACCGCCCCGGTAGTTAGTTGTCTGAGAGCAACGACGACTCCTTGCCCTGTCGCAGATACTCTCCCAGCCAGAGTTTTTGGCAAACTTGACTATTGCGGTGGAGAAAGGGATGTCGAAAAGAAGTGAAAATTGGGCCGCCAGCTTGTCGGCGTCAGCAATGCTGGATTGGTGCCAAAGGATTGTGGGCAACTTTCTACGGTTTGCGGGCAGAATTGCCGATCAATTACGGATGGCCGGAAGAGAAAATCGATTTGAAGTTGGTCGAATCATGAGCCCCAGCCATCGCATACAGGTTGACCTTGCCGGAATGCGCGTAGAACTCGCGGAATTCGTCCGAGTATTGAATATTGGCGACCGCATCCGGTTGTTTTGCGACGACGGAGTACTTGTAGCGGAAAAAGTTTCTCAAACGCAACTAAGGATAATTCAAGCTGAAACGGTGGCTGAGGGAGTCCATTGATTGCGGCTTAGATCCTGACCGGTCGTCTTTCGACAATTCGAGGAAGTCCTGGAACGCCTTTTTGGCCTTCGCCTTGTCGCCCGCAAGGGCGGAGCCGCGCGCCAGCCTCAGGTAGGAAAGCGAATGGTACGGCCCCCAGTATGGGTGTAGTCAGGTACTGCGCTTGTTGCAGACAGCCGCCCCTCTCAAAAAAGACTTTGCGGAATCCGCCTCCAGAACATGAACGGAGCGGCCCTCATGAATGGATCAGCAGACGCGGGTGAGGGTTGATAGACTTCGGCCGAGCATTTCAGGTCTGCAGGCCCGGCGGCTCAATTCTCACGCCAACAATGCAAGCGGGAAGTCGGCAAACAGATCCTTTGTTCTAAGGGCTGGGAAATGGCCGTTGTCCTGAACCCTTAGCAAGTTGCCGGTAAATAGATTGCGTAGCTCTGTCGCCGGTCGAAAGGAAAGCTGAATGGCGGTGCCCTGCCAGAGCTCGCAGCCGCGAGGCAAGCAGGCTTCGCCCTTCATCAATTTCGCCATGAGTCGCGGGACTGCAACGATTACCGTTCCCGTTTCGTGCACCCTGGCGAACGCCACTACATGATTCGCATGCTCGCCCACCGTTTCCAGAGGAATGTATTTGCCGTCACGAAACAAAATCGGATTGCGATTGCGCAGGTCCAACGTCTTCCAGATCACATAGAGTTTGATCCGTCCGTCGTTCATATTCTTCACTAGCTCGGCGGAGAGTTCGTTGCTTTGGCGCCCCTGCGGTGCGAGCATTCGCCCCAATGCGTCTCGGCGAAAGCGGTACTCGACGGGGCGACGGTTGTCGGGGTCCACCAGATTGAAGGTCCACAGTTCGTTGCCCTGATAAATGTCGGGCACACCTGGAACAGTCAGCTTGGTCAGAGTCTGCGAGAGGCTGTTCAGCATGCCGAAATAGGCGATTTTTCGATGAAAAGGCGCAAAGGCGTCGAGGAACTCTTTCGACTGCAAAATAGAGCTCACAAAATGGGTGACGGCCGATTCATAGACTTGGTTATGTCGTGCCCAACTCGTGTGTTCCATTGCTTCGCGGACGGCCTTAATCATGTAGCCGCAGATTCGGTCTCGGAATGCGGGAGGCGGACTTTGGCCCGCAATTTCAAGGGGCCAGGCGCCAACCAGCGTCTGGTAAAGAAGGTACTCATCGTTCGGGTCGGGCACCGCTTTACCATTGACCATGCTCTTCTTGTCTCGATTGAGCTTGCGCCAGATTCGCACCTGCCGGCGCCAGGCGAGCGGTAGTTCGGAGAGCACATTGATTCTGGCCCGCACGTCTTCCGATCGCTTGGTGTCGTGTGTCGATGTGGTGACGAGTTCGTCGGGCCAAAGCCGGGCGCGTTCTTGAATCTTGCAGTGGAATTCCTGGGGCTGCACGCCGAAACGGAACAAGTCGCTACCAACTTCGTTGAGCGAGACCAGACGGTTATAGCGGTAGAAACAAGTATCTTCGAGCCCCTTTGCCATTAGCGCGCTGGTGTATTGTTGGAATCGCATTGCAAAGCGAACCACGGAACGCTTGTAGGTCGCCAGACGACCTTCGCCACGTTGGGTTAGCAGAACTTCGTGGATAAAGTCGTAGACCGTGGAGTCTGGCGCCGCGCTCGTTGCTTTGGCGCGGTTTACGGCCTGATCGATATACCGGCGGTCGGTCAGGGAGATCCCTTCCTCGGTCACATAAGTGCGGTAAACAGGAAACTCAGCAACGATCTCGGTAAGAGCGTCGCGCAGGGCCTTGGTGGTAAAGTCGCAGGTATAGCGGTCTGCAAGGGCGATCCGGCTGAGATGGTTCGCGAGGACAGTCAGCTCACTGTTGAGCCACCGGTCCATAACGCGTTTTTTGCATTCGCGGAGCAGTTCGCGCAGATCCCGATGTTTGCGAACGAAGATGCAGTAGGTTCTTTCTGTACTCTGCTCGCCAGCAGGATCAACGAAGAGTCCGTTCACCAAATTCGCGAAGTTGTAGCCGGTGGTGCCGTGAATTGGCCAGTTCTGCGGTAGCGTTTCATCGCCGGTGAGGATCTTTTCCGCAACAATGTAGCAGCTTTCACTTTTCCGACCTTCGCCAGCCAGGGCGGCTTGGCCGCACCGCAATCGTTCAAAATACTGGCGGGGATTGTAGAGACCGTCGGGATGATCAATCCGCAGCCCGTCGATCTTGCCTGCCTCGAGTAACTGCAGCACAGAGTCATGCGTCTGGTGGAAGACCGTGCGGTCTTCCTGACGCAAAGCGGCAAGATCGTTGATATCGAAAAATCTCCGGTAATTAATGTCGTCGGCGGCCACCGGCCAAAAAGCTAGGCGGTACGGCTGGGCTTTGATCAGATCGTGCAAAGCATAAAAGGAGCCGGGTACACCGGGCGTGCCGTTCAATGCCAGAACATTTCGTTCGATCACGCGGGCTACCGGTAGGGATTTTTCACAGAGAGCGGCGAGTCGCCGCTTGTGAATTTCCTTGTCACGCAATCGCTCCGCGCGCTGATCCGTTGAAACCTGATCCCTTCCTGGCAGGTGATGGAAGGCGGCAATCAGACTCTCGAGTTCGAGAAAGCTGTCCTCTTGGCTCTCCGCCTGGGCGCCCAATTCTGGCAGCACGTTGTTCGTTCCTAGGCCAAGAATGCGCGGATACTCTCTCGGATCGACCGGGAAACGATGCTCAAAATAGAAAATGCTGAACTCGCCTTTCTTGCTATCGAACGTAAGTTTGAGCTCGCCGCGGTCGAGTACCGCTCCGTAGTGATCGCCCAAAACGGGAACGAGAACCTTTCCCCGCAGCTCGTCTTTGACTGGCTGCCAGTCGATGTCGAAATAGTCCGCATGGGCCGAAGCCTGCCCGTTTTCGAGCACATCCAGCCACCAGGCGTTGTCGCAGCCCATCACACCCATATGGTTCGGAACGATATCCAGGATTTGACCCATGCCGTGTTCGTGCAGAGCCGCGACGAAACGGTCATAGTCTTCCGAGCTTCCAATCTCCGGATTGAGCCGATGGTGGTCGATGATGTCGTAGCCGTGCAGACTGCCGGGCCGCGCCCGCAGATAGGGCGACGCATAGACGTGAGAGATTCCCAAGGATGCGAGATAGGGAATCAGTTCGGTAGCCTTTGAAAACGTAAACTCCTTGTTGAACTGCAGGCGGTAGAGGGCCACGGGAATGCTGGGGGCTTTCATGGCCTCAGGAACCAGTTGGCAGAGAGAAGAGGCAACTTCTTGTTTTGCGGCCACGCTCCATCGTCGCCCGTTGTATAGAGCAACCGGCCTCCAGAAGACTGTGGAATATCGAGTTTGTCGGCGCCAAAATTAGCCAGCAAAACCAGCTCGTCGCCGCACGCAAGCGGCCAGACGACGGAAAGAGCCTTGCTGCCGTGGACTGCGAACTTCGCTTTGCCCGGAGGAAGGCCTTTGACGCGGGGCACGATTTCGCGTTGCCGGAGGGCGAGAAGCTCGTGGTAGAAACGCAGCCAGCTCTGGTGCGGACCCGATTCGAGCGAGACCCAATCGAGCTTCGACCGTAAGAAGGTGTCCTCGCTGTTCGGGTCGGGTATGGTGCTCCGCACCTTCACGGAACGGAATTGTGCAAACCGCGAGAACTCCTCGCGGCGCCCCTCCCGGACCTTGTCGGCCAGCTCAGGCCCAAAATCGCAGAAAAACAAGAACGGGGTGCCGGCTCCGAACTCTTCTCCCATGAAGAGCAACGGAGGGGAGGGCGCCAAAAGCAAGACGGCAAGCGCCACTCGAATTCTTGCCGCATCTGTCAGGCTGGTGATCCGCTCGCCAAAGGCCCGGTTTCCGATTTGATCATGGTTTTGCAGGAAAGACACAAAGCAGGAAAGCGGCAAATCGCGACTAGGCTCACCGCGCCCGCGGCCTTTTTGGTACGACGATGGCTGGCCCTGAAAGGAGTAACCCTCCGCCAGGCAGCGCGCGAGGTGAGTTGCCGGATCGTCGGCATAGTCTTGGTAGTAGCCATCGGACTCTCCGGTGAGAAGAACATGCGCTGCGTGGTGAATATCGTCGTTCCACTGCGCCGTGCAGCGGCTCGGTTTACGGCAGACGTCGCCGCCCAGGTAGTGAGCGGCGTTATTGTGGTTCTCCAAGACGATGTGAATGCGGCGATTCTGGCCAACCTGTGTCCGAGCAGTGTCCGCCAGCTCAGCCAGGAAGTCAGGGTGAGAATCGTCGTACAGGGCGTGTACGGCGTCGATTCGTAGTCCGTCAATGTGGTACTCCTCGAGCCAGTAGAGCGCGTTGTGAATGAAAAAGTCGCGCACTTGGCGGCTCGCCGGGCCGTCAAAGTTGATCGCTTCGCCCCAGGGTGTCCGGTGGCGTTCGCTGAAAAATTGCGGCGAATACAGGTGAAGATAGTTTCCTTCCGGCCCGAAGTGGTTGTACACCACATCCAGGAACACCATCAGGCCCTTCAAATGAGCGGCATCAATAAAGTGCTTGAGATCTTGGGGCCGCCCGTAGCAAGCGGCGGGAGCGTAAGGCAAGACTCCGTCGTAGCCCCAATTCCTGGTTCCCGGAAAGCTCGAGACGGGCATGATCTCCGCCGCCGTGATCCCCAATTGAACGAGGTAGTCCAACTTCTGTTCTGCTCCGGCGAACGTTCCCTCAGGCGAAAACGTACCCACGTGCAGTTCGTAAAGGACCGCTTCTTCCCAAGGGCGCCCGCGCCAATTGGTGTTCACCCATGAGAAGGCCTTGGGGTCGACGACCTCGCTCGGGCCGTGAACGCCAGCCGGCTGATAGCGAGAGGCTGGATCGGGAACGCTCTGGAGGCGATCAATCTTGAACTGATAGCGGGTGCCGGGACCGGCTTCGCCGGTGACCAGCTCGAACCAGCCATCGTCCAACCGCGCCATCGGCAGGCTCTTACTACACAGGTCGAGCGAAACCTCGGACGATTTGGGGGCCCACAGCCGAAATCGCACTTTGCCGTCGCTGCATATCTCGGCGCCAAACGGCATCTTGTGCTCATTGCTCATGGCAGTTGGGCGCGCCTTCGGTCGTCGGCGCGGATTCTGTCTAAAGTGCGTTCGACGAGCAGAACAAACGAGCGCGCCTGCAGTGGATAAGCCTTGCTGGGAGAATAGAACGTGTTCGCACCCTGGGAGGACTGGCATGAGGTGTCCACCAAGGTGATCCAGCCCGCACTAGCGGTTAGTACAGGCAGTGTGAAAGGAATTTCATCGTGATGCGCGTTCATTAGAATGATGAAATTGCCGTCACGAATCCGCTGACCGCGCTCGTCGGTTTCATCCGCGGCATCTCCCGAAAGCAGCAAGCCCAAACAGCGCGCAAACTCCTGGTTCCACTCCTGGTCCGTCATCTCTTGACCGTCGGGTTTGAGCCAGACGACATCCTTGATTCCCGCTCCTTTGATGCCGCGGCCCTGAAAAAAACTTCTGCGCCGGAAGCTTGGATGAGTTTTACGAAGAGCGATGAGCCGCTGCACAAACGAGAGAAATCCCTTATCAATTCGGCCGGGATCCCAGTCGAGCCAGCTGATTTCATTGTCCTGGCAGTAGGCGTTGTTGTTCCCGTTCTGGGTGTGCCCGATCTCGTCCCCGGCCAGCAGCATCGGAACGCCCTGAGACAAGAGAAGAGTGGCGATGAAGTTCCGCTTCTGGCGGAAACGAAGCTGATTTATTTCGGGTTGGTCCGTCGGACCCTCCACGCCGCAGTTCCAGCTCCGATTGTTTTCCATACCATCCCGGTTGTTCTCGCCGTTCGCTTCGTTGTGCTTCGAGTTGAAGCTCACCAGATCGTTCAGCGTGAAGCCGTCATGCGCGGTAACGAAATTAATGCTGGCGTAGGGCTTCCGACCGCTGCGAGCGTAAAAATCGCTAGACCCGGTAATGCGGTAGGCCAGCTCACCGATCAGGCCACCGTCGCCTTTCCAGTAAGAGCGCACTGCGTCGCGGTATCTATCATTCCACTCGGCCCAACCAGCCGGAAACTTGCCGACCTGATAGCCGCCTTCGCCCAGATCCCAAGGCTCCGCAATCAATTTCACTTGGCTGAGCACCGGATCCTGATGAATGATGTCTAGAAACGCGCCCAAACGGTCGACTTCGTGCAACTCGCGCGCGAGCGTCGCCGCAAGATCGAAGCGGAAGCCATCGACATGCATCTCTAATACCCAGTAGCGCAGGCTGTCCATAATCAATTGCAGGACGCGCGGGTGCCTCATGTTCAGCGTGTTTCCTGTGCCGGTGTAATCGGTATAGAAGCGGGGATTGTCCGGGGCCAAACGGTAATAGGCGGCATTATCGATCCCGCGGAACGACAAGGTCGGGCCCATGTGATTGCCTTCGGCGGTGTGGTTATAGACGACATCGAGAATGACCTCGATTCCGGCGGAGTGGAGAGCCTTGACCATCGTTTTGAATTCGCTGATGTGGTGGTTCGAGCAGTAACGCGGCTCCGGAGCGAAGTAGGCGATGGAGTTATAACCCCAATAGTTCCGCAACCCGCGATTCGTTAGCTCGCGGTCATCGACGAACGCGTGAACCGGCATCAGTTCGATTGCCGTCACTCCTAGCCGCACCAAGTAATCGATCACTGGCGCGGTTGCAAGGGCTGCGTAAGTACCTCGCAATCGCGACGGCACATCTGGATGCCGCACGGTAAAGCCCCTCACGTGCACTTCATAGATGATGGTGCGGTGCCATGGCGTACGCAGAGCGCGATCTGCTCCCCAGGTGAAGGCGGGGTCGGTCACCATTCCTTTGGGCATAGCGGAAGCGCTGTCGCGGCGGTCAAAAGAGAGATCTTCGTTTCGGTGGCCAACCCGATAAGCGAAAAGAGAGTCGTTCCATCTGAGGCCACCATGGATCTGCTTGGCGTAGGGGTCGAGAAGAAGTTTGTTGGGGTTATACCGCAATCCTTTCGTCGGTTCATAAGGGCCGTAAAGCCGGTAGCCGTACAGCAGGCCGGGACGAGCCTCGGGAAGGTAGCAGTGCCAGACTTGGTCGGTTTGTTCGGACAGTTGAATACGGTGGGTCTCGCGGCGGCCAGTGCGATCAAAGAGGCACAGCTCGACCTTCTCGGCGTGCTCGGAAAATAGCGCGAAGTTAACGCCTTCTCCGTCCCACGTCGCTCCGAGTGGGTACGGCTTGCCCGGCCATAAAAGTGGATCCGCTCCGTTGGCCAAGGAGTCCTCCGGAAGGCAGAGACCGGAGCTCGGGCTCGTCCGCAATCCAAAACCGCCTGGCGGGCTAGTGTCCGGGGATCTCCGGAGTCATCGTTCCCCGAAGGGGCTCTGGCAAACCGAGTACCAAATTGGAGCGCCTGAAAGACAACAAAAAACGAGATTTATGGCGAGGTACAGGATTTCGTGTAGGTATTATATGCCGGTTACGGGTTCCCCCCGGCGGTAACTACCCCTCTTGCAGCGATCCACTGAATTGCATCGGACTAGGTGAATCGTAGAAGATAGTCCGGCCTATTCCGGGTGATGGTCAGAACTGCAGAGACGCACGGGAGACATGCGGGCCGATGGTGGATCCTCTATTCGACGGACGACGTCGCGTCGTCATAGCACGCGTTTCGCCTGAAATTGACTCGGGTAGATTCGCCATCAAGCGCGTCGTCGGCGAGGCCGTGACCGTAGAGGCCGATGTTTTCAGCGACAGCCACGACCTGGTCGCCTGTCAAATCCTCTACTGTCAAGACGGAGCGCAGGTGCGCAGTTCGCCTATGCGGCCGCTCGGCAACGATCGCTGGCGCGGCGAGTTCTTGGTTACCGGACTCGGCGAGTATCGTTACACGGTGGAAGGGTGGATCGACCGCTTCCAGACCTGGCGCAGGGATCTCGAGAAGAGAATTTCCGCCGGGCAGGAGATTTCTGTCGACCTGCTGGTTGGCGCCGAGCTGATTGAGCGGGCCGCGAGGCGAGCCACAGGAGAGGAAGCCAAGACCCTCGACAACTGGGCGCGGCGGTTGCGGGAAAGCAAGGACGCAGAGTCCGAAGCCGTGGCGCTCGACTCGAAGCTCTTCGAACTGATTCAGCGTTACCCTGAGCGGGACCTCGCCGCGCGGTACGACAAGCAACTGTCTGTCGTTGTGGAGCGTGAGAAGGCGCGCTTCTCCAGTTGGTACGAGCTTTTTCCTCGATCATGCTCTCGCGAGCCCGGACGACACGGTACCTTTCGCGATTGCGAGGAATGGATTCCTTATGTGGCCTCGATGGGTTTCGACGTGCTCTACCTTCCGCCGATTCATCCCATAGGAAAAACCCTTCGCAAGGGCAAGAACAACTCGCTTCCAGCGCGGCCAGATGATGTCGGGAGTCCATGGGCCATTGGCTCCGCCGAGGGCGGCCACAAATCGATTCACCCGGCGCTTGGAACGCTCGAGGATTTCAAACGGTTCATTGCCAAAGCGAGCGAACACGACCTGGAGGTGGCGCTCGATATCGCTCTGCAGTGTACGCCCGACCACCCCTATGTGCGGCAGCACCGCGAATGGTTCAGCACGCGTCCGGACGGCACGATTCAGTATGCCGAGAATCCGCCAAAGAAGTACCAGGACATCTACCCAATTAACTTCGAGAGCCCACAGTGGCGCGAGCTGTGGGAAGAGTTGAAAAGCATTTTCGTTTTCTGGATCGAGCAGGGCGTGCGGATCTTCCGCGTCGACAATCCCCACACCAAATCTTTTCCGTTCTGGGAGTGGGTCATTGCCGAAATCAGGAAGCAGCATCGCGACGTGCTGTTCCTCGCCGAGGCATTCACGAGGCCCAGCGTGATGTATCGACTGGCAAAGCTCGGTTTTTCCCAGTCGTACACCTATTTCACCTGGCGCAATACAAAACAGGAACTCACCGATTATTTCAGCGAGCTGACGCAAACCGAAGCGCGGGAGTACTTCCGGCCGAACCTTTGGCCGAATACTCCGGATATTCTCCCGGAGTTCCTTCAGCTCGGCGGCCGCGCTTCGTTCATGGTCCGGCTTATTTTGACCGCAACACTTGGCGCGACTTACGGGATCTACGGCCCCGCCTTTGAGCTATGCGAGAACGCTCCACTGGCGCCCGGAAAGGAAGAGTACCTCGACTCCGAGAAATATGAACTGAAGCACCGCAATCTGGATTCCCCACACAGCCTGAAAGGTCTCATTTCCAGGCTGAACCGCATTCGCAAAGAGAACCCGGCACTGCAAAGCAATCGCAACTTGCGGTTTCATGAAACCGATAACCCGGCACTCCTTTGTTACAGCAAAGCCACCGACGATCTCTCGAGCGTAATCGTCGTGGTGATAAATCTTGACTGCTTTCACGAGCAGAGGGGCTGGCTTCGCCTCGACCTGCGCTCGATCGGTCTCGACGAGCGCCATTCGTTTCAGGCTCATGACTTGCTGAGCGAAAGCCGGTTCTTATGGCAAGGCCTGCGGAATTACGTGGAGCTGACGCCAGAGAGCCTGCCGGCGCACATTCTGCGCCTGCGCCGGTGGGTTCGGACCGAACAGGATTTCGACTATTATCTCTAGGTCGCTCTGTTGAACGGGGCTATCTGGTCTAATCAAGCCCAGCATCCGAACGGAGAGCGTATGATGCAATCGGTCTTGAGCGAATTCGATCGATATTTGCTTGCGGAAGGTACTTTTCACCGCGCCTATCAAAAACTCGGTGCCCACATCACGGAGCGCGATGGGCAGCGCGGAGTTCAATTTGCTGTGTGGGCCCCCAACGCCAAGATGACCTCGGTCATCGGTGAATTCAACGATTGGAACCCATTGGCCAATCGAATGGAGCCCAGTCCGGCCGGTGTCTGGGAGACATTTATACCCCGTATGGGTCCGGGAGAGATCTACAAGTATCACCTGGAATCGAACTACGGCGGCTACTCCGTCGATAAAGCCGATCCCTACGGCTTTGCTGCCGAGATTCGGCCGCACACCGCTTCTCGTGTGTGGGAATTAGAAAGCTACGCCTGGCGGGATGGTTCGTGGATGGCCGCCCGTGGCAAGAGTAACGCGCTCGACGCCCCCATCTCCATTTATGAAGTACACCTAGGATCCTGGAGGCGCGTGCCGGAGGAGCAAAGCCGCTGGCTCAGCTACCGCGAACTGGCCCCGCTCCTGGCCGAGTACGTTCACAATGCGGGTTTCACGCACGTGGAACTGCTTCCGGTCATGGAGCATCCCTTCGATGGTTCCTGGGGATACGAGACCACCGGCTACTTCGCGCCTACCAGCAGGTTTGGTACGCCCAGCGACTTCATGTACTTCGTAGACTACCTCCATCAACAAGGAATCGGCGTGATCCTAGACTGGGTTCCGGCGCACTTCCCGAAAGACGAAGCCGGCCTCGGTTACTTTGACGGAACTCACCTGTATGAACACTCCGATCCGCGACAAGGAGAGCACCCGGACTGGAACACCTTTGTGTTCAACTACGGCCGTAACGAAGTCCGGAGCTTTTTGATCAGCAATGCGCTGTTCTGGTTTGACAAGTATCATGTTGACGGCTTACGCGTAGATGCCGTCGCTTCTATGCTGTACCTCGACTATGGACGGCGCGAGGGCGAATGGATGCCGAACCGCTACGGCGGCAGGGAAAACATCGATGCCATCGAATTTTTGAGATCCGTCAATGAACACGTCTACGCAGCGTTCCCCGATGTGATGATGATCGCCGAGGAATCCACTGCTTGGCCGCAAGTCTCGCGGCCCCTCTATGTTGGTGGCCTCGGATTCGGCTTCAAATGGAATATGGGCTGGATGCACGACATGCTCAGCTACATGTCGCAGGATCCGGTGTTTCGAAGCTACCACCACAACAAGATCACTTTTAGCCTGCTCTATGCGTTCACCGAGAATTTCGTCCTGCCCTACTCTCACGACGAAGTGGTCTACGGCAAAGGTTCCATGCTGCGCAAACTGCCCGGTGATGACTGGCAGAAATTTGCCAACCTGCGGCTGCTCTACGGATTCATGTTCGGGCATCCCGGAAAGAAACTGTTATTTATGGGCAGCGAGTTCGGCCAGTGGTCGGAGTGGAATCATGAGACAAGCCTTGACTGGCACCTCCTCGATACTCCGCTTCACAGGGCATTGCAGCGCTGGGTGCGTGACCTGAATACGTTCTATCGCGGGCAGCGAGCGCTACACGAGCTCGACTTCGATAGCGGTGGCTTCGCATGGGTTGACTGCACCGATTTTCAAAGAAGCGTCATCAGCTTCCTACGGCGCGGCCGGAATCCCGCCGACCAGCTGCTCTTGGTTTGCAATTTCACGCCGGTGGTCCGACAGAACTACCGAGTTGGCGTTCCTCGATCCGGATTGTGGAAAGAACTGCTGAATAGCGACGCTCTATTGTACGGCGGAAGCGGTCAGGGAAACTTCGGCGGCGTAGAAGCCGTTCCGCTTCCCGTTCACGGGCAGCCCTTCTCGTTGAGCATGACGCTCCCTCCCCTCGGGATGCTGGTTTACCAGCATGAATCTGCTGTTCACGATTGAGGGACAAAAAAGAGATGGCCAAACGGCTGGGCAGCGCGGCGGATCCCCTTTGGTACAAGGACGCGATTATCTACGAGCTGCACGTCCGCGCGTTCAAAGACAGCAATGCGGACGGAATTGGCGATTTCCCGGGCCTGATTCAGAAAATGGATTATCTTCAAGACCTCGGTGTCACTTGCCTGTGGGTTCTGCCTTTCTTCCCGTCGCCGCTCAAGGATGATGGCTACGACATCTCCGATTATCTGAACGTTCACCCGATGTACGGCACCATCGACAATTTTCGCGAATTCCTGGCTGCGGCGCACGAGCGTGGACTCCAGGTCATGATCGAGCTAGTCGTGAATCACACTTCCGATCAGCATCCATGGTTCCAAGCTGCTCGGCGAGCCCCACCCGGCTCGCCAGAACGCGATTTTTATGTGTGGAGCGACACCGAAGAGCGCTACAAAGACGCGCGGATCATTTTTTCGGACACCGAGCGATCCAATTGGACTTGGGATCCCGTGGCCAAGCAATATTACTGGCACCGTTTTTTCTCACATCAACCTGATCTGAACTACGACAATCCGGTGGTCGTCCAGGAAGTTCTGAAAGTCATGCGCTACTGGCTGGATATGGGAGTTGACGGATTGCGCGTTGACGCCATCCCTTACCTGATCGAGCGTGAGGGTACCAGCTGTGAAAATCTTGGCGAGACCCATGCCGTCATCAAAGCGCTCCGGCGCGAGATTGATGCCGGTTATTCGAATCGAATGATCCTTGCGGAAGCCAATCAATGGCCGACCGATGTGCGGCCGTACTTTGGCGATGGCGACGAATGCCACATGGCCTTCCATTTCCCGCTGATGCCGCGCATCTATATTGCCTTGCGGCAGGAAGACCGTCTGCCGATCACCGACATCATCGCGCAAACTCCGAGCATCCCCGAGGCGTGCCAGTGGGGCCTCTTCCTGAGGAATCATGATGAGCTGACTCTGGAGATGGTGACCAACGACGAGCGCGATTATATGTATCTCGCCTACAGCGCTGACCCCAGAATGCGCCTAAACTTGGGCATCCGCCGGCGGCTCGCTCCGCTTGTCGACAACAATCGCCGGCGCATCGAACTCCTCAACAGCCTGCTGCTATCCTTCCCGGGCACTCCCATCCTTTACTATGGTGACGAAATCGGAATGGGAGACAATATCTATCTCGGCGACCGCAACGGTGTACGCACGCCCATGCAGTGGAACGCCGACCGCAACGCCGGGTTTTCCACGGCCACACCGGCTCGCCTGTACAGCCCGGTCATTATGGATCCGCTCTGGGGGTACGAAGCTGTGAACGTGGAGGCCCAGCATGGCGACCCCTCCTCGCTCTTGAACTGGATGCGCAATATGATCGCGCTCCGAAAGCTGTTTTCCGTCTTTGGCCGCGGAAGTATGAAATTCTTTGATCCGGCCAACCGCAAAGTGCTTGCTTATATGAGGCAGTACGACGAGGAACGGGTTCTATGCGTGGCCAATCTATCCCGCTTCGCCCAACCTGTGGATCTTGACTTGTCGGAAGCGGAAGGTGCGATTCCGGTAGAGATGCTCGGATATGTCGAGTTCCCACCCATCGGGCGCGAGCCCTATCGTTTCACCTTGGCTCCCTACAGCTTTCTTTGGCTCGAACTTCAGCAAAGGACCCAGCCTGTGGAGGTAAGTATGGAAATGGTCGAAGAAGCGGCCTTGAACGCGACCGCCGGCTGGGACAGCATTTTCAGCGGTGCAACCTGCCAGCGTCTTGAGACTATCAATTTCCCGAACTATCTTCCGAAGCAGCGCTGGTTTGCGGGGAAATCTCGCCACATCAAGTCCACGCGGATCCTGGACCGGACGGCGCTCCCGTCGTCGCGGTCCGCTCTGGCTTTGGTCGAAGTGCTGTTCGACAGCGGACCGTCGGAAGTCTACCTTCTTCCTCTCGCCATGACCTTCCGAGAGGCGGCTGAAGAACTGCAACGAACTTCGCCCAACGCAGTCGTCGCCTCGGTTCTATCGGAGAAAGGGTCCGGATTATTGCACGATGCGGTCTGCAACGACGACACGTGCCTGGAACTGCTGTCCCTTATCGAGAATAGGGGCGCGCTCGAAGCGCACGGTGGCCTCGTTCGCGGTTTTCGGGGCAACTCCTTTCCAGACCTGCGCGGCGCTGCCCGCGCGCCCTTGACGGTACGGCGCGGTTCAGCCGAGCAATCGAATACGTCGATTCTCTACGCCGATCGGTTCATTCTAAAACTGCTGCGGCGTCAGGAGCCCGGCTTGAACCCCGACGCCGAAATCGGACGCTATCTCACCGACCAGGCCCAGTTTCGCCACGTGCCGCCCTTCGCCGGTTTGATTCAATACGAGCCGCGGGCCGATGCCGAGGAGCCGTCGACCTTGGCGATGCTCCAGGGCTTGGTGGCGAATGAGGGCGACGGCTGGAAGTGGACGCTAGAGGAGCTCGAGCGCTATTTTGAGACTTGCGCTCCGCTGCCGTTCCCGGAGGAGTTGCGCGCGGGACCGGCCGATCCCGTGGGGCTCTCCGAAAAACCGGCTTTGCAACTGGCCCGCGATCACGTCGGCATCTATCTCGATTCGGCAACCACCCTCGGAACCCGGACGGCCGAGCTCCACTTGGCCCTCGCCTCGGCCTCCGACGATCCGGCGTTCGCTCCCGAACCTATGACCGAGGAGGACGTCCGGACACTGCTTGAAGATCTTCAGCAACACGCTTCTAGCGTCTTCGACCTGTTAAAGGAGCGCATTCCCTATTTACCGGACGATGTGCTGGAAATTGCCGCCGCCGTGCTCACGCGGAGGAGTCGCATCCTAGAGCATTTTGCGGCGCTCAAACCCGCAACGTTTCAAACTTTGCGTACTCGCGTGCACGGAGACTACCATCTCGGACAAGTCCTGAAGGTCAAAACGGATTTTGTGATTCTCGATTTTGAAGGTGAGCCGGCGCGACCGTTGGCTGTCCGGCGCGCCAAGCAGTGCCCGTTAAAGGACGTCGCCGGCATGGTGCGTTCTTTCAGCTACGCTGCCTACTCGAGCCTAATCAACTACACGGCTCGCCATCCCGAGGACCTGGGCAGCCTGCAACCCTGGGCGCAACTCTGGGAGCGGTGTGTGGCCAGTGAATTCTTGCGCGCCTATCGGCAAACCGCGCGCGGCGCCGGATTCTTGCCCGAGAGCAGCGCGGATTTTCGGAAAGTGTTCGATGTTTTTCTTGTGGATAAAGCTCTCTACGAAGTGCGCTACGAGTTGAACGCACGCCCTACCTGGGTGCGCATTCCGTTGATGGGCATCTTGTCCCTTCAGGTGTGACAACATGGGCTTATCTCCGCTCGACCAGGAACTCTTGACACCACAACGAAAGGCTCTTAACCGTGGAAGCTGGCTCTATTCCGCAACAAGCTGAGCAAACAGCGGAAGAACAAGGCAGCGCCGATCTAGTCGTGGGAATCCTGGCTGACCTCGATTCCGCCACTACCTCAAGGATTTGTGACGCTCTTGGTACGCTGCCCGGTCCCTTGCGAATCGCAATGCTGCAAGGTGACCAACGCGGGAATCCGGCCTCGCCCGATGCCAAGACGGCAACAGAGTGCGCCTCCGTCTTTTTTGTGTTTTCACTTTTGGCAAAGGCGGATGCCTCCAAGGGGCCCCTGAGCACGTCCGAAGGGTATCAATCCGTTTTTGCCGCCGCCGAGAAACTGCAGGCTCGAGGTTGCTGCGTCATTGCCAGCAAGCTTGAAGGGGCAAACCCCGAAAGGGTTTGCCAGATAGCGCGGCCTCTCCTGCATGACGAAGCCGATCTGGTTCTTCCGCACTACACGAGCCGCAAGTTCGAGGGGCTGTTGAACGCCAGCATCATCGCTCCGATGATGCGCGCTCTCTACGGCAAACGAATCAACAATCCCATGGGGCCGGATATCGGAGTTTCGCGTCAGCTGCTTCAAAAAATGCTTGTCAAAAGGGCAGGAAACGCGGGCGGCGCGACCCTTCATCCGCTAGCACGTCTGGCGCCCGCGGCTTTCTGCGACCGCCTGCGTATCGTCGAGATGCATCTGGGCACCCGCATGTATCCCGCACCGGACTGGGCCAACATGAGTTCCGTGTTGGCCGATGTGTTGAGCCCGGTCTTTTGCGACCTGGAGCGCAACGCCTCATGCTGGCAGCGAACGCGCGTTTCCGCACCGGTCCAGGCGGTCGGAGAGCCTGTCCCCTTGGCCCGGGACGAAGGAGCCGTGGACACCAGCCGCCTGGTCGAGTCATTTCAGCTGGGAAACCGGGAGCTCCAGGAGATCTGGTCTTTGGTGTTGCCGCCCTCGAGCCTGTTCGAATTAAGAAAGCTGTCCCGTCTCCCCGTGGACCAGTTCCGTATGCCGGATGAATTGTGGGTGAAAGTTGTTTACGATTTCGCTCTTGCCCATCGCCTCCGCACGATTAGCCGTGACCACCTGCTCAGGTCCTTGACTCCCCTTTATCTGGGTTGGGTCGCTTCCTATGCCCATGATGTGCAGTCCGTGGGGGCCCTGTCTCCCGAGCGGAGGCTGGATCGCCTTTCTCTCGCTTACGAAGCGGGCAAGTCGTATCTGCTTTCCCGCTGGCGCTGGCCAGATCGGTTCAACCCCTAGATCTTCTGAGCAGTATCGGAGGCCTTTATGTGGGAACAAGTTAAGCAAGCCCTGATAGACTCAACGACCCACTTCCTGACCAGGTTTGCGAACCTCTTGCCCGGACTGGCGGCGCTGGTGGTCGCGTTGTTCCTGTCTATGTTCTTGGCGTGGATTCTGGCAACCATGGTACGCCGAATCCTTACGGGCCTTCATTTTGACGATCGGCTCGGGCGATGGGGTTTTGCTTCCTTGGCGGAGTGGTCGCCGATGAACAGCCCCACACGTCTGGTATCTAGGTCGATCGCCGCCCTAGTCATCGTGAGCGGATTTCTGATAGGGGTTTCCGCCTTTGATTTCCAGTGGACCTCTTTGTTTGTGCAGAACGTGTTCTCCTATATCCCCGAAGTTATGGCCGCTCTGGCGGTCTTGCTGGTCGGGAACGTCGTCGCCCGGTTTCTGGCCCGAAGCGCGTTGATCGGTGCCGTCAACTTGAACCTGCAGTACGCGCGCTTCCTGAGCATTGGTGTGAAATGGATCGTGATCGTGCTTTCCGTAGCTATGGCTCTCGAACACATGAGAATTGCTCCGGGCATTGTGGAGATCGCTTTCGGCATTCTTTTTGGCGGCATTGTTTTGACCTTATCGTTGGCCGTTGGTCTCAGCTCGAAGGAACTGATCTCGAAGACCCTGGAACGAGACGTCAAGAAAGCACCTAGCGAGAGTGTGGAGGACCCTCTGCGCCATCTATAGACCATGCGAGTCGGCTTATTCACGCGAGAGTTTCCACCCCATATCTATGGCGGCGCGGGAGTCCATGTCGACTACTTGAGCCGCGAGCTCGCCAAGGAGATCTCGGTTGAGGTGCACTGCTGGGGCCCGCAGAACTTCGACGATGGCAGTCTGCATGTCCGCGGCGCGCAGCCGTGGGAAGAGATTACCAAGGGCACCGGAGGCAAGTTTAAAGGCGCGCTGGAAGCTTTGAGCCTCAACTTGACGCAAGTGAAGGCCCTCGCCGGCGTCGATATCGCCCACACCCATACGTGGTATGCGTCCATGGCTGGTTATCTCGCAAAGAAGCTGTATAACATCCCCTTTGTTCTTACCACGCACTCCCTTGAGCCACTCCGCGCATGGAAAGCGGAGCAGCTTGGCAGCGGCTACGCCATGAGTTCCTGGATGGAACGAACCGGCATCCTCGATGCCGACGCCATCATCGCCGTTTCAGAAGGCATGAAGGCGGATATCCTTCGAGCCTACCCGGAGGTTCAGCCGGATCATATCCACGTCATTTATAACGGCATCGATCCTGTCGAATATCAGAAGAGTTCCGAGACCAAGGCATTGACCGAATACGGCGTGGATCCAACTGTGCCGTACGTGTTGTTCGTCGGACGCATCACTCGGCAGAAGGGCGTAACGCACCTGGTGGACGCCATTCGCTACTTGCCGGAGGAGACCCAGGTAGTGCTTTGCGCCGGGGCTCCGGACACTCCAGAGATTGCCGCAGAGATGAGACAAAAAGTCGAGGACACACGCCGGGGCCATCCACGAATCATCTGGATCGAAAAGATGGTCACGAAGCCTGAGGTTATCGAGTTGTACAGCCATGCGCGGGTTTTCTGTTGCCCCTCGGTCTACGAACCGTTCGGAATCATCAACCTCGAAGCTATGGCGTGCCGTACCCCGGTGGTCGCGAGCGCGACAGGTGGAATACGGGAGGTCGTGGTGGAAGGAAAAACCGGACACCTAATTCCTTTCGATGCGGATCCCGTCACAGGCTTTCCCAAGGATCCCGAACGGTTTGCGCGAGACCTTGCTTCGGGGATCGGTCGACTGCTTGAGGACCCTGAACAGTGCAGGCGCTTTGGAGATGCAGGACGACTGCGCGTCGAACAACTCTTTAGCTGGAATGCCATCGCGCACGAGACCATTCGCCTCTACCGACAGTTGATCCAGCAACGATCGGCAAGCGTAGCAACCTGATTGTGCCTCAAAGGTCTCGGTCCACCTGCCTCGCGAACACCGCTTAAAACTGCCACGCTTGGATCGGACGCCGATTGCTTCGGCCCTGGAATTTTGCGCTATTTCCCGAAGAACGCTTCGCGAAGTTCGCGAATACTGCGCAGAAAGAAATACCATAACCGCGGAAGAGAGCATGCTACTAGGATGGCCACACATGCGATAAGGTGCCGGCTATCCCACACACACTCTCTTTGAAGTTCCTGAAATTCTCCAAGGCCGTAAGTCAAAGAGCCGACAAGTATGCTGCCGATGAGAATTTTGCTCGGTTTGTCCAATTAACATGCACCGCGCGAATTTTGGGCCGCTCGGCCGAAGGCATCCGCAATATGCGACACGCCGGGCCGACGCTCTGAGCAAACCCACTAGATACTTCAGGAACCAAGGAAACCACGACAGGCATCGTTATCTGTGGCGAGAGAACAAAGTCCCGACAGCGGCACGCACTCCAGCATTCAAGGCGTGACCCTCGCGGAAGAGCCTGCTTAGCGCTCGCTCGATCTCCGCGGTTGCCTTCTCCAAAGTGCCCAGAAGCTGGCCAATCAACTTTTCGGCCGTAATCGCTTGCGCGTATACCCTCTCTACAACTTCCCCAGCCAAGCAGTCGGCGTGCTCCACCCTGCTTTGAACGCTTCGCTCAATTTGCGCGACGGCGAACTCCAAGCGCTCAGCGCCGCGCTTCATAACTCGCAGCGTTTCACAGGCGTTGGCAATAAGCTGTTCGAAAGGTTTAAGGGCTTTGACGATGAATAGCAGAACCGCTGCGAGCATAATGGTCTGAAGAAGGAGCACCACGGCGACGGCAGCTAGGATGGATGTTTGTAGCGATTCATGGTTCATTTTCGTTTACCGCGAACAATCGGGCAGCTTAGTTGTCCCAAGCAGCACGCTGGCTGCTCAACGCCTCGCGCCGCCCAGCGTGTTCCAGATTCGTTGAGTGAGAACCGAGCGTAATTGCGCAAGCCCGTGTGAATTCAGCGCCAAAATAGAGAAGCAAAGCCGAGTAGTAGATCCATGCCACCACGACCACCAGGGACGCGGCAGCTCCATAAGTCGACGTCGAAATGCTTCTCCCAATGTAAAAGCTGATAAGAAATTTGCTGAGCGTGAACAGCAAAGAAGTCAATGCCGCGCCCGCCCAAACGTCATTCCACGCTATCTTCGCGTTCGGCACAAGTTTGAAGATCGATGCGAAAAGAAGAGTAATGAAGAACAGAGAGAGTACAAGATCACAAAAATGGAGTAGCACTGAAGGCACGCGAATGACGATTTCCAGATATTTTGCCAACGCGGCCAAAACCGTGCTAACGACAAGCGAAACCAGCAGCATAAATCCAATACCAAGCACCATCCCAACCCCCAACAGGCGCGCTTTCACCATTCCACGAATACCGCAGTTGCCCGCCGCGCCGACGTGCCAAATCGTATTTAGAGCGTCCTGCATTTCACACAGGACGCCCGATGCACCGATAAGCAGGATCATCATTCCCAACGCGCTGGCGATGGCGCTATTTGCGGGCTTGTGGACCGATTGAATAATCGTCTGAACCGCGTTCGCGGCATCGTACCCGATGAGTCTTTCCACCTGTCGCAGAAACTCGGCCTGCGCGGTTTGCGCGCCGAAGACGAGGCCCGCCATGGCGACCGCAATGACCACAAGAGGAGCAAGCGAAAAGATCGTGTAATAAGCGAGGGCCGCGCTCATCCGGGGCGCATTATCACGATTCCATTGAGCAAATGCGCTCCTCAGCAACGCTGAAATCACGCGAGGCCGGCTGAATAGCTCCGCAGCGGACATTGGATCTTGATGATCCGGTTCACCGGGTAGGAGTCGTGGGTGGGGTGAAGGAGTTTCAACACTGTGGGACGCGGACCAAACCATGGCTTCCACTCGGTATGCGCCCTCGACGCTGGCAAACGAGGAGATTAAACAGCAGCAGCTCGCCAGTGCGAAAACGCTCTTTCCCACGGGCGTTGCGCCAATGGAGCGCAAATTGTTTGTCACGGGGCCGAGATTGGCTATACCGATGTTTATGTATAGGAGGAAGGTCTTTGTGGCCGAACCGCAACTTCTGTGCGTCTTGGTGATCCCACAATCAAATGAACTGTCAGGTGTTTACGTTAGTCAGGTGTTTACGTTAGTCACGTGTTTACATCATTTGTGGGATTGCGATCTTCCAATCAGCCCCTGATCTTCACTGGTGGCCAGCAAACCTGAGAAGGGCGTTACGGCCGGCATTAGATTCGCGAGCTTCGGTGCATCCACACGCAGCTCTCGGCCGACGTTGTCGGATGCATCCGCGATTGTCCGGCGGCCTGCGAGTGCTTTCCATGCTTAAGTGGAGTATTGCGCTTCTGATTTTCTTCGCATGGTCGTCATGGATCGAGTGTCAGCAGGCTGGACAAGCCGAAAAAGATCTGTTCGACGGCCAGAACGTCGCTGCGGTAGAGGTGGTCGCGAATCCCCAAGTGTCTGTCGAATCCCTGCGCAATTTGGTGCAACAGAAGGCTGACGAACCATATTCGGGATCCAAGGTACAAGCCACAATTTCCGCTCTGCAGGCTACTAGGCGCTTTCGCAACGTCGGCGTGGAAGTCCAGCCTGGTATTGGCGGACTGCAGCTCACCTTCCGGCTTGAGCCGGCCTTCTATTTCGGTCTATTGGACTTCCCCGGCGCAACCAAGCGTTTCTCCTTTACCAGACTTTTGCAAGTCGTTGACATTGCAAACGGGACGACGTACGAACAGGGCCTCACGTCGACAGCGAGCGAAAATCTTAAGCAGTTTCTTGTCTCAGAAGGTTTCTTTCAGGCTGTGGTGCAGCCCGAGACCCATTTCGATGAGATCCACATGCTTGCCAACGTGATATTTCACATCAATTTCGGAGCACGAGCCAAGGTCGGCAACGTGGAAATTCGCGGAACAGCACCGGACGAGACAAGTCGCCTGCTCGGCGCCGCGCGTTCGCTCCGCGCAACGGCAACGGGCCGTTCTCTCAAATCGGGCGAGCCTTATAGCTCCAAACGAATCGAATCTGGGATCGCTCTTATCCAGCAGGAGCTAGCCAAACAGCACTATCTAGCGAGCAAAGTTCGACTAGACCAGACGAATTATGACCAGGAAACCAATCACGTGGATCTCCTCATTGACGTTCAACCCGGCGCCATCGTCAACGTCCGAGTTACGGGAGCAAGGCTTTCGTCGATGCCATTCTTTGCTAAACGGCAGATGCGAAAGCTGGTTCCGATATTCTCCGAGGGCACAATCGATCCTGATCTGGTGGAAGAAGGCCGCCGAAATCTGGTCGATTTTTTTCAAAGCAAAGGCTACTTCGATACAAAGGTGAGCGCGAAGCTGCAAAACCAAGGTTCCAATTTCGACTTGGCCTACAACATCGACCGTGGATCCAGACACCAAGTGGCGATCGTCGATTTCCAGGGCAACGGACATTTCGGCAAAGAAGATCTGAGCCGACAAGTTGGCGTCAAACAGAACCGTACCTTCCCTCCCTCGCGAGGGAAATTCAGTGACAAGCTGCTCCGTCAAAGTGTGACGGGCATTACAGCGTTCTACAAAAACCTAGGCTACGAAGACGTGCAGGTTGCCGCTGACGTTGTGGACCGTGAGCACAATGTTTACGTGACCTTTCGAATCGTCGAGGGCACGCAAACACTGGTAGAGAACCTCAGAATTGAAGGGAACGTGCATGTACCCAACTCGACCTTTCTGTCGAAAGGGAAACTGCGGCTCAGCCCAGGCCAGCCATTTTCTCCAAAAGCGTTGGCGGACGACCGAAGTCATATCGTGGCCTTGTATCTGAGCCATGGTTTTCTCAATTCCGAGTTCGATTCCAAAGTCACACGCTTACCGGAAAATCCGCACAGAGTAGATGTGACCTACACGATTACGGAGCGGCAGCAAGTACAAGTAAATGACGTAGTTCTGCTGGGCAATAAGAAGACTAGAGCATCGCTAGTCAAGAAAACTGCAAACATTAGCCCGGCCGCGCCCTTCAGTGAACGAACTCTGCTAGCCAGCGAAAGCGGCTTGCACGATCTGGGCGTATTTGACTGGGAGAGCGTCGACGTTCGCCGCCCAATCACAGATCAAACGAACGAGGATGTACTGGTGAAGTTGCATGAGGCAGGCAGGAACGAGATTACTTACGGGTTTGGGTTGCAGGTCGCTCGCCGCGGTGGAAACATCCCCTCTGGCACCATCGCCCTTCCGGGGCTTCCGCCTATTACAAGTGGGGCGCCGAATTTCACAGCCGCGGAAAAGACATTTGTGAGTCCACGGGGCTCGATCACATTTACACGGTACAACCTTCGCGGTCTCGCAGAATCGGCATCGGCTTCGATTCTCGTCTCCCGGCTGGATCAACGTGCACTTGCGACCTATGCCCAGCCGCACTTCCGAGGATCATCTTGGAGTTCATTGATTAGCTTTTCGATCGAGCGCACCACCGAGAATCCTACATTCGAGGCTCGTCTCGCGGAAGGATCGTGGCAGCTAGAGAAGCCACTGAACAAAGATAGGACACGGAGAATCCAACTGCGTTATCGTTTCGGCCGAACGATCCTGTCCGACCTTTTGATCCCTGGACTCGTATTACCTGAGGACCAGCGGCTCTGGCTTTCGACCCTTTCCGCCACTTGGATTCGTGACACCCGCGACAAACCGCTGGACGCTACCCGCGGTTTTTACCAGACGCTGGACCTAGGAATCACACCGAAGGCGCTTGGCTCGAGTGCCAGCTTCGCACGTTTGCTGGGGCAGAGTTCCTACTACAAACCGCTTGGACGGACGGTCTGGGCAAACAGAGTTACCTTGGGCTTGGCCAAGGCGTTCGGCAACAGTGACGTGCCTACCAGTGAAGCCTTCTTCTCCGGAGGAGAGACTACTCTTCGTGGTTTTCCTATCAACGGAGCCGGACCGCAACGCACTGTACCCGCGTGCAGCAACCCGGCCGACGCCTCCACCTGTGTAAATCTTCAGGTACCCGAGGGAGGTCGTCAGCTATTCATCTTCAATTCGGAATTGCGCTTCCCTCTGGGCATCAAAGAAGGGCTGGGCGCTGCTGTTTTCTATGACGGCGGCAACGTGTACCGCGCAATCAACATTAGCCATTTCCTCGAAGACTACAGCAACACGGTAGGCATCGGGTTGCGGTATAGGACACCCGTAGGCCCTATCCGGTTTGATATCGGACGCAACCTCAACCCCGTCCCAGGAGTGAAAGCAACCCAGTTCTATATCACCCTGGGACAGGCTTTTTGAAAACACGGTACGTGTGGCTATGGCATGGAAACGAAAATTCGCTTGGACAGCAACCTTTCTTGCGATGGGTGTCGCGGTCTTCGGAATGGCCGGCGTAATGGTCCTCCGCAGCCCAAGATTCCATGAATACTTACTCACTCAAATCGAGAAGCAAGCACGTGAGGCCCTGGGAACGCAAGTGCGCATTCAGAATTTTGCGCTCCAGCCCTGGCGGCTCAGCGCTGACGCCTACGGAATTACAGTGAGTGGCAACCAACCCGTATCCGCGTCCCCGCTCGCCCAAGTAGACCATCTTAGGATTCGTTTGAAGATCGTCTCGCTGATGCGCAAGAAGGTTGACCTAAGCGAGATTGTTCTCTGGCACCCGGTGGTAAATTTCCACGTCAGAAAGGATGGGACCACCAATCTCCCGGCAATTCCAAAATCGAATAGCGACTCCTCTAAGAGTCTGTTCGACCTTGGAATCCACCATGTTTTGCTCGAGCATGGCGAAATCTACTACAACGACCGCAAGACTTTGCTTGAAGCCGAGCTG
>Ga0306926_10000326_pt1 | contig 42516 bp, 35 predicted proteins | sample flu12Cox44000178_FD_203759 | JGI IMG/M metagenome (GOLD analysis project Ga0306926, IMG submission 203759) | Lab enrichment of tropical soil microbial communities from Luquillo Experimental Forest, Puerto Rico - flux8day.12C.oxic.44.000.178 (v2)... | ecosystem: Environmental > Terrestrial >... | reverse complement strand
CTGGACCGGAGGGCGAGGAGCTCGCTCGCACGCTCGAGCAGCACGGCATCGATGTCAGCCTGCGCACGGCCTATGGCCGGCACAAAGCCCAGGGCGAGTCGTTTCTGAAGGAAGCCATGGAGGCGGGGGCCGATCTGATGCTCAAGGGCGCCTACACGCAAAGCCGCATCCGCCAGATGATCTTCGGCGGCGGCACCCGCCACATCATCATGGAGTCGAAGATCCCGGTGCTGATGGCCCGATAATGCCGCGGAAGGTCTCGATCAGCGCTAGCGTGCGAAGCATCTCGTTGGTCTGAATCATCAGTGCCTCGTCGCCACCGAAGCCGGGCTTGGAGAGTAGAAAGTCCGGCCGGCAGGCGAGGCCGATCTGCGCGGTGATGCGCGCGGACTGATCGGTTTCGTTGCCGCTCCCGCCGAGGCAGCAGCCCATCCCGTTCCGACGAGCATAAAGCACCGCCTCGATCGCATTGTTGATGCCGCCGAGATCGGGCGTCTTGATCTGGGCATAATCGGCCGCCTCGGCATCGGCGAACGCCTTGATGTCGTCGAGAGTATTGCACCACTCGTCAACGATGATCTTGGCCCGGCAGCCATTCCGCGCGAGCGCCGAGCGCAACGCCCGAAACGCGTCGATCTGCGCCTCTCGGCTCTTCGCGATGACAAAGCTTTCGAGCAGCAGGTCATGCGGCCGCACCGCCGCTTCGAGCTCGCCGAGATAGACGGCGATCGCATCGATATCGCCGCCGAAGAGTTCGCCGATCGTGCCGTAGACATCGAGATGAATCCGCGGACGGTAGTCAGGGTCGCCGATCTGGCGGATGCGTTCGACGATCCCGTTCGCATAGGCGATCAGCTTTTCGCCCTCCAGCCCGACGTCGCGCTCGACTTGCTGAAACGAGGCGTGCGGCAACAGCTCGACCCGTTTCAGGATCATGCGGTCGATCATCTGCGTATCCTCCTTGTGGCAGGACGCGAGGATCGGGATCGGCGCCGAGGCGATCGCGCAGCCATACTCGCGGCTGACGATCTCCGCCATCGTGCAGCGATTGGCAAGCGCCGCGCCGTGCAGCAGGGCCTGGGTGATGCCGTAGCGCAGCGCGGTATGCAGCCGCTTGCCGTCGTGGACGAACCCGTCGACCTCTTCGGCCACGTCGCGGAAGCGGTCGATCGGTCGGCCGCGCAACACCTCACGCATCGTGGTGCGCAGGAACGCCAGATGCTGCTCGGCTTGAAACAACGGGTCACGGCCGGCGACCCCGGTCAGGATCACGTCGGTGCAGTCGCCGAAGGCCACCTGCCCGTCGTCGAGCAGCAGCATTACCGAGATCGCGGTTCCCGGCTGGACGATCTTCGCGAAGCCCGGGCTCAGCGGCTTGCCAGGATAGGCGAAGCCGTCGGCCCGGGCCGCCTTGACCGCCGCGAGGTCGCGGTTGAAGAACCCCGACCGCCCGACGACCGGGATAACGTCACGGATCCGCATCGGGCCTCCCCCACTTAGCCGGAAACGCTCACCCGAAGCGCGAGACGTCGACGGCCTTCTCGGTGATGAATTCGAGCAGAGCCGGGGTGCCTTCGCGGGTCTTCTGGATGCCGCGGCGGATCGCCGGCACGATCTCCTCGGGCTCGGTGACGCGTTCGCCATAACCGCCGAGCGCCTGGGCGAAGTTGGCGTAATGACCGCTGATGTCGGTCGAGCGGTACTTCTCGGTCGCAACCGGCATCACCTTCAATTCGATCGCCATCGAGAAGTTGTTCATCAGGATCGACAGGATCGGGATGCGCTCGCGCACCGCGGTCTCGAAATCCATGCCGGTGAAGCCGATCGCCGCATCGCCCCACACGTTGACGCAAAGCTTATCCGGCTTAGCCAGTTTCGCCCCCATGGCGAGCCCGAGCCCATAGCCGAGCTGCGTGGTCTTGCCCCAGCCGATATAGCCGAGCGGAGTCTCGCTGACCCAGAACGGCGACAGCTGGTCACGCGGGCTGCCGGCATCATGGGTGATGATCGTCTCTTTGACGTCGACCGTGTGCAGCAGCTCCCAGATCACTCGGTAGGGCGACAGCGGCTTGGTGTTCTGGGTGAGCCGCGGCATCCACTGCTCCATCCACTCCTTCTTCAGCGAACTGATGCCGCGAGTGACACCGTCGAGCCGGCCGCGAGGCTTGCCGTGGAGCCGGTCCTTGACCTCTTCGAGCAGCGCGTCGAGGGTCAGCCCGGCATCGCCGACCGCGGCGAGCTCGACCGGCACGTCCTTGTTGATGTCGGTCGGGTCGAGCGTCGCATGGGCGATGCGTTTGCCCTTGGGCATCGGAGTGGCAAAGCTCGACCGGGTGAAGCTGCAGCCGATGCCGAACACCAGATCGGCGTTCTGCAAAAAGGTGTGCAGCTGCTTGGAGATGCCGATGCCGCCCGAGCCGAGCGCCAAGGGATGCGCCTCGGGGAAGGCGCTCTTGCCTGGCAGGGTGGTCATGACCGGGGCTTCGAGCAACTCGGCCAACTCCCGCAGCTGCTTCCACGCTTTGCCGTAATGCACGCCCTGACCGGCACAGATGACCGGGCGTTGCGCCTCGACCAAGGCCGCGGCAATCTCGGAGACCGAGCGCGGGTCGGGACCGCTCTTGAGCCTGGGCGCCTTCTGATACTCGAGCGGGCCGCTGATCTCCTCGCGCAAGAGGTCGGACGGAAACTCGATCAGCACCGGCGCCGGCCGTCCGTTTTTGACCTGGGTGAAGGCGCGGCGCAGCGCCTCCTCGGTGGCGCCGGGTACTGTTACCTGCTCGCACCATTTGGTGACGTTGCGGTAGTTGAGCGCGGCGTTGAAGTTGGGGCGAACCTGGTTGACGTTGCGTGCATAGCCCGCCGGGAGCACGACGACCGGGCAGGAATCGCCCCAGGACTGCGCCACACCGCCAAAAGCGTTCTCGGTACCCGGGCCGTGCTGCATTGCAAAGACGCCGATTCGGTCACCCGAGGTGACCTTGGCGATCGCATCGCACATGTGCAGCCCGATCCGCTCCTGGCGCACCATGATCGTGCGGATATCGGCCTCGGCCGCGGCTTCGATGATCGGGTTGACCGGATAGCCGATCAGAAACTCGATCCCTTCGCGCTTCAAGATCTCGGCGACCGCGTTCGCGACTTTCATGAGAGCCCTCCTCGGTGTTCAGCGATGGTGAGGCGATTGTGACACATCGAGACGCGCGGTGCGAATTCTTGAACGTCGCCCCGGTCCCAGCAGGCGGGCGTCCAATCGCCCACCCTGCTTCAACCACGATAACAGGGTGAAAATCGATTCCGGACTGAAACTTGAGCCACATTATAATCAATAACACTCATCAGATCAGATACTTAGGAGATCGATCACAAACCGCGCAGCAGGGAGGATTTTTGCGGCTTGATGCCAAAATGACAAAGTTCGTGCGCCTCCAACCCGTGGCCGTGGCTCCTGTGCTGGTCGACATCGAGGACATGATCTCAGAGGCTGTGAAGGAATTCGCGAGTGGCTGGAGGCGACGCACTTTGCCTGTAACGCCGTCAACGTCAGCAGCAAGCCACTAAAGCTTACCATTTCGGTTATCGACATGGACGGACTCGCGCTGTCTGTCACGCCCACGACGGAATTCCGCTCGGGTACGGAAGTTATGGGTGACTTCAGCACATCACCCTACCCAGACGATGCCGATGGGTACTGCAAGTTCCAAGTGTATGGTACGGGCGATCGCGGTGACGTCAGGGCCATTTTAAACGCCGCTCTACTCCGCACCGTCCCTGGTACGACCATCTCCCCTATCTTGCTCTCTAGAGTTCTTGAGGCACGTTAGCCGCGGCTCGTCATGGTTCGCCGATCGCCAAGGGGTCGCGATGAGGCGGCAACCTGGCAGCCACTAGGGCGAGAGAGGCCGAAACCGGAAGGCAGCCCTATGCAATCGCGCTGGCCGACCGGCGACCGACAGTGCTGGCCGGCCTATGGGAGAACTGGCGCTCGCCGGCGGGCGAGCGGGCGTGCGGTTTCGCCATCATCACCACCACTCCCAACAATCCGCGCGGCGCTTCACAACCGCATGCCGGCGGTCCTTTTAAACCCGGAGCTGGCCAGTTTGGCTCGGCGAGGGGTCCGCCGACTCAACCGAACTCAAGGCTTTGCTTGCGCCGTTTCCCTCGGAAGAGATGACATGCTAGCCGGTCAGCGCGCAGGTGGGCAATGCGAGGAGCGACGGCCCGAGCCCGATCGAACCGATTGCCGCCTAGACCTGCTTGGCAGTAACAATGTCCCAGCCGAAAGATCCTGCGGGACCCAGGCTGCCGTCCGCCTTGGTCGGCTGGTAGTAAAATTCCCACTTCGCGAAATTGAGGGTAATGCTCTCGGCCGGCCGATCAGCGCCCGACGACGACGCCACCTGAACCGAGCTCACGCTCACGTCCGTCATCTTGAACAACAGGAAATCGCTGCCGGCGGCCTTGCCGGCCGTGCCGGCCTTGCGCGTACTCAGCGTGCCGTCGGTGATGTGCTTGCCCGTGGTTTCGGACGAGATCAGCAGCGGGGACGCGATGTCGACCCATTTCTGAATCGTGATGTTTTCGATCTTCACGCGACCGGCACCGGCGCCGGCCCCGGCTGCAGACGCGGCCTCGGGCGTCGACAGCCCCCAGCTCCAGGCAAGCACGTCGATCTCGCCCTTGTGCTTGGCATCCACGGACTCGCCCTCGATGCCTGTAAGCTTGAGAAACATCTCGAGCGCCATAGTGTCGCCTCCCTTGCCGGATCCCGAACGCGAGCCGCCGGGCGCAATCGATTTATACTATACTTCCGGCCGGAGTCACGCGCTCGGCGCGCCGCTCGCACAGCCTCATTCGGTGGACGACGGATCATGACCGACGCGGTAGGCGGCCCCAACAATCCGCCGAAGGACAAGCTCTCGCTACTCGACGAACTCGCGAACGCACCGCGCGAGCCGGTACCGGAGGGGACGACGACGCTGCAGATGCACGCCTTCCTGGCGGTGGCGATGGCGAAGCATCGCGAGGGCAGGCTCGCCGAGGCCGAGCGAATGTACCGCCAGGCGCTGCGCTGGCAGCCGGATCAGCCGGACGCGTACCACCTGCTCGGGTTGTTGGCGGCCCAGCTCAACCGGCCGGACGACGCGTTGCCGCTGTTCGAGCGTGCGATCGCCTTCAATCCCGTTGTGCCCGAATATTACGCGAACTACGGCAACGCGCTGACTATCGCGGCGCGGATCGACGACGCGGAGGCGGCGTTCGCAAAAGCCATTTCGCTGCGGTCGGATTTTCCCGAGGCGCTAATGAACCTGGCGACCCTTCGCCGCAACCGCGGCGACCTGGACGAGGCGGAGCGTCTCTTATACCGCTCCCTGGCACTGCGGCCGGATTGGCCGGACGCGCAACTCAACCTCGCCAACGTGGCGCTGGCACGCAGACGCTTCGACGAAGCGACCACGCTGTTCGCGCGCGCGCTCAAGACCGCGCCCAATTACGTCCACGCCTATGAGGGCTTCGCGCGCGCCGCCGCCCGGGCCGGCAGGCTCGACGAGGCAGCGGCGGCGTTCAGGCGGCTCCTCGCCTTCGATCCCGACAACGCCGTTGCGCGGCACCTGCTCGCCGCGTGCATCGCGGATCCGCATTACGAGAAGGCGCCGGAAGCCTACGTTCGCCGCCTGTTCGATTCTTACGCGCCGCATTTCGACGGTTCCCTCGCCCAGCTGCAATACCGGGCGCCCGCCCTGATCGCCGAGCGCTTGGCGGCAGCGGTCGTGCCCAACGGCAGCCTCGACCTCCTCGATGCCGGCTGCGGTACCGGATTGTGCGGACCGTTGCTGAAACCGTTCGCCGCGCGCCTCGTGGGCGTTGACCTCTCCGCAGGCATGCTGAAGGAAGCAGTCAAGCGCGAACTCTACGATGAGCTGGTCAAGGCCGATCTCGCCGCCTATATGGCCGCGCACCCGTCGGCGTTCGACATCATCGTAGCCTGCGACACCCTGGTGTATCATGGGCGGCTCGAGGACGTTGTCGCGGCGGCGGCCACGGCGCTCAAACCGGGCGGCCGCCTGCTCTTCACCTTGGAGCACCTGCCCGACGACAGCGGGAATCATTCCTATCGGCTGGCGCCCACCGGGCGATTTTGCCACAGCACGGCCTATGTGCAGGCGGCGCTGGCAACCGCCGGCCTCGTCGACGGCAGCACGGATGCGATCGTCCCGCGTCTGGAATGCGGCGAGCCGGTCGACGGCCTGTTGGTGACGGCGCGCGCCCTTGCTCATCGATGCTAGTGGATACACTTGATGCCCTCGGAAGACGGGGATACGGAAAGGCCATCCGGAACGGGCGCCCCAAACTGCTCGCCGGGACCTTGCGTTATATGGCCCTTCCCAAATGTGTCCTCGGCTAGGATAACAGTGCCGGGCTCGCAGCGACGTTTCTCGCCGTCGCTTGTCTCGAACTCCAGCCACCCAGTCAGTAGAATGACGAGTTGCCGTGCTGGTGCGACGTGCCAACGGGCTTCCGGTATTCCGCCAGGGGCCCACACGAAACGCACCGAACTGGCCGCATATGGAGCGGAGAAATGAAACGGAGAAAGTTCCATTGGAACTAGCGGGATGTCGATATCCCCAAGTGGAAAATCTGACGCTTGATACCCGGTTCGGAGGGCGACTCTCGACCCAAAGCAGTCGCTCGTTCCGCTCCATCATCGGCGGCGCGGGCGCCGCCCGGATTTCCGTTGTATTGCCGGTCCGGCCGCCGCAGAACTCCGCACGGCCGCCGCGCGAGAGCGGGGCGCCTACTCAAGATACAGTCTATGGCACATGGTTAGTGGCCCCTGACTTTTGTCGGGGTTAACGTTGGGCGCGTCCACCTCTGCCGTTACGGATCGGTTGAGGCTACGCGCCATAAGCGCAATTGCCAACATCTCTCTCTTTGAAGAATCTGCCGCAAAGAACCACAGGGCGCCCTTCCACCGATTTTGAGCGTCGGCGAGTTGTACGTATATGCAGGGGGCGGGGTCTCTGTACCATCAGCCGCCACGCCCACCTGACCAACAGTGCACGGCCCTTGTCCAAGTTCAGCCACGGCTCAACCTCCTTCTATGGGTTTAACAGTAGGCGACCGAGTTACTCCAACATTACCGGCATCTTATGCTGTAGGAGACGGCGGCATAAAAGCAGCGAAATGACCCCGCGCTAAGAGATGGCACTACTGTCAGCGCGCCCGGCCCTAGCGGGCGCTAACAGTGCAAATCCTTCCCCCACTTCAGCCATTTACGCCTCCATCTGTGCTAAGCACTCAACAGCAGAAGATCGCGTGCCTGCGTCATTACGGCGACGGGATTTGCCATCGATACAATGAGGTTCCCGATGCGACAACAATAAAGGTACCCAGGATGGCAGGTCCGAGTGGGTAGGTAATTCCGTGTTTGATGGTTCCAGTGTCCTTCCACAGGCATTCCCCCGACACAGCGTCAAATGCGTAAATAGCCGGCCATATGGTGGTAACCAGAACCACTCCCTGTGAAAACGGCAGGCGATGATACGGCGGCCGCATTTTCCGCCGTGTAGAAAGGAGAATTGACAGCGTCATATTGCACAATGGTATCACCGGCGTTCGGGCCACTCGTCAGGGAGACAATTTTAATTGGCCAAGCGTCCTCCAAGTTGTTCCAGTCAAGTGCACGACGAAAGGTGTGGTGGCTGGGTCGAAACCGTCAGCCGTTCCTATACCGACGAAGAGCCTCCCGCTGTTTGTGTCAATACCCGCCACGCTGAAGATGCCGAAATCACCGGCGTCCAGGTTAGGGTTCGATGGATTGATGATAGCTTGTACCGGCACTCGATCATTAGGAAGCGATAGTATTGATGATACGGAACCTAAACCACCCGACAACGGCACGAGTAGAGTGTTCGTGCAGTACGGCAGCAGTTGGCGCCGTGCCACGACTACCGAAGGATTGTCGGCGCCTGCCAAGTGGATGCCTACGAAGTCGGCACGTACTAAAAAGAACGACCCCGTCTTGCCGCCAATGCCGACAATGCGTGTCCCTGAGGAGTTATTGAAGAGCACAGGGCTTCCTGACATGTCAACGTCGAGGTCGCCGGCCCTATAACAGTCAGTATCGCTCGGCTGGAAGAAACCCACAAACTCGCCCGTGGCCGCGGCTAGCGCTATCAGCCCATTTGAATACAATGGCGTCGGTAACCCAAGAATGTCCGGCGAGTCATTGCCTGTGCCCACGTACACACGATCAAGGAGTTCGTCATACGCTAATGACGACCAAACCGACGACCCTTTGACTGACGGGTCAACGCCCATGTAACTAAAGGGCGATTGAGCGGGCGCCGCGTCGGACTTTAGGGACGGAGGAATCTGATTTGGAATGTTTGGTATATTAGGATTAGGACTCTCTTGGTCAGTACAAAAGAGCCAAATGACGCGGCCGGTCATTGCATCCAAGCAATATATAAACCCGAAGCCGGCTTCGGAAAGGACGACATTATTCGCACCAACGGACCTGTCCCCTAATCCACAGCCGATGTACACGCGACCATTTATCACGAGTGGGGATGTCCAACACGCTGCAAGAATAGCGCCCTGTTCTACATATTGTTGCTGGGCAGGGTCGGCGTGCACAAGGTTTGTTCGCCAAATCACGTTGAGTGATGTTGCATCAAGGCAGAGAACCTCACCTTCGATCAATGCAGAATATACGCGACCGTCTACCACGGCCGGCGAACTAGCGAAACCTGTACCCCATGGCCATTGTCCGGGTATGTTTGGCGGGTGTCTACTTATATCGACTGGAAAGTCTTTTGAGGCCGCGATTTCACCACTCGAAAGACTGATGCGATAGAAGGCTCCGCCTGTTGCCCCGCTCGTCGTACCAATGTAGGCGTAGCCATCGGATAGCGCAGGCACGCTCAATGCCGCGCGAGTGTCACTTCCGATGGAGAGGACCGTGGGCGTGAGAGCTGTGAGGTCGCGCACGTTATTCACGTTCAGTGAACTTTGCACGACTGCACCGGTATGCTGAGCGTTGCCGTGGTACATCCACCAATTACGCGGGTCGGGCATTTTCTCACCATATTAAAAACTGCGGGTTTTGTGATGCTGTGCCAGGCCGGTAGAGTGCCAGGTGTCGGCAAGGGACTTCAGGTCATAGCCGTCGATTCCGGGGGGTGTCAGTTCCATAACTTCCGCCCCTACCCGACATTCCCAGACGGGTGGCCCACGGAGTATTAAAGTAAATTAGATGAACGAAACAGTCGGGAGGTGTGACGTAGTTCACACAGGAAAGAGCTTCCCTCTAAATCCGTCCGAATTGCCGCCGTTCCTCGCTTCGAACCTAATTGATCACGCGGTCGACACCCCTAATCGGTGGGGTTGTCGCACGCCAGCGGCATTGCGGCATATCCGGTGCGAAGAACCCCGGGCTCGGAGCGACCTCCAATCGCCCGACCGCGAGCCGCTCGTGCTCCGCGTGGACCGCGCCCCAGATTGGTGCCCGACATGATGACGCTTGCGGTCACGGGCGGCCGATGTCTAGACGGGCGGCGAATGGCGCCTATCGGTCGAACATCCCCGTTGCCGATTCAGAGCGGGAAGGTCCGGAATCCAGCCAAATCGGACCCTCGCACAGGGTACCAAGCGTCAGATTTTCACACTAGCACTTTACAAAGGCTCGGCCATATGGGCTCGATGGCAAAGCCCGATCTTATGAAGGGGTGGATGCCCGGCCTTGCCGTTGGTGCTCGGCGTGGGGGTTTCATGAGGATGTGGCGCAGCCCAGCGGCGCTGCAGGCCTACCGGTCAATGGTACGGGACGCGCTTTGCTTGAAGGAGATTAGACGCGTCTGCTTCCGCTGGCCAGGCGACGCCAGTTCCGCCCGACCTTTACAGGGTCTTAAACACCATCGTGTCGATTTGCGGCGCCGGTTCACCGTCGCCAACTCGGCGCAGCGTCGGCTGAGCAGAGGTGCGAAGATACCGGGGTCGTCGCCGGCTACCTGGAGTGAACGCCGAGCGTAATCTGCGCCCTTGCGGTGTCCGCTTCGGGGTCTTCGCTCCAGCCGTCCACGCAGAGCCGCAGACGGCAGACCGCCGCCCAAGCCAGGGCGGGCCCGTAGCGCGGATCACACTCGATCGCCCGCTCGAGAAGGCGGAGCGCGTCAGGGATTTGCCGTGCCGACATGAAGAACATCGCATAAGGCCGGCTCGATCACGCCGGCGACATTGATGGCCACCTTGTCCTGAAGCTCAAACACGTCCTCGAGTGAGCCGTCGAACCGGTCGGCCCAGAGATGCGCTCCACTGGCGGCCTCGATTAGCTGCGCAGAAATCCGTACCCGCTGCCCCCCTTGCGCACTGATCCTTCGAGGACGTATCGCACGTCGAGGTCTTGTCCCACTCTTTCACGTCGACCGCGCGGCCCTCGTAGGTAAAGCTCGAATTTCGCGCGATGACGAAGAGCCAGCGAATGCGCGAGAGCGCGGTGATGATCTCCTCGACCATCCCGTCGGCAAAATATTCCTGTTCCGGATCGCCGCTCAAATTGGCGAACGGAAGGACTGCGATCGACGGATTGTCGGTAAGCGGGAGCGCAGGTCCAAGCGCGTCGGCGTCAACCATTGGTCGGGCATCGCCAGCCGCCGCAAGTTTCTTGTGCTCGCGCGCGTTGCCGACGAAACGAACGCCTTGCGGGACACGGTGCGGATCAACCGCTGGGTCTCGCCGCTGTCGCCGACCGCCCTGCGTACCGCGCTGATGCGGCTGGTCAAGGTCGAGTCAGAGACGATCCGCGCGCCCCGGGCCATCGCCAAAAGGTCGTCCCTGCTGACCACGCGGTCGCGGTTCCGCGCCAGACCGACCAGAAGGTCGACGATCTTAGGTTTAAGGGCGATCAATTCGGCGCCGCGCCTGAGCCGCGCTGGTCAAACGTCGAGCACATGCTCGCCAAAAGAGAATTCCTCTTAGGCTCTTTCGGCTCTCCTCGGGCCGGTCGGACCCGATCTCTCTTGGCGAATTATCAGGCGCGCCTCGGGGATAAATCACCCTTCCCGCAAGGTCTCCGCGCAGCTCTGGTGCGTACCTCTCGGGAATACCCCTTAGGAAGTCGCTACAGCTTGGTCTCCGCACTTTGATAGGCCCGGCGAACTTGCTCCGGCAGCGCGGCGGTCTCTTTCAACCGCTCGACCACGCGGTCGCGCAGCGCGTCGCGGTCGGCGACCAGAACTGATGCCTTCAGATGGGCAACGTCTGGGTCAGCCTCGCCAAAACAATACCAGGTGAAACGATCGAGAAGTTCGGGCTGCCCGAGAGTTTCGCCCATCTTTTGCCGGCAATCGTCGTCCCAAGCGTCCGGCGCGCCCCTCAGAATCGCGCGGAGGCAGGCCAGATCGGCGATCGACTCGAGCAATGTGCCGGCATGCAAGGCGGCGGTGCAGGCCCTCGCCAGCTCTTTGCACAGCGGGGCCACATCTTTGGCGGCGAGAAATGGCGTCACCGACGCGAGTTCGTCGTCTTGCTCCAGCTCCAGCTTCATCTGCACCTCGAGGAGATGACCGGCGAGCGCAAACCGCCCGTTGGCGATCCATTCACGCAAGATGTCGCGATTGGGCTTGAGAAAACGCCGGAATTCCCCGAGCCGGTGCAGATAGGGCCCGGAAATGAACTTGGCGAGCATTCGGTTGGGTCCGTCGCGCGGCGGGTCCGTCAGCGCCGGGACCGGCTCGGCAAAGTCGCTGAACGCCGACCAGATGTCGTCGAGCGGCCAGACATTCTCGGTCAATCGCGGGTGGGCCCGATGACCACAGCCGTGCAGTGCGACCAGGTATTCGGCGAGGTTGCCGCTCCGGTCGGCCTGCTGCAGGGCACGCGTCAGCACTGCCGCATCCTGGTCTCCAATCTCGCGTATGACGTCCGTATAACGCGGGTGCGGGGCGGTGTCGCCGGCATCGCCGACATTGACCAACGTTCCAAAGGCCAGCGTCTTGGCCAGCGGCACGGGAGCGCGGATCGCGATCATCGAATCCGTGTGATGTTCTCCGAGGCTCTTGAACAGAAACTCCATAAGCCGCTGGAGAGGACGCGCCACCGGACCCGAAACCAACCGGTCTCCCCCTTGTTCGAGGGAAAGCTCCTCTGGCGCGCCGGGCTCGGATCTCAGGGCGACGTCGACCGCGGCGGGGCGGTAGCCGGTTAGCATCCGATCCAGGAGAGCCTCGCCGAATAGGCGATTTCCTGATCCGATGATCTGCTCCTGCCGGCGCCGCAAAACTTGCTCGACATCGGGATATTTGGCCTGGATCGCTGCCCAGCCCAGCAAATCGACTTCGTCGACCTCGAAACACAGCAAGCGGCACAGTACCTCGAAGCAGGCGAGCGTGCGCTTAGCGTCGCGCACGGTGCCCAGGATGGAGGGCACCATGATCCCGAGGAGCTGGCTCAGGCGTTGCCGGTGCTCGTCGGGCCCATCGATCAGCTCGTGGAAACGTGCCTCGACGATCCGCCTGATTTGCCGCGGCAACACGGCCGGCAGCGGCACCTGCAGTTGGACGACCTTTTCGAGATAGGCCTGGCCGCGTTCGATGTCGCCCTTCCCGAGCGCCGGCGCGACCCTGTCGGCATCGTAGGCGAGCAAATAGGAAAAGCGCTCAAAGTCCGCGACGGCCCGCACCAGCTGCGCGCAGACCGTGATATCGCGGTCGTCCAGGCGGTCGATCTCATCGATCAGCACGACGATGTCGGTCTCACTCTCGGCGAGCTCGCGGGAGAGCTCAGCGCGCATGCAGCGGAAGGTGTCACCACCGGGGAGGCTCTGCCGCAGGGTGTCGAGACCAGCCGCGGCGGCGCCTCCGTCGCAGAACCAGACGTTCTCGGCAGGGGCGATGCGTTTGCCGAATTTGAATATCGTTTGCACCAAGCCCTTCAGCTTTTCCGCCCGCGTGCAGCCGGGCTTCTTGGCGCTCGCCTCGACCGCCGCTGTCACCTCGGCGAAGAAAGCGTGGATCAGGCCGTTGCGCGAGCCGGCCAGCCATGGATTGAACGAGACCACGATCGCCGCCGGATGACGTGCCGCGGCCAGCTCCGCAACCATGTTGAGAATCGAGGACTTGCCGCTGCCGCCTGGTCCGGAGAGGCCAAGAACGATGCCGGTCGCTCGCCCCTCGGGTTCGATCAACGCATCAAGCAACCGAGCCACGAAATCCTGCCGCAGCAACCGGTCGTCTCCCTCGGTTTCGATCGGCCGCTCGACGTTGTGATTCATGGAACCGACGGTAATTATTCATCCGCGCCGCCGAGACCGGTACCCAGCCTCGGGAAAGCACGGTCATTCTTACCCTCGAATTCACTAGTTTACCGTTAACCGTCTCCGCTCAGCGCGGATCCGCCGGATCTCCAAGTCGGAGCGCGAGTGGGGTTCACGGCACCAGTACGGCGGCACCCAGCAACGCGCCGTTGCGCAGATCGGCAAGCGCCTCGTTCGCCCGGTTGAGCGGATAGGTGACCGTCTCGGTCCTGACCCCTGCTTCGGGTGCCAGCGCCAGAAATTCCTCGGCGTCGCGCCTGGTCAGGTTGGCGACCGAACGCAGCACCCTCTCCTCCCATAATATCCGGTACGGGAAGGTCGGGATGTCGCTCATATGGATGCCGCCGCAGACGACGGTGCCGCCCTTTCTCGTGGCGGCGAGTGCGGCCGGCACGAGCGGCCCGACCGGTGCAAAGATCAGCGCCGCGTCGAGCGGCTCGGGCGGCAGCGCTGTCGAGTCGCCCGCCCATTCCGCACCGAGAGAGCGTGCAAAATCTTGCGCCGCCACATCGCCAGGGCGAGTGAAGGCGAAAATCCGGCGGCTTTGATGGCGCGCCACCTGCGCCACGATGTGCGCAGCCGCGCCAAAGCCGTAGATCCCGAGGCGCCGCGCGTCGCCCGCCATGCGCAAGGTGCGGTAGCCGATCAGTCCGGCGCACATCAGCGGCGCCGCCTCGAGGTCGCCGTAGCGCTGATCGATCCCAAAGCAGTAGCGCTGGTCGGCGACGGTCAGCTCGGCATAGCCGCCGTCGATCTGGTAGCCGGTGAACCGGGCACGGTCGCACAGATTTTCCTGCCCGCGGCGGCAATAATCGCAGACCCCGCAGGTCCAGCCGAGCCACGGTACCCCGACCCGGTCGCCGACCGCGAAGCGGTCGGCTGCTTCGCCCTTCTCGACGACGATGCCGACGATCTCGTGCCCGGGGACGAGCGGCAGCTTCGGATCGGCGAGCTCGCCGTCGACGACATGCAGATCGGTTCGGCACACCGCGCAGGCGCGCACCGCGATCAGCACCTGCTGCGGTCCCGGACGCGGCGCCGGCAACTCTGCCGCGACGAGCGGCCGCCGGGCGGCGGTCAATAGCTGTGCACGCATCTCAACCTCCGAGTTCCGCCTTGCAATCACCGCCGAGATATTTACTAGTGCAAACGTGATCCAAGAGGCCAGTTTCAGGTCCGCCATCGCGGCACGCGCGCGGCCGCGCGAAGCCACACTCTATGTTCCGGTAAAGGAGTTCCTCGAAAGGCGAGGCTACGAGGTCAAGGGCGAAGTGAACGGCTGCGACCTCGTCGCCCGCCGCGGCGACGAACCGCCGGTCGTCGTCGAGCTCAAGCTGCGCTTCAGTCTGGCGCTGGTACTGCAGGGGGTCGACCGGCTGGCCTTGACCGAACGGGTCTATCTGGCGGTGCCGCGGCCCCCGTCGCGCCGGCGGCGCTCGCGCGGTCTCGCCCCGGACTCGCCCGACATCCGCAAGTTGTGCCGGCGGCTCGGACTAGGGCTGATGCTGGTCGGCAGACGGAGTGTCGAGCTCCTGGAGGAGCCCGTGCCCTACCGGCCGCGTCCGGCAAAGGCCCGTGCCCTGCGCCTCAAGGACGAATTCGACCGCCGTATCGGCGACGCGAATGTCGGCGGCACGGCTGGTGTCCCGGTCGTCACCGCCTATCGTCAGGACGCCTTGCGCTGCGCCCGCGCGCTCGCCCTCGGTGGGCCGATGCGGATCGCCGCGCTACGTGCCGCGGCGGGGGTGCCGGGTGCCGCGCGCATCCTGCAGCGCAACGTCTACGGCTGGTTCACCCGACTTCAGCGAGGAACGTATACGCTGAGCGAGGGCGGCGGCCGGGCATTGACGCGCTTCGCGGTCGCTATCGCTGCCCTGCCGATGGCACCGGTTCCGGTCCAATCATGCCCGGTCGCTGCCTGATGATCACCGATTATAGCGAGGAGCGGCAGAAGAGCCTGATCCTCGATTATTTCAGCCGCGACGCGCGGATCCGCCTGCTGCGTCGTGCGGAGACCTTCGGCGCTCCGGTCTTTGTCGTCGATTTCGACCGCGGCTCGCGCCATTTCCGGACCCTGGGCTCGTTCGGCGCCGGGGCGCAGGTGACCGAGCAGTCGAGCATGGACCTGCTCTACCCGGCGCGCCTGGTATTCCACTATGAGCGGCTGATGTCGCTCGCCTTCGCAATGGTCGAACGGCCGGTCAGCGTATTGCTGCTGGGTGTCGGCGGTGCCGCGATGTGGCGCTTCGTCCGCGCCTACCTGCCCGATTGCGCGCCGACCCTGGTCGACTCGGACAAAACGATCATCGCGCTCGCCCGCCGCTGGTTCTACCTGAACCAGCCCGTCGTGCACGATACCGCTCAGCGGTTTCTCGCCGGGACCACGACGAAATTCGATGCGATCCTCGTTGACCTCTACGGTCCCGCCGGCCCGGCCCAGAGCGACGAGGTGTTCTGGATCCGATGCTTCGACGCGCTGGCACTCGGCGGTTGCCTCGCCAGCAATTGGGCGGATTTTGCGGTCAATCCGAACGTCAGGCCGATGGCCGAATCGTTCGCCGCAGTCGCTCGCATCCGCGGGCTCGAGCCGATCTTTGTGACCCGCCGCGGCTTCCGCGACAACCTCGCGCAATACGTGCCGACCACAGACGGGATCGGGCCCGAGGCGATCGGCGGCGCGCTCGAGCGCTTTGCCGCAGAGCGCCATCTTCCCGACCGCGGCCGCGGCATTCTCGAGAACTGTCTGGTGACTCGACATTTCCCGGTCGACTGACCCCCTGGACCGCAGGGTTCACGGCTGCGCCGGCAGGCGCACGCCGCCAGGGCCGATCAGACCGGGATAAGGCGCCTTGAAGCGCCAGAAGGTCCCGCTCGTCGCTCCCTCGAAGTAGATGTACTGGTTGTCGGGGCCGCCGAAGGCGAAGTTGGTCGTCGCCGCGTCGCCGTTCGGTATCGGGACGAAGCCCAAAATGATGCCGCGGGGATTGATTTCGAGAACCCCGCCGACCGGGGGCGACGCCACCCAGAGATTGCCCTTGACATCGTAATGAATGCCGTCGGGTCCGCCGTTTCCGGGCATAAAGGTCCCGGCCTTCACCCCGCTGAAGGTCGAATGCGACGGATCCTTTGGGCATTGCGGGCAGCCCATGGTGGGACCGTTCTGGAAGGTGGCGTACCACATCTGGCCGCCTCGGAAATCGCCGACGGCCAGCGTCGTGTCGTCGGGTGACACGGCGATGCCGTTCGGGAACAGTCCGCTGTCGATCACCTTGCGCAGCATGCCGTCGCGCGAATACTGGTAGACGGCACCCGTCTGGTCGGTCAGGTTCGGCCCCGGCCCGGTTCCCCAAGGGTCGGTAAAGAACAGGTTTCCCTCGGCATCGAAATCGAGGTCGTTGGGGCCTTTGAACAGCTGGTTGCGGTAGGTATAGACCAATGTCTTGAGTTCCTTGGTCTGCGGGTCGTAGACCAGGATGCCGCGGTGGCGGCTGGTCAGATAGAGCTTGCCGTCGAGCCAGCGGCTGCCTTGCGGCTCGCAGGTCTGGCCCAGCTCGGGCGGTGGGTTGCAGTTGACCACCGGGACCAGCTTGCCGTCGGGCGTCAGGTACGAGATCCAGCCGCTGCCGATCGCCACGAACCACAGATTGCCCTGGGTATCGAACGAGCCGCCTTCGAGAAACTGGCCCTGCGGCGTGCCGCTGACATCGGCGAATTTTTCGACCGGGCCGATCCCCGGCGGCAATGGCGGCAGCCCCCAGGGCTGGACCGGGCCGGCGGCCGGCGCCTGGGCCCTTGCGACGCCTCCTGGGCCGGCGATGGCGCAGAAGATCCCGATAAGCGCGGCCGCGAGACCCTCGATCAGATTGTCGCGTATGCGCATGATGTCTTCCTCCCAATCACTGGTTTGCCTTTGATTTCACGCTGCGGCAGCGCCGATAATCCGCTGTATATTCTCCGGACGTAAAATTCGGGAATCGGCACGGTCCCACCCAAGGTGCCGAAATAGCGATTTCGCTCGACCGAATTATGACGAAGCGCCTGATATAGGGCGAGCATTTTCAGGTGGCGGGGGTTCGAGGCCCCGCATGCCGCCGGTCAGATCGTACATCGGCGCGAAGTGTTCGTCGCGAACGCGCTCATATTCGGCCATTGCCTCGCCGAGCGGCCGCGCGCCGGAAAATCCGGCGTGCACCGCATCAGCCACCCATTCTGCCGAGCGGAACGCGTCCGGAATGCCCTGTGCCATGATCGGATCCTTATGATAGCCGGCATCCCCGACCAGTGCCCAGCCTTCCCCACGGGGTTTGCGAAAGAAATTCGGCAGATCGCCCATTGCCCTGATTCGCTCGACGCGGGCGCCGTGGCGGAAGGGCCGCCGATCGGCGGCGGGGCTCGGAGCCCGTTTCTGGGCGCGGGCGCACTGCTCACCTTTGACGATATGGGGCCGAAGCCTGGTCCTGACCCGCGCTTGCTGATTTCGATATTCGGCTTGACGGGAGCGGAGGCGAAGCTCGCTACACTGATCGCTGGAGGTGCGGCCCTCGACGCGACTGCTATACAGTTAAAAATCTCGAGGGAGACTGCACGCAACCAGCTGAAGGCGGTCTTCACCAAAACCGAGACGCATCGGCAGAGCGAACTCGTCGCCCGGCTACGAGCGGCTTCGACCGACTGACGGGCGATCGGCCGTCCGCAATCCGTAACCCTCCCGCTGTGCGGGGCCCCCTCCCTCTCACTGGCCGAGCCTTGCGCCAGGAGGGGCTCGATCTCGCCGGCCGGATCGCCGCCAAGACCGGGGCCCGGTTGATCGCCCAGGGCTCGAACGCTCGCACGCAGCGCGGACGCGGGCGGGTGTTTGTCGAGCGGGTGCCCTACGTCGTCGATCAAGCGGTCAAGGTCCTGGCCGGGCTCAAGCACATCATTCTGGTCGGCTCGAAGATGCCGGTGGCGTTCTTCGCCTATCCCGACAAGCCGAGCCTGCTCTCGCCGCCCGACGCCGTCGGGCATGTCCTCGCCCGGCCTGACGAAGATCTGAGCGGCGCTGGAGGCTCTGGTCGATGAGCTCGGCGCGCGCTCGACCGCGGCTCCGGTGACCGACGGTTCGCCGCCAAAGCCGGCCGCGGGTGCTATCACGACCGAAAACCTCGGCGCCTCGCTCGCCGCCCTGTTGCCGGAGAACGCGATTGTTGTCGACGAGGCGGTGACGACCGGCCGCGGCTTTTTTGCGCCGACCCGCTCGGCCGCCCCGTACGATTGGCTGTCGAACATGGGCGGCTCGATCGGCATGGGCATGCCGGCCGCTACCGGCACCCCTCGGCCTTAGGACTGGTCACCTGACTAGGAAATTTCGGATCGCCGCCGCGCTTGCACGTCTTCGCCCGTTCTGAAAACATGGTACTCGGCTACGATACCTGGGTTTCCTGACCAGTACCCGACATCGCATCGAGACCTCGTCGAAAAAGCGATCTTAAGTCACCGTCGAGCCATTGCTGCGCCAGAGCCCAGCTAAGCCGTGCCCTCATGGAAACGCGGCTCAGGCTCGTGATGCGTTTGTGGCAATGTAATGCAGCAGCGGCGATCGCGGCCAAATAAAGTATTTCAGCAATCTCTCGGGGAAAGGCCGCAGGTTCCCGTAGCCAAGACTTCGCCAGTTCCTTTATTGCTATCAACAGATCTAACGGCGTACCAGTTCTGGAAAGGAGGTTACGAATCGTTTCGCTGGCCGTGGTGAATTGTCCGTGAGCACTACGCCGCGCCCGATCCGGGGGTAGTGGCAGGTCGAGTTGAGCCTGAAGCAGCTCGCGTAGGTCCATCTCCCGCCACAAGGATTGGCTGCCCTCGACGAGCTCAAGGATTCCATCGAGTTGCCGAGACCCAATCACCCAATCTCTATTGCTCGACAATACAGTGGATTTCATCTGCCTATCCGCTACCTCGCGAGGTCAATACCATCGAATGCCTGAGCCTGGGTCGCGAAAACAGAACGTAAGGCCGCGATTTCTTCCTCGACATCCGATTGACCGACGTACTCCGCAACACTGGCTCGTAAGGCTCGACGAAATCGTCGCTGCACTGTCACAAGCGCATTGCATGCTTCTGCAACTGACGCGAAACCGAGCTCTCCGATACAATCCGCGTACGGAGTGGGCTTCCCGCCCTCCAGCGCTGGGCTCAGCAGGCGCCGGTCAAAAAGGCCCCAGTAGTGCGCCTGGTTGGCCGCCTCGCATTCCTCCCGCACGCGGTCAAGAACAAGACGCATGAGCTGTCTTGCCCAAAGCAGGTCGAACGCATCGACCTGATCGGGAACGCCCGGGTCGACTACATCCGCGGCTTCAAGGGGGACGGGCTGTACCGGTCTTGGCAGTCCGACTACGTTCTGCACGCCGCACATCTGTCAGGTGGTTTCGGAGCGACACTACGAGCAGGCTGCGAAAGCGGCCTCGTTCATGCGACGCCTTTGCCAACAACCGTGTTTCCAGGACCGAACGCTCGAGGAAACTCTGCAAGATATCATCGAGCGTGAACCCATCGCACCGATGGACGACGCGGAGGTAGGAGCGGAGTGCGGGTAGGTAGAGCACGAGGAGCTTGCGCAGCGCCGATGCATCTCGCATCGCCGCCCGACCGACCAATTCCCACGGGGTCTCCGGGAACCTTGTCTTGCGGACCATGCCAATGGGTCCTCCGGCCGCGATATCTAGGAAAGGTGGATGCTCACCCGTCCGGAAAAAATTTTCAAGCCTGCCGCAATATGCGCGGCTCGCTCCCGTAGCAGGGGTTGAACGCGTCCCTCGCACCTGAGTTCGCCTGGGCTTCCTGGACACCCTTCGTTATCCATGCTGAAATCCGAATGAGAGCAAAAGTGGAAATCTGCGTATGCCGATCCTCGCAGAAGGAGAGCATGTTCGCGATGCTTTCGAGGTCGAGCGCCTGCTCGGCGAGGGAAGCTTTGCTGAGGTCTACCGAGTCAGGCATCGCTTCCTCAGGAGGCGCTTCGCCATGAAATTGTTCAAGACGCCGTCGGGGTCGTTGGAGGCGCTCGAGGAACGGCTCGGCGAGAGCCGGATACTCGCCCAGTTGGAGCATCCGAATATCGTGCGGATCGCTGACGCTAATCTCATCATGAGAGAGGGCTTAGCTTACGGATATTTTACGATGGAGTACGTCGCGGGCGGCAGCCTCGACACATACTGGCGCTCCTATGGATCGGCCCTGATGCCGATTGCCGAGGCGGTCGAAATTATCCGCCAAGTTTGTCGGGGCTTAGCGGTAGCGCATCGGTGCGAGCCACCCTTGGTCCATCGCGATTTGAAGCCGCAGAACATCCTCGTCGGCTTCGACGGAGCAGGCTTGCGCGTGAGAGTCAGCGATTTCGGGCTCGCCAAGGCGGTCAGTCCCGTAACATTGCTGGTATCCGCGCGTGGTACCCTTTCATTCAAGCCCCCGGAGGCCTTGAGCAGCACCGACTCCGCCGAGAGCGATGTTTGGGCCGTCGGCACGATACTGTATCTGCTGCTGACGGATCGTCTGCCATATCCCCATCTCGACGCGAGAGATTTGAGAGACGCCCGACGGTTCTTGAGGCCGTTGCGTCCGCCAAGCATCTACAATATCGAAGTCGACGCTGCTCTGGACGCGATCGTGTTTCGAGCCTTGGCCGCCGAGCGCGAAGACAGATATCACGATGCTGCCGACTTGCTCGGGGACCTCGATCGCTGGCAGCCGAGCTTGGATCCGACCACAACCATGCTACCGAGCCTCAGCGAACAGATACCGGAGTCGTCGATGAAGCGGCAAGATGATCCCGGCTCCTCGATTGAGGAAACGATTGCCGAGGCGTTCCGGCGGGCAAAGGTCAGCGGACAACTCGACGCCGCTGCGGACCTCCTAGAGAGCGCGCTCAGCCGGCGCGCCGAACTGCGTGGGCGTTACGGGACGAGACTATTGCAATGGCGCCGGGGCATCGCAATGTGAGGTCATGAAATGTTCGATCTAACCGCGCTTCCTCTCGACATCTACCGGCGAAATCCTTTTCGACTACTTGGGCTCGACCCCTTTGCTCGGCGCCGCGACATCAGGCGGAGGCTGACGGACTTTCTGTCCTATGTCGAGCTGAACGATACAGATGCACTGCGGAGCGAGGTACAAGGCGGTTTCACAGCGCTGCCCGACGAGGCCAGGCCGCCGCCGCCCTGGAAGACCCTTTCCAGCGCCTTGTCGATGAGCTGTTCTGGTTCCACCCTCAGGATGGAGGAGACGCAGGGCCACCAAGCCCACTGAGTGGTAGCTCGCCTACTAAGGTCGCCAAGTCCGTCAGCACTTGGCTCAATCAAGAAGACGGGAAGGACCCGCTTCCGACGCATAATCTCGCCGTTTTTCACCATCTTATGGCGATTGAAGTCGAGCAGCGACTGACGCAGGAGATTTCACAAGGAGGAGCCGACGGTCTCGTCCACGCACTGCGACAGGAGTCCGACTACTGCTGGCGGCATGCCTTGGCGCGTTGGCGCTGGCTGAGCGAGCACAGCGGGTTTCGCAACTGGCTAGGGGCCCGAGCCGAGGCGATCGGCGCTGATGTGATCGACGAGAACGCCCGCAACGATTTCGCTCGCCGGCTTCCAGTGGCGATTTTAGCGTTCAACGCGAGGCTGGCGCTTTCGGCTGCTATTGGCTGCAGCACTGAGGACGCTCGCCGCCATCGCGAGCTGATGAGGGAGGCAGGGTTCACTGCTGCGGCAATCGAGGAGGCTGTGCGCGTCGCCGTTGAGCCGTTGATGCGGCGCATCCGCGAACGGCTCGAAACTTTCCGCGATGAAATCAATCGCACCAACAAGGCTGCTCTCGTCGGCCCCACCCGAGGCCTGATCGATGAGGTAACCCCAGCTTTGGAAGCCCTCGATCGACTACTGCCCAACGATGACGGTCCGCTCACCGACCTACACGAGATGCTCGCTGAAACAGCCAATATTGCACAGGTAGCCGGCTCCAAAGAGACCGGCGATCTCGCGTTCGCAGTCGATGTCTTGACCAGGATCGAACGGCACGCGCGATCGGCTACCCTGAAGAAGACATTGGCGCGGAACATCCAGATAACCCGCTGCTTCTTCTGTAAGATGCGGCCAGGCTCGACAGGCTGCGCCGTTCCGGTCGGCCTGTACAAGATCACCGCGGTGAATCCGACGCGAAAAGGTGTCAGTTATTCGAAATCGGCCATTCAGGTCCCGCGCTGCCAGGAATGCCAGAACGCACACCGCTCGGGGAAGGGAAAAACTGCCGGCGGAATGAATATCCTTCCAGCAAGTAAGGCGTCAGAGTCCGTGCTGGTCACCGAGGAATACCCAAACGGTTGGAAGCTCGGAAGTGAGCCTTCCGATTTCGAAGTCCAGCAGGCGATCCAACAGGATATCAGCTCTCTTTTAGGTCAGCTTAGTCGCCGTGGGCCCAGGACATGATCCGCGTGGACCTACCCGAGGCGAAGCGGATCGCCCTGTCTCTGGCCGATAAGGCGCTGTTGCTGAGCGCAAGATGGTTTCAGCGGGCCGTTAGGCGGGTCGGCCAAATCCTGAGATCGTGCGGAGATTGGGTTTTATCGTATGACGGCAGCAATCAGCAGTCAGAAAAGGAGAACATGATGCCGGCAGGGAGTGTAACAAGCGAGCCCGACCGCCGCAGTGCGGTTGTCGAGCGCTCTGCGAACAGTTCTGCGAGCAGTAAAGAATTTATAGTCAGGCTCGCGCGGCTCGCCGTGCCGCTCTGGCGCGCCCGCCGCCGCGCGCAGGCCGAAGCCGAGATCCACCCTCCGATTAGAATGGTGCTGCGTTATCTCGAGACGGCGTTCGGGGAGCTTGAGGATGCCGGGATCACGTTGGCCGACTACACCGGCGAGGCATATGAACCCGGAATGAGCGCGTTCATCCGGACCGTCGCCTGGGACGAACGTTCGGAGTGCGCCGGTCCGACTATCGTCGAGACGATTGCGCCGGCGGTGTTCTATTGCGGACGGCCCATTTTGAGAAGCGAGGCGACGATTGGAATCCCGCCGCTGAGCCCGCCTACTATCGCCGACCAGAACACCACGGGCCATATCGGCCAAATAGCTGACGCCCCGTCTGTAGCCCCGAACTCGCCACTCGTCGAGCAAGGTGAGAACAGTCTACCTCCCGTGGCGGACGGCGCGACTCACGCCATTGACGAGGCGTCTGCGATCGCATCCGCCATAAACGGCAGCGCGCCGTTACAACGGGCCTCCAACATTACGGAGGGCGCCGCTAAGCCGGAGGCAAGCGCGGCTATACCGTCGGCTGACCTCGAGGATTCGGAGCTGTCTCGAACTCCGCGCCGTCGTCGCCGGCGGGACGGAGTTCGGCCGCGTAGGCCCCAGCCGAAGCCAGACGTGAAGCAATGACGGACTAGACACCTCGGAGACGCACAATGGCGAGCATGACTGTTAACAAGGGCATCGATCTGGGCACGACCAACAGCGCAGTTGCTGTACTCGATGGCGTTCAAGTGACCGTAATCCCGAACAGCGTCGGCAACCTGATCACTCCTTCGGTTGTGCATATTGACGAGCGCGGAACCGTCTTTGTGGGTCAAGGCGCCAAAGATCAAGCCCGTGGAGATCGTGAACGAAACACGGCGTTGCGCTTCAAGCGGACCATGGGTCAAGGCGACCAGGCGGCTAAGCTCTTCACAAGCAGCAGAAAAGAGCTCCGGCCTGACGAGATTTCCGCTGAAATATTGAAGGAGTTGCGCAGGGACTATCGCGACCAGCGAGGCGAGGAACTTCGCGATGTCGTCATCACCGTCCCTGCAGATTTTGACCAGGCAGCCCTAGATGCGACACGCGAGGCGGCGCGCTTGGCTGGGTTTCGGACGTGCACCCTTCTACTGGAACCGATCGCAGCAGCGCTGGCCTACGGCTTCGCCACCCCAGCAAAAGACGAGTTCTGGCTGGTGTATGATTTCGGCGGAGGGACATTCGACGCCGCAGTGATCAACATGGAGGATGGCGAACCCTCGGTGGTCACCCACGCCGGCGACATTTGGCTGGGCGGGAGCGATATAGACGCCGATATTGTCAAACGAAAGTTTTACCCGAAGCTCGCTGCGGACTTCAAGGTGCCAAAGCTGGATCCGAACAGCAGCTTTTGGCGCGTCCCCTATTCGCACCTCCTGGATGCGGCGGAGCAAGCAAAAATCCAAGTTTGCCGAACCAGGCGCCCACATCCCATCCTCCGCGAGCAGCTGGGCGATGACGAAGCCGGGCGTCAGATGACCCTCGACGTCGAACTCACGCCAGACGACGTCGCGGAGATCACGGGGCCGTACATCGCACAGACGCTCGATCTTTGCCGTCGGGCGCTCGCTCAAAAAAAGATTCCGTCTCAGCGGCTTGCAAAGGTCCTCATGGTGGGAGGATCGACGCTCAACCCGTGGGTGCGGGAAGCCGTACAGCGAGAATTTAGCCGGCCTTTGGAATTTGCGCTCAACCCCATGACAGTGGTCGCCCAGGGCGCCGCTGTCTTCGCCGGTACGATCATGCTGCCACAAATCGAGGAGACTCCCCCGAGTGGATCATTCGTGCTGAAAATTGTGACTCCGCTGATGGGCGAGGATCCGAGACCGCCCATCGCCGGTCGCCTGGAAGCGGCCGATGATTCCGCACTTACGGGCTTGACGATAGAATTCGTCGATACCCTGTCCGGCTGGCGCTCTGGTAAAATAGCGATCGGCACGAATGGTAATTTCCGGGCGACGCTCCGCGCCGAGCCTGAAAAGGCGATTCAGTTCCGGGTAGATCTTCGCGGTCCTGACGGCACTGCTCTTGAGATTATCCCTGAAAGCTTTGAGTACATCTGCAAAGGCACTGGGCATCTCTCGGTAACGTTGACGCACGCTATAGGAGTGGGCATGGCCGACGGTCGCCTGGATCCAATCCTCCCGAAGAATGTTACTTTGCCCAATACAGGGAAGAGCATCCACCGAACGGTCCGCGCTCTGAAACGGAACAGCGGTGATGTCTTGCGCATTCCACTTTACGAAGGCCCGAATATCGATCGGGCAGCGCGTAACAGGGAAGTTGTGGTTCTGGAAATCTCGGGGGTCCAGATAAACCGAGATCTCCCTGCCGGAGCGGAGGTGGAGATCACGCTCGAATGTGATCGCAGGTACAAGCTGAAGGCGAGGGCGCTGCTGACCATGTTGGAGCAGGAGTTCGACCTTGATATCAAGCTGATTGGCATGGCCCCCCCGCCCGACAGGCTCCGGGAGGCCTTCGACCTGCAGCAGAGGCGCTGGGACGAACTCCAGACTAAGGCACAAAGACACGATGATCCGAAACTCCACAAAATCATCGGCGAGATTCTGGACCAGGAATTCCCTCGGAGAATATCCGATTTGCTCGATCAGACCGTCGACGGAGAAGCGCTTAAGCATGCCGACCAGCTGATCCGCGATTTTGCGACAAAGCTCGACGAGCTGTCAGACGCTGTCGAATGGCCCGAGCTGGTGGCCGAAGCCGAGCAGCGGCTTGAGAGCTGCCGCCAAGCCCTCGCGCGTTCCGGCTCCGAGGCACATCGCCGCGAGCTTCAGCGCATCGAGCAGTCGGTTAGTACCACCATTTCTACTGGATCATCCCCTGACCTTCGCCGCCGCATTGCTGAATGTGGAGGCCTCTATCAGCAGATCACGGAAAACGATATCACGCTGTGGGCCGCCCGGCTCGGATGGTGTGTCCAGCAGCGAGAGTCAATGACTGATCAAAGAAAAGCCGATCTTTTGATCAGCGAAGGTCTGAAAGCCTATGAGCGAGCGGACATAGAGGCGCTCCGTGCGATCATTCGCCAATTATGGGAGCTCATGCCCGAGGAAAGGCGGGAAGACCCCGGCGAAGGAAAGGGCATTGGCGACACCATTAAAGCCCAGCTGCGGCTCTGAGCTTGGCCGAACGCGCCGGGCCGGCGAGCGTTCGGCCCGGCAATTGGGCAAGCGAAGCCATGTAGTCCAACCATTTGCGCTTCCCGGTCGGAAAAACAGCCCCCACTTGGTTCTCGGTAATATGAGGGGATCGCGAAAAGCCGGACTTTGAAGGGGCGGTGAAAGGGAGCAGATCCATGGACGGAGGAACCGACTCTAGCATCGTCTCATCCGATACTACGGCGCTCGGGAAATCGTCCGAGGGCGCGCCTCGCAGCAGCGACGCGAGAAAGAGGCGGGTTTCTCTGATTCCGTTATTATTCTCGGTCAGAGGTCGGCTAAATCGAAAGCCATTTTGGCTAATTTCGGTAACAACGGTTGTCTTGTACTTCATCATCTTTTCTTTCCTAGATGACATTACAAGAACGTCTACGATAATCGGTAACATTTTAGTTTTGGTTGTTTTATCTATCAAGTTTGGCTTCATATGGGTTTTGCTAGCGTTATCCGTGAAACGACTTCATGACGTAAATTTTCGCGGGTGGTGGCTCCTGCTCTTTTCCGTTCCTCTTTTTGGTAACATCCTTTTTTTAGCCGAGGCCTTGTCCCCTGGCGATGCCGGTGAGAACCGTTTCGGATCTGATCCGTTGCGCAATGACGATGACGTTGCGACCGAAAATGCAAATGGTGTCGGTGCTGGTCAAAAACCCGGTATGGGCGATCCCGTGGCCGCCGCGGTACTCATCATGCCCCAGGATGCTCCGCCGGAAGCGGCGACGCTGGCCTCTTTGGCGTCGGCTGACATCGCGTCCCCTCGCGGCGGTGGTGCAGCGGTCGCGCTTCCATTCCCCCCAATCGAGCGGGATAAACTCATCCGAATTATCGCTTGGTTCGCTGGCCATATCGAATTACCGGCTCCGCTACCGGCACCGCCTCCCACAGGCGTTACGCGGTCGACGCGACCTCGTCGCTCGGCGTTGCCGTCTCAGCCCGTTCCTAGGACCCGGCCACTCAGGGGGTGGGAAGTCGCGGCTTGGGTGCTTCCGTTGCTTCTCACAATAGTTGGGATTTGGGCGACCATCTGGGATGCAGGTGAGCGGAAGCAACGGCCGCTTCCGCCAACAGCGACGACAACGTCCGAGAGACTTTCTACAGGCGCTCCGAAGCCGTCGCCAGAGTCGAGCGCAGCGCGGGCTAGCACGACGGCGCCGCCACGCTCTGGCGCAGCCGCTATCGGAGAGCCCATTCTCCTCGCCCGCTATCGCGACGAGTTCCTTGATCGGTTGCGCCAAATTAGCGGCGACCAGCCGGATATCCGCACCGTCGGGAGCCGATTTGTATTCCAGTCGGAAGTGTTGTTTGCGCCAGGTAGTACCGAGCTCGGGGACGGTGCTAAGAAAGTGCTCGCGCCGGTGATCATCGCGCTGAAGGAGATCTCCGCCAAGATACCGCCGGAGATCGACTGGATCCTGCGGGTGGACAGTCACACCGACGGTCGTCCGATCGGCGATGGGCAGCCTCGGTCAAACTGGGAATTGTCCGTTGCCCGCGCGATATCGGTCGTGCGCTTTGCCCTTGATGAGGGAGTACCCGCCGCGCGGCTCGACCCGGCTGGCTTCGCCGATCAGCAGCCGCTCGATCCGCGCGGCGCTGAGGACGCCTATCGCCGTAATCGGCGCATCGAGTTGGAGTTGACCGGACGGTCGACGCCCGCTTTCCTCGCCCGGTACCGTTCCGAGTTCTTCGGCCGGCTGCGCGAGATCCTCGGTGATAGGCCAGATATTCGCGTCGGCGGCGACCGCTTCGTGTTCCAGTCCGAAGTGCTGTTCGCACCGGGGAGCGCCGAGCTCAGCGACGATGCCAAGAAGGAGCTCGCGCCGCTGATTGCCGCGCTGAGGGAGATCTCCCCCAAGATCCCGCCGGATATCAACTGGATTCTAGGCGTGGAAGGTCACTCAGACCGTCGCCCGGTCAGCAATACGCGGTTTGCATCAAACTGGGAATTATCTGCGGCCCGCGCGATATCGGTCGTACGCTTTGCCATCGACGAAGGGGTACCCGCCGCGCGGCTCGCGGCGGCAGCCTTCGCCGACCAACAGCCGATCGATCCGCGCATGGCCGAGGATGCCTATCGCCGCAATCGGCGCATCGAGTTGAAATTGATCGAATGGTCAAGGCCGCCTCCCGAGGCCTCGGTCGGGTTCGCCGCCGCAGAGCCACCGTTCCACACATCGGCTGCGACGCGGCCCGAGCCGCCTCCTGCCTCGACGGCGCCAACCTCCGCAGCTTTGAGTGCGGTCACCGGCACTCTCGCCTCAGTCACGGGCGATGAAATACTTGTCAAAGATGCACAGAAAGTCTGGGTCTTCCGGGCAGATACGCATACTGAAGTCTATATCAACGTTTTGCGCCAAAGCGGGACGGCCGATATGGCGCGCTTTCTGAAGTCAACGGTGACTGTGCAGAGCGATGTGCCCTCGCTGCGGGACGCCGTCACCCCTATCCGCGCCGCCCGCGTTTATCTGACGTCGCCCATTGGTCCGTTGCCACCGCGGTCCATTTCAGCTGCGGCATCTTCTTCGTCCTCGCTTGGCTCTACCCCCTCGTCGGTGCCCCCCGGCCCAACACGCGGGGCGTCTCCTACTCGCGCTCTTCACGCGGTCACCGGCACCCTGGCATCGGTCGCTGATGACAGAATAGGTGTGAAGGACACGGACCGTTTACGATACTTTTCGATCGATAAGGATACCGAGATCTATGCAGGTGATGTGCGCCAGAACGGCTTAATATATTTAAGGTCGCTATTGGGCAAAGATGTAATCGCTAACAGCGACGCTCCCTCGGTTCTGATCTCGGATACCCCCGCGCACGCAGCGCGGGTATACGTTAATTCGAGCAACAAAGCTTCGCCGCCAGCGCCTTCCGGCACGGTGACGACAGCTTCTAGGGGCACCCCCGAGCCTACGCCTGCGTCGCCGCCACCATCCCCTCCGGCCCACAAGGCTTGGCCCATCAGCGTGGGTCAGTGTGGAATGTCGAATTGAATGATGGAGAGACGACGTTTCGGGGAAAGCTACAGGTCTTCGGGCAACCAGCAGCCGGTAATATGTACATTGGCACACTCGACCTGACTTACACCTACAAAGGTCAAATGAAGCAGGTCCGTGAAAATGCCAATATCGAGGTAACGGGTAATCAGGTTCAAGTGATATGCAGCAATCCCCACTTCCTTCGGGGGTCGGGCAGCTATGATGCTGATAATTTCTACTTCACGATGAGTTCGCCAACGCAGTTTTCCGGACGGAGCAGCGATACCAGTCGGGGCGGTGGTTCAGCCAGGATGTGGGCGTCCACTGAGCAGGCTATCGTGACGCCGCCGTCCGGTAGGTAATCTGAAGAAGATCAATCTTCGCATACTTAGCGAATCAACGGATTGGTCTGGGCCAACTTCCGTGAGCAACGGTTATGACGTCGTTTTCGTCACGACAAAGAACAAAGCTGAATGCCGAGCTTTCATTCGCTACGGTCCAGCTTGGCAGGGGGATTTGGTACATTGTACGCGGTTAACTTTGCGGTCGTGGTGGGGCCAAAGTAGGTGAGAGCGATATCGCCGGCTTTGTCGCAGCGGTGTCGGTTTTGAGATAAGCCGCCCGGGAACATCGGAGCCTGCCGCCCAGCAATCCCCATCGGGCATGAAACCTCGCCAGCTTGGTGGCAAGATCGAAGCCTATCCCGTGCCTCGAGATGAACTCCGCGGATGGCCGACCGAAGCCGGGAGGCCTCCCGCTTCCCTGCGAGCCCACCCGGTACGTGCCGGGAGCATCCCGTCGACCACATCAACTTGCCCGACCCGCGCTCCGGTAAGGCCTCTCCGGGCCAGGAAATTCGAATCGCTGCGGCGGGATCATCGCCTTGAACCATCCAAGGGCTGCAGGCATGCTCGTTCCCAGCAAGCTCCGGGAGAGCCGGAGGGGAGAGTTCGGAGGGCTTATGAACGGCGCGGAAAGCCTAGTGCGGACCCTGGTCGGTGGCGGCGTCAATGTGTGCTTCGCCAATCCCGGCACCTCGGAGATGCATTTCGTCGCGGCACTCGACCGGGTCGAGGGCATGCGCTGCGTGCTCGGGCTCTTCGAAGGGGTGGTCACCGGTGCGGCCGACGGCTACGCGCGCATGACCGGAGGCCCGGCGGCGACCCTGCTGCATCTCGGCCCCGGCATGGCGAACGGGCTCGCCAACATCCACAACGCCAACAAGGCATCGACACCGATGGTCAACATCGTCGGCGATCATGCGACCTACCACCGGCGCTACGACGCGCCGCTGACCACCGATATCGAGACCGCGGCCAAACCATTCTCGCGCTGGGTCAAGACCTCGCCGGATGCCAAGTCGGTGGCGGCCGACGGCGCGGCGGCGATTGCCGCGGCGCGCACGCCGCCGGGGCAGATCGCGACCCTGATCCTGCCGGCGGACACCGCGTGGAACGAGGGCTCCGGCCCGGCGCAAGTGCCGCCCGCGGCTCAGCCTGCGCCGGTTTCGTCCGTGGCGGTCGCCGAGGCGGCGCGGGTGTTGCGCTCGGGTGAGCCCTGCTTATTGCTTATCACCGGACGCGCGTTGCGCCAGGAGGGGCTCGATCTCGCCGGCCAGATCGCCGCCAAGACCGAGGCCCGGTTGATCGCCCAGGGCTCGAACGCTCGCACGCAGCGCGGGCGAGGGCGGCTCTCCGTCGATCGCATCCCCTATGTGGTCGATCAGGCGGTCAAGGTGTTGGCCGGGCTCAAGCACATCATCCTCGTCGGCTCGAAGATGCCGGTGGCATTCTTTGCCTATCCCGACAAGCCGAGCCTGCTGGCGCCGCCCGATGCCGTCGGCCATGTGCTGGCCCGCCCTGAGGAAGATCTGATCGGCGCGCTGGAGGCTCTGGCCGATGAGGTCGGCGCGCGCTCGACCCCAGCGCCGGTGACCGATAGCCCGCCGCCGACGCTCGCCGCGGGCGCGATCAGCCCCGAGACGCTCGGCGCCTCGCTCGCAGCACTGCTGCCGGAGAATGCGATCGTGGTCGACGAGGCGGTGACGACCGGGCGCGGCTTCTTTGCGCCGACCCGCTCGGCGGCGCCGCACGATTGGCTCTCGAACATGGGCGGATCGATCGGCATGGGCATGCCGGTCGCCACCGGTGCGGCGGTCGCCTGCCCCGATCGCAAAGTCGTCTGCCTCGAAGGCGACGGCAGCGGCATGTACACCTTGCAGGCATTGTGGACGCAGGCGCGCGAGGGGCTCGACGTCACCACCTTGCTCTTCTCGAACAAGAGCTACGCGATCCTGCGCGGCGAGCTCGCCAATGTCGGCGCCGGCAATCCGGGTCGCAAGGCGCTCGACATGCTCGATCTCGGCCACCCCGATCTCGACTGGGTGGGTCTCGCGCGCTCGATGGGCGTGCCGGGCGCGCGGGTCACGACGATGGAAGCGTTCAACGATCGCTTTGCCGAGGGCATCGCAACCCCCGGTCCGTACCTCGTCGAGGTGGTGTTATAGCCGAGCCGAATCAACCCAGTACAGACGCGGGTCGCGTTACGCTACTGTATTGCCCGAAATGCTTGAAAACCCGTGGCGGGCGCGGTGGACGGCCAGGTTGGTGTGATGGGCGTCCCGTAGATTGCGCAGTCGCTGCGCACTCTCAATGCCGAGCGCAGTTCGCGCGGCGATGCTCAATTCTGGGTTTGTTAGCACGGTACCGACGTCGGCGAAGCTGACGAGGCCCGCGTCGAAGCCGCATCCCAGAGTGCAGAGAGGAGCAGGCCGTTGTGCACATCGAGCCGTTGGGCGTCATCGCATTCTGACCAGGGCACGATGTGGGAGGCGCGCAATAGGGCGGGATCGGTGATGCCGGTGACTGGGCACCGGCCGCCCCAATAATCGATCAGCGCAGCGCGGAAGATGTCCTGGCCAATGCGCTGGACGACGAGACGTTCGGCTTCGGTCGTCTGCGGCAGGCGGGCGGTTTGCGCGCGAAATCGCGCGAGTGGCGCGTCGGGAAGGCAGACGCCGAGCTTGTAGACGCGGTCGAGCGCCCCATGGAGTGCAGTCAAGCTACCGAATTCGAAGGTCGCGAGCCCCGGCCCGGTCAAGGGCGAAGGCGGCAAGGTCGCAAGCACCGCCGCGACACCCGGGTGATCGATCGAGACCAGCCAGGGCCCGTGGGACGACACGCCAGCGATCCAGATCTCGCCGTGCGCCGTGGTCGAGCCGTAGTGTAGCCACCCGCTTTGTATCGCGCGCTCGATCCGGAAGCCGTTGTCCCAGGCCGCCTTCTGCGCCCCAGTGCGCACCACGAAGCCGGGTGGGTCCTCGGGTGCCATCATTCGTCGGTCGACCTACCCCAATGAGCATCCTGATGGCCGTCGAGCACCTTTTGGAGCGCCGGAATCCATTTTCAAGCCAGTCTTACGGCCGCGATTGTGTTGCGAGCGCTTTCCCTCGTTGAAGCGTAGTTGTTGGCGTGAGCCAAACCGTCTCGCAGGTCCTCAATCGAGCCGAATTCTTGTTTTGCTCGGGTGCGGCTGCACTGGATCAGCGCCGACTTGACCAGGATTTGTCGCTTGTCCGCGAATTGCGTCGCCGCGATGCGGTCGATCTCGAGGCCGCCGGCCTTCAGTTTATGCCACTCCTGCTCCACTGACTTATGTCGATCTCCGAGCAGGACAAGCCAGTCGTCGTTCGGTTGATCTTGGAAGCGAGCGCGAATTGCCGCTGCCATCAAAAGCTCGAGATGGGTGACGAATGTAAATAATGCGGGCCGCACCGCCAGCTTCTGCAGATCCGCAATGGTGACGATCCCATCAATCTGGGTGTGCCGCAGGACCAGACGACACGGACTCGCCTCCGCCTCTTCGATGTAGCGCAGAATGCTGGAGCCCGAGGTGATCAAAATGGATTGGTCAAGGGGGCTCATAGCACCCTCCGCGGCCAATCCTCCTAGATCATTCGACGCGGCACGAAACTGGCTGAGCGGTAACAGGCCCACAATCCGATCATCGGATCTGACCGGCACATAGTCATACGGCGCATAATTGCTGTCAGCGAGGAGCGAGATGATGCTGTCGGTCGTCGCGCAACATTTGAGCCGCGGCTCGAACGTCGCGATGAGATCGACCGTGATGGCCTTTTCTATTGCCTCAACCGCAGCTATCGACCCATCGCGCAGAGGATCGGCCGCCCAAACTTCATTCATTTTGGATGGCGGCTCATCCTACCGTCTCGAACTCGATGCGGCGTGCCTCGGTGACCCGCTTGGAAGCATCGAGGATCTCCAACGAGACAAGGTTCCCATCCGCGTCGTAGTCGAGAATGACGCCCGGCTTGTCCTCGTCGCTTTCGGCGACCGCGGCATCGGCTCTCAGAATGATGCTCAGCGTATCGGTTCTCGCGTCATAAGTGGCTTTCATGAGTTACGCACTCCAATACTTCGCTATCCGGCTCGTCCGGTAGACGGTGACGACCTCCGCCGAATCGCGATCGATATCGACGAACACGCAAAGAAGATAGGTCTTGCCGGCCAATGCGATCCTCGATTGCAGCACGTCCCGGCCCAACCGCACTGCATGGCGCTGCTCGGGTGCGGCGAGGACCTGACGTACGACGCCCTCCTCGATGCCGCGGCGCCGCATTTCAAACGCCGCGTGGCTCGTGATGAGGTAATTGTCTATCGGCTCCGCCATCCTACCGCGGCTCGGGTGGCAAGCTGGCGCGAGGCCGCCTGGGGTTCATCCGATGAGCCAGACGTCGGAGCGTGGGGTCACTGGGCGGCAATCGATTGTGCCTCCTGCGCGTCAAAGGCGGCGAGCACGAGGCGCGCAGTGCGGTATTCCCCGTACCACACCTTCTCGTTGTTCTTCAGCACGCGGAAGGTCTCGGACGGGTAGTTCGGCCCCATCACATCGGCGGGGTCGAGGATGTAGCGCAATTCGTCTTTCGTGAGCCCGTAGGCGCGCGCATACCAGGCGTCGAGTTCGGCGCGCAGCCGCGCCCGGCGGTCCTCACCCCAAGCGAAAGGCGGACCGTCATAGACCAGCTCAAGTGCGAATGGTCTTAGATCGTTGCTAGTGTAAGTCAGTTCAATTACTCGGGGGAAGATCAAACATTTCCCAGCTTCTAGACCCTGCTCGTTAATGACCGGCATTTGTTCCATAATATAGTCTGAAATATGAAGGCCATTAATCTTTTGACGAAGAACATGGTCGAAAACGATCGAGTTAATCATCCCCAAAAAAGCAACCTTGTAACTTACTGTACCAAAGGGGAAACAAAGGCGAACAGAATAATCGAATCCCCACCGTGGGATGATGCACCCAATCAACGTTCTCTCGTTCGTCGAGGCTGTAACGTCTTTATAGGCGATCAACCAATGGTGGCGCCACGTAGCACGCAGCCGAGACTCGACCACTTCACGATCCACTGATGAATACAAGATTGGGCGGAAACTAGGGTCTGCATGTTCGATAGACGAGGTTGGGGGTAGCACCCGGTATCCTCTCTCGCCGCCGCGAGTAGCATACGATGCAACCCGATGATCGTAGAAATCCAAGAGTTTCCCTTCGAGAAGTGGTAGCCACTCTGATTTTACAGGATTGTAGGGATGAAGAAACGTGCCGTCCTTATTAACGTCGATACACCGATAGAACTCTGTAAAAGGGGCGCATTTTCTTTCCAAATTCGCTTTGTCACGGATGTGCGAAGCTTGAAGGCGAGAAACGCGCGCTTCCCGGTGCCTCCACGCTCACTCGCCGGGCGGCTCATCAACATTAGAATCGCCTGAAGCTGAGCCCGGCAGCGCGCCTCGTCGCGGCCAGTCTGGACCGCGAGCCGCCTTGCTGCTTCGGAGAGTTTGGTGGGGGGGCGCCGGCGCAGCTGCTGACCGTCCTGCAGTCCGATCTCGAGCTCGATCCAGACGGCCAGCGGATGAGATCGCAGCTCTTCGTCCGTGAGCGTTGCCGGCAGGTCGGCGTCGACGGCATTGGCGAGTGCGGTGCCGAGGGTTTGCGGTTTCAGCTTCGGGTCGGTCGCGCGCTCGAACGTCTCGTCGATCACCGCATCAGGCGGAATGTCGGTTCCGAAGAGCCGGGACGCCACCTTCGCGACTGCGAAGGCGCGCTCGGCGTCGTCCTCCTGGCTCGACATCGTCGCCGAGGTCCCGATGCAGAGCGGCGAGCGATCGCGACAGAGCCGATCCCGCAGGCGCCGCATCAGCATCGCCACATCTGCACCTTGCCGGCCACGATAAGTGTGCAATTCGTCGAGGACGATGAAGTCGAGCCCTTGAGCATTCTCGATCACTGTCTGGTCGAGCTTGCTCTGCCGCGTCATCAAGAGCTCGAGCATCATGAAATTGGTTAGCAGGATGTCGGGCTTGGCCTCCCGGATGCGCTCGCGTTCGTCTGCGCTTTCCTGCCCGGTGTATCCCGCAAACGTCGGCCGCAGGTTTTCGGGCAAGCCGGACTGGTCGAGGAACTTGTTGAGTTCCTCGCGCTGGCTGTTGGCGAGCGCGTTCATCGGATAGATCACGATCGCCCGCGTGCGGCGCACTTCGCCGGGGCACGGGCGCGGATCACGGCGTCGATGATCGGTATGAAGAAACAGAGCGATTTTCCCGAACCGGTGCCGGTCGTGACCGCGAAGCTGTGTCGCGCCATCGCTTTCGCGACGGCCTGCATCTGATGCCGGTAAAGGTTGATCGACTGTCCGTCGACCCGAAAGACCCGAGCCACATCCGAATGGAGCGAGCCGTTTCGAACCAACGCTTCGACCGAGGAGCCTCGCTCGAAATGCGGGTTGACCGTGATCAGCGGCTCCGGCCAAAAGCGCCGGCTCGCGTAAATCGCATCAACCTGGTCTCGGATGTCCTGGGCGCGGATTTGCGTGAAAGAACGAGCAAAGCTCGCGTAGTCCGCAACGAGCGCGCGATCCAGATCAAAGACATCCACGAAGGCTACTGCTCCTCCAGGTCATGGTCCGTCCGGGGCACTCGCCCCGACATCGTGATGGGTCGGTTGCCCGCTCGACAAGACGGGGGCCCTTATAGGCTCGAACGCGTTGTAGAAAGGTAACACGCTCGCGGACGGGATTCAGCGAAAGTCGTGCCATCACCGGGCAGCGGCTCGCATCGATCGTCGGCTTGCCGCGGCCACGTTCCGACCCATATATCCGCATGGAGCGTTTGTTAATTTTCTCAATAAGAGAATTTCGCAATGTTTTTATTCGAAGCCAAAAAATGGATGTTCGGGCGTCTCCCCTGTTGTCACCCTGATAGACCGATTCCGCCCCCTGCTGGGTGCTCGTTCAACCCCTGTTCGTTTGAACGGCGTCGTTGGTCTAACTATTTGATTTAGATTGATTTATCTAGCGCGACTCGGGCAAATCTAAGCATCGATTTAATAATTCACCCTGTTTTCCGGCTTTTGCAGGGGTCGGAGAGTTTTGCGACGGTCCGCCGGCGGGCCGCGTGGGATCGCGACGTTTATCGCTCGCTACCAATTTCGATCCGGCCGTGCAGCCAGTCCTCGATCAGCCGGCGGGCGATCGAGTCGAGCCGCGGCATACGGAACGAGTCGTCGTCGGCGTGCGAGAGGAGCCATCGGCGCTCGAGCCACCGCGCATCCTCCAGCTCGCCGTAGTCGATCGTAATCTCGGTGGTCAGCGCCGCGGCGTGGAACCCGAGCATGATGTTGGCCGGGAAGGGCCAGGGCTGCGAGGAATGATAATAGACGGCACCGACCTCGATCCCGGTCTCCTCGCGGACCTCGCGGGCGACCGCCATTTCGAGGCTCTCGCCGGGCTCGACAAAGCCCGCGAGCGTCGAATACATGCCCGGCGGAAACTGCTTCGAGCGGCCCATCAGCGCGCGCTCGCCGTCGCTGACAAGCATGATCACGGCGGGGTCGGTGCGTGGGAAATGCATCGTGCTGCAGGCGGGATCGGTGCAGCGCCGCATATGCCCAGCCTCCTCGGTGCGGGTCGGGTTGCCGCACACCCCGCAGAAGCGATGGCGCGCATGCCAGAACATCATCGCCCGGGCGAGCGCCAACAGCGCCCCCTCGCGCCGCTCGATCCGGCCCCCGAGCTGGCGCAAATCGGTAAACCGCATCCGGGCCTCATCGATCCCGCTCGCGGCCAATGCCGGGGAGCGCAGCATCTCGAGTGGTGCGTCGTGCGGCGACAGGTCGAGCGCGAAATGCGCCCGCTCCTCGATCAGCCCGAGAAACACTACCTCGCCGCGGGCGAGGCGCTCGTCGCCAGGAGCGAGGCTCGGGGCGACGGCGGTTGCGGCGAGGACGACGGCGCGCGGCTCCGCGCCGTCGAGTTCGATGACGAGGTTCTGGTTGCGCCACACCGGAACGAAGAGGCTCGTCGGGTCGGCGATACGTTCGAGGATCCAGCCGGTGTCGCGCCGGCGCAAACCGGCGCGTTCGAAGGCGGGATGGGCATAAAAATTGGGCGGTCGCATCGGGCGAGACTGGCATATCGACCATGCCGGCCGCAACCCGCGGGGCGCCCCTCACAGCGCGGCGAGCCGACGCTCCAGAAACGTGCGCTCGACACCGTTGCCCGTCAGGGCGAGCGCCTGCCGATAGGCGTCGGCGGCCGCAGTTCGCGACCCGAGCCGGCGCAGCATGTCGGCGCGCGCGGCGTGAAACAAGTGATAGCGGTCGAGCGCTCCGGAGGCCCCGAGCTCCGCGATCAGGCTCAGCCCGCGTCCTGGCCCCTCGCTCATGCCGACGGCGACCGCACCGTTCAACAGCACGACCGGCGTCGGGTTGATTTGGGCGAGTTCGTCATAGAGAGCGGCGATTTGCGCCCAATCCGTCTCCGCGGCGGTGCTGGCTTCGGCATGCACAGCGACTATCGCCGCCTGCAGCTGATAGGGTCCGATCCGACCGAGGCGCAATGCCTTGTCGATCAGCGCCAAGCCCTCCTGGATCTGGCCGCGATCCCATAGCGAGCGGTCCTGGTCCTCCAAGGTGACCAAGGCGCCTTCGCCGTCGACCCGTGCGCGGCGGCGGGAGTCGTGCAACAGCATCAGAGCGAGCAGACCGAGGCTCTCCGGCTCCTGCGCGTCGATTTCGCACAGCATGCGGCCGAGGCGAATGGCTTCGGCGCAGAGCTCGCGGCGGATCAGGGCCTCGCCCGCCGTCGCGAGATAGCCCTCGTTGAAGATCAGATAGATCACCGCCAGCACCGCCGCCCGCCGCTCGGCTAAGGCGTGGTCGGGCGGCACCTCGTAAGGGATGCCCGCGTCGTGGATCTTGCGCTTCGCGCGCACCAGCCGCTGCGCCAGGGTGGCTTCGGGCACGAGAAATGCCCGCGCAATCTCGCCGGTCGACAGGCCGCCTAAGGTCCGCAAGGTCAGGGCGATCTGCGCCTCGTGATTGAGCGCGGGGTGACAACAGGTGAAGATCAGCCGCAACCGGTCGTCGGGAAGGGCGGAGGGTGCCGGCATCGGGTTCTCATAGACCGCGGTCGCGGCTTCCTGCTCCAGAAGGCCTTGCTTTTCGCTCCGCGTGCGCTCGCGCCGCGCCATGTCGATCAGCTTGCGGTGGGCGGCGGTCATGATCCATGCGCCGGGGTTTCGCGGGATGCCGCGGTCGGGCCAATGCGCGAGTGCCGCCGCAAGTGCCTCCTGCATCGCCTCCTCGGCGCGGTCGAAGGAACCGCACAGCCGGATCAAGCCAGCGATGATCCGGCCGTGCTCATGGCGAAACACCGCCTCCGCGCTGACGCGGGCGTCAGTCCCTCTTACCGCGAGGGCAACGCCATGATCGGGCGGATTTCGATGCAGCCCTCGCCGCCCTTGCATGCCGTTGGAATCCTGGCGGCCCATTCGATCGCCTCGTCGAGATCCTTGCAGTCGAGGATGTAATAGCCCGCGAGCTGCTCCTTCGTCTCGGCGAACGGCCCGTCGAGCACTAGCGGCTTGCCGCCATTCATGCGGACCGTGGTCGCGGTGGCGGTGGGATGGAGCGGCTCGGCCCCTTGGAAGATGCCCTGGGCGCGGGTCTCGTCCATGACCGCCCGGTGCGTCGCCCTGAGCTCATCCATATCGGCGGGCGACAACCCGGCCATGTCGGTCTCGCGGCTGTAGATCAGGAACATGTAGCGCACGGCTCGTTCTCCCTCCTCAGCCCTCGATCTCCCAGGAAGAGCGGCCGGGGAACGGCGGCGGCACGGTGTCCTCGACGCTCGCACGCGACTGATGCCGATCGAAATACGCCTTGAGGCTCTTGCTCCGGCCGAGCATAGCGCGGCTTTCCGGCGCTTTGTCCATGAAGAACAGGATCGGCAACAGGTTCATGTCGGCGAGGGTGAAGGTGTCGCCGACCAGGTGACCCGTCTTGGCGACCGCGCGGTCGAGCACCGCGAAGTGCTCCTCCATCTTGGGCAGCGCGGCGTCGATGACCGTGCGGTTGGGGCGGCCGTCGGGGGTCCGCGGGAAGAAATAGGCGGCGAGGTACTGGCGCACCAGGAGCGGATCGATCGTGGTGTTGACGAGCGAGATCCACTCTTCCGTCCGCGCCCCGTCGACTGGCCATCGGGGAACCAAATCGGGGCCGTCGAAGGCGTGGTCGATGTAGAAGCAGATCGCGCGCGACTCGCTGAGCGTCACGTCGCCGTGCCGCATGACCGGGATCTTGCCAAAGGGGTGGATGGCGTCGACCTCGGGAGTATGCGGCATGACCGGAACCAGGGTATAGGGAACACCCTTCTCGGCGCAGGCGATGCGCGCAACCCGCACGTAATTGCTTTGTGGTCCGCCGATGATCTGAAGCTCCGGCATGGCTGTGATCCTTCGAGTAGTGATGGTCCGACGACAAGACGACGCGCGAGGGAAGCGGAATCGACAGCGCGGTCGATTTTCTCGCGAATGAGCGAGTATAGTGGCTGCGGGAGCCCGGCGGCGGACAGGCCCCTCGCCAACCCGGTCAGGTCCGGAAGGAAGCAGCCGTAACGAGTTCCGGTCTGGGTCGTCCGTCCGGTCTCCCGCCTCGACAGGTCCGCGCATGAACGATTCGGCGACCGCGTATCGCGTCCTCGCCCGCAAATATCGGCCTTCGACCTTCGCCGAGCTGATCGGGCAGGAGGCGATGGTGCGCACCCTATCGAACGCGTTTACGACCGGCCGGGTCGCGCATGCGTTCATCCTGACCGGCGTGCGCGGCGTGGGGAAGACGACGACCGCCCGGATTCTGGCGCGCGGGCTCAATTGCGTGGGCCCGGATGGATCGGGCGGACCGACCATTGCCCCGTGCGGGGTGTGCGCGAATTGCCGTCAGATCGCCGAGGATCGCTACAGCGACGTGGTCGAGATGGATGCCGCCTCGCGCACCGGCGTCGACGATATCCGCGAGCTGACCGAGGGGTTGCTGTACCGCAAGCCCGATTTGGGGCGATATCGGGTCTACATCATCGACGAAGTCCACATGCTCTCTCGGAGCGCCTTCAACGCGCTGTTGAAGACGCTCGAGGAACCGCCGCCGCACGCCAAATTCGTGTTCGCCACGACCGAGATTCAAAAAGTCCCGCTGACGGTCCTGTCGCGCTGCCAGCGGTTTTCGCTGCGGCGCGTCCCGGTCGAGCTGCTCGCCGAACACTACCGCCGGATTGCCGAGGCCGAAGCGGTCGAGGCCGAGCCCGGCGCCTTGGCACTGATCGCCCGCGCCGCCGACGGGTCCGTGCGCGACGGGCTTTCGCTGCTCGATCAGGCGATCGCCCTCTCGGCGCTTCCGAGGGAAGCGCCTGGCGCGTCGGGGGAAGCAGAGCTTCGCCCAGAATTGACCGACGCTCGGATCACCGAAGAGGCGGTGCGCAACATGCTCGGCATTGCCGATCGTGGCTGCGTCCTAGAGCTGTTGGAGAGCGTGCTGCGCGGTGATGCGGCCGACGCGCTCGATCGGATGGGCCGCCTCTATCAGGATGGCGCCGATCCATTGATGGTCCTGCAGGATCTGCTCGACCTCAGCCATTTCCTGACACGGCTGAAACTCGCGCCGGAGGCCGGTGTCGGCGATCCGATCGCCGAAGGCGACCGCAAGCGCGCCTGCCCGCTCGCCGAAAAACTGACATTGCCGGTACTCGCCCGGCTTTGGCAGATGCTCCTAAAAGGGCTGGAGGAGATCCAGGCGGCACCCTCGCCGATTCAGGCGGCGGAGATGGTTCTCGTACGACTTGCTTATGTCGCTGACCTGCCCGTTCCGGCCGAGCTGGTGCGGTCGATTGCCACTTCGCCCGCTTCCGGCGGCCGCCCGGTTACGGAAGAGCCGCCCGCCAAACGTGCAAGTGGCGCGGAACCTCCGCCGCCCTCGGAACCCCTCATAGCGGTCGCGCCCGGCTCGATCGCACTCAGCTCGTTGGCTGCCGCCCCACGGCTCGAACCCGAGGAGCGCATCGATCCGTTGCCGACGAGCTCGGTCGAGCACGATCCGATGCCGCAGAGCTTTGCCGAAGTCGTGGCACTGTTCGACAAGCGACGGGCGGCGGTGATCCGCTCGCATTTGCGAGAACATGTGCATCTGGTTGCATTCGAGCCCGGACGCATCGAATTTCGTCCTGACGAAGGGGCGCCGAGCAATCTCGCCAACCGCATTAGCCAATTGCTCGGCGAGTGGACCGGCGAGCGCTGGCTGGTAGCCCGTTCGGAGGCGGCTCCGGGAGAGCTCACGCTGCGCGAGCAAGAAGAGCGCCGCGAACGCGACCTGCGGAACGAGGTGGTGCAGCATCCTTTGGTCCGGGCGGTGCTCGAGACTTTCCCGGGAGCGACGATCGCTGCGGTTCGGGACCGCTTCGCGCCGGCGGAACCCGAACCAGGTGAGCCTCGCTCGGGTTCCGAGGCGGGCGACGAGACGATCATGGAAGAGGATGAGATATGAAGAATATCGGCCAGCTGATGAAGCAGGCGCAGGCGATGCAGGAGAAGATGGCCGAGATGCAATCCCAGCTCGAGGCTGTCGAGATGATCGGCGTCGCCGGCGGCGGCACGGTTCAGCTGACGCTCAACGGCAAGGGTGATCTCAAGAAGGTGAAGCTCGATAAGACGCTGATCGACCCCGCGGAAGTCGAGGTCTTGGAGGATCTGATTGTTGCCGCATTCAACGACGCCAGGCGGAAGGTTTCCGCTCACGCCGAGCAAGAGATGCACAAGCTTACTGGCGGCCTAGAGTTGCCCGGCGGTATCAAGCTCCCGTTCTGATCGCTGCGACCGCCGTTACGCCGACTCCCGACCCGATGTCCGAACT
>Ga0306926_10000325_pt1 | contig 42635 bp, 46 predicted proteins | sample flu12Cox44000178_FD_203759 | JGI IMG/M metagenome (GOLD analysis project Ga0306926, IMG submission 203759) | Lab enrichment of tropical soil microbial communities from Luquillo Experimental Forest, Puerto Rico - flux8day.12C.oxic.44.000.178 (v2)... | ecosystem: Environmental > Terrestrial >... | reverse complement strand
TGCGCAAACCATATCGTGCGTGCGAAAAGCAGTCGATGCCCTCGGAGTGGTTCGATCCCGTGCCTCACACGCATGTGGCGCTCGACGATGCCATCGAGCAAGGGCAACTGTTCTGCAACATGCTTAAGGCCAACTTCGGCGCCTAACCAAACTAGCCGCTGGCGGTTCCAGAAACGGTGTTGTGGCAAGGTGAAGCTGGAGAGGAAAGCCACGGGAATTCAATTCCTTTATCCTGGTTCGGTCACGATTCTCCAGAATTCGGGAGTCGGTTTGATGAACTCAATCCCCACTTCCGCCTTGCCCAAGAAGGTTGGCCCGAGATTCGCCACACGGGCGAGCACTTGCTCTCCATTTCCCAAGTTTACAAGCGTTAGAATTTCATTTTGTGAGACATTCGCAGCAAGCAGCAATAATGCGCCATGCGCGTTCATAACGAGAGCTTCCGCCTTTTGAGACAACGTTTTTAGCTCGGGTCGCTGAAGCTTTACAGTGACGGGTATTCTGGTCCTGACACGCGGGCTTCGGCGCCTGTTTGTAAGACAGCTCTCTTGTCCTGGGCGCATCACACAACAACATAGCAATTTCCACTTGATTGCTCAATCAGACTTAACACTATCAATGTTCTCGAACATAGGCGCTTAGCACGCCTGCCCCGTGGATTGTCTGTTCCGCTCTCGGTCACCAGCACCATTTGTCTGTCTTCCCAGCCGAAGCGACTGCGCCTCGCAAGGGCAAAGGAACGCTAATGTCCGGACATAGCCACCTATGGAGCGGGCTCCGTGCATGTTCTGGACACGCTCGATCAATCGCACCTACATCGAGCGGATCTTCATATAGCGCACAAAATCAGGCAGAAGGGAAACTCCTACGGCGATGGCGAAAACGGCGATTGCGCCGAGAACGACATATTCTCCTCGCATCGAATCTCCTTGCATCCTTCGCATGTCTGTAGACCAAGCCTTTCTAAGTACCAATCGCTTCACATTAGTGCGAAGCCGCGCTGGCGGACATACATAGACGCCTGTATTTCCAGGTCTTTTCTCGCGGTGCCGGCAAAAGGTGCGAGCCAGATACCACGCGAGAAATCGCGGCGCATCAACTCGCCTTTCGGTACAATCCGTCGCGGCGGCAATCGCGGATGCTGGATACGCCGCTGATGCAGAGGTACATTTAAGAAATGGCCGCGAGAACTGAGATCGACGTCTTGTGGGTAACCGCCGGCCTGGGTTGCGACGGCGACACGATCGCCATGACCGCGGCAACGCAGCCAAGCCTCGAAGATCTGCTTTTTGGCGCGCTTCCCTTCGTTCCCAGGATCAAACTGCATAATCCTTTTCTCGCCTATGAAAACGGCGAAGAATTCATGGAGGTTTTCCATCGCGCAGCCGAGGGTGCGCTGCCGCCTTTCATTCTGGTGATCGAGGGATCGATCCCAAATGAAAAGAACAAGCCGGAAGGCTACTGGGCCACGTTCGGCACGGATCAGAAAACCGGCCAACCCATTCTGACGTGTGATTGGATCGATCGTCTTGCCCCGCATGCCTGGGCGGTAGTCGCGGCAGGCACGTGTGCAACGTACGGCGGCATCCACGCCATGGAAGGAAATCCGACGGGTTGCATGGGCCTCGCGGATTACCTCGGTTGGAAATGGAAATCGAACGCGGGAATTCCCATCGTGTGCGTGCCTGGCTGTCCTGTGCAGCCGGACAACATGACGGAGACGCTCCTATACCTCTTAAATATGCACGAGGGCCGGGCACCGATGATTCCGCTCGACGACGCTCTGCGACCCACATGGCTGTTCGGCCAAACGGTTCACGAAGGGTGCGATCGTGGTGGCTATTACGAGCAAGCAGAATTTGCGGCCGAATATGGCGCGATTCAGTGCATCGTCAAGTTGGGCTGCTGGGGGCCGGTCGTTCAATGCAATGTAGGAAAGCGCGGCTGGATGGGAGGAATTGGCGGTTGTCCCAACGTGGGCGGCATTTGCATTGGCTGCACGATGCCGGGATTTCCCGACAAGTTTATGCCGTTCATGAACCAGCCGCCCGGGTCTCTGCTCTCTTCAAACGCAGTGTCAACGTACGGGCGCGCGATTCATGCGCTTCGTCGTTTTACCCAGGCGTCCTTAAATAAGGAACCGAGTTGGAGACGTCCGGCACGCGAAGCCGAGTGAAACATACAGACGGATACTGAACCATGAGTGGTAGCTCGACGTCAGACAAAAGCTGGCCCCAGGACGGAGGGAAAAGTTTGCTATCGCGAGGAGCTGATGCGAGCGTGGCGGAAGCGGAAGCAACCCTCCGAGAACTGGCCACCATATTCCTGGAAAGTCCGGCACTCAGAGGGGAATCTAGTAGCAGCCCCGTTCCACCAAGAGTCGTAAAACTAGGTTCCAGCCAGCAGCCCTACAGCGTCGAAGCTAGATACCGCGCGCTTGTAGAACAAATTCCTGCCGTTGTCTTCATGGCCTACCTCGATCAAGGAATCGGCGAAGCGTATGTGAGCCCGCAAATCGAAGCCACGCTCGGGTTCACACAAGACGAGTGGCTCGAAGATCCGGTGCGCTGGTACGACCAGATTTATCCCGACGACAAGCAGCGCTGGAGTGCCGAAGCCGCGGAGATGTTTCTTACCGGCAAGCCGCTCAAATCAGCGTATCGGGTGCTGGCCCGCGACGGCAGAGTCCTTTGGTTCCACTGCGAAGCGGAAATGATACGGCGCGAGGATGGCCGCCCGTGGTTTATCCACGGTGTGGGCGTGGATATCACCGAACTGAAACTCGCCGAGGAATCGCTTCAAGATGAACGAAACGTGCTCTCCGCGATCCTCGACATCGTGGGAGCTCTTATCGTGGTTCTCGATCACAAGGGGCGGATCGTCCGATTCAATCGCACCTGCGAGCAAACGACCGGCTATTCGTTCGCGGAGGTTCAAGGGAAGTATGTGTGGGATCTTCTTCTGCTGCCGGAAGGCGTGGATAACTTCAAGGCCATATTTGAAGACACGAACGCCGCTGCGGGAACTTATGAAACTTCCTTGCTGACCCGCAGCGGAACGATCCGCCTGGTCACTTGGTCAAGCACAGTGCTCGCGGGCAAGGACGGCACCACATCGCACGTGATCGTGACGGGGATCGACATCACAGAGCGGCGCCGCCTTGAAAAGGCCCTCTTGGAAGTTAGCGCTCGCGAACAGCGCCGCATTGGCGAAGACCTACACGATGGTCTGGGCCAGCACCTCACCGGAATCGCTTTTATGAGCAAAGTTCTGGAGAGCAAACTGATCGACAAATCTCTGCCGGAGTCGGCCGACGCCGCGAAGATAGTCAAGCTTGTGAACGAAGCGATCAACAAGACGCGAGAACTGTCGCGCGGTCTGCTTCCGGTGGTCTCGGATGCGCACGGCTTGATGTCCGCGCTCACGCGCTATGCGGAAGAGATGCAGGACCTGTTCGAAACGCCTTGCCGCCTCGAATGCGCTGAGCCGGTTTTGGTTTACGACGTGAACGTGGCCACGCACCTCTACCATATCGCTCGAGAGGCTGTGAACAACGCGATGAAGCACGGAAGGCCACGCCAGGTGATCATTGGATTGTCCGCCGAAGGAGGCCAGGGCACTCTTTTTGTCCAAGACGACGGATTGGGAATTTCCAACGTTCCGGCCAACCACATAGGAATGGGCCTGAATATCATGAGCTATCGCGCCAACATGATCGGTGGATCGCTCGACGTCGGCACCAATTCCAGCGGAGGGACTACAATAGTTTGCCTCTTTCCCGCCGGCTGCCGTACGTGATAGCGATAGGGTGATGGGCAGGACATAGCTCTCAATGAACAAGACCCGCTCGAATTTTTCAGTGCCCAAGTGCAAAGTTTTTCTGATTGACGACCATCCCATCGTGCGCCAGGGACTGGCGTTGTTCATCGACCGGGAACCGGATCTGATGGTTTGCGGCGAGGCGGAAGGCGCTACGTCAGCTCTGCAGGCGATTCGAGAAACGGCGCCTGATTTTGTGGTGTTAGATATTTCGCTCGAGGGTCCGGACGGTCTGGAGCTGCTCAAGACTCTCCGCGTGAGATACCCCAACCTGCCCGTATTGGTTCTTTCCATGCACGACGAGGCCGTATATGCCGAGCGGGCTCTGCGTGCCGGCGCGAACGGCTACATCATGAAACAAGAAGCGACAGACAAGGTGTTGACCGCGATTCGTCACATCCTGGGCGGAGACGTTTACCTTAGCGATCGCTTGACAAAACGGATGCTGCAGCAGTTTGTGAACGGTTCTGTCTCTCCTCGTGACCCGCTCGCGAAACTGAGCGACCGTGAGCTGGAGGTCTACCGGCTCATTGGCGCCGGGCATAGCACGCGACAAATAGCCGACGAATTGCACGTCAGTACGAAAACGGTTGAGTCTTACCAGGCTCACATCAAAGAGAAGTTGGCGCTGCGAAATGCGCGAGAACTTGTTCAGCACGCTGTCGAATGGTCGGTGAACGCAAAAGGCGCGTGATTCATAATTGCCAGTGATCTGTATCCAGATTTTTTGAAATCTGTGCAAATCAAATCCGAAGCATCCGCACGCAGATCAATTTATCCGCAAATTCCGTTTCTTCAATAATGTTAGGGGATAAGAGAATCCCTCAGGTGATCGGTAGGGATGTCCCTATAAAGAATACAGCAAGCACCCGCTTGAGGCCCTCACTGCAACGTTGTATACCTCGTCTGTAGCAACCGGGATCGAGTTGACGTATTCCCACTGGCGCTGCGCTATCCCCGCGGAACAGTGCAGAAACTCTCGAATGCTCTGAAAAGGAGATTGAGCCATGGCAGACGCGGCTCCTTACGGTCGCAAAACGCAAAAAAATTCCCCCGTCTCCGACGTTCATATTGTTTGGATGACTGCCGGACTTGGCTGCGACGGCGATTCTGTTTCCATCACCGCGGCCATGCAGCCAAGCATCGAAGATGTTCTCCTCGGCGCCATTCCGGGCATTCCCAAGGTGCACCTGCATAACCCGGTTCTCGCGTATGAAGTCGGCGACGAATTCCTGAAGTACTGGTACCTGGCAGCAGAAGGCAAGCTCAATCCTTTTGTTTTGGTCGTCGAGGGTTCGATCCCGAACGAACAGATTAAGAAGGAAGGCTACTGGGCCGCGTTGGGGACCGACTCCAAAACGGGTCAACCGATTACCACAAATGAATGGATTGACCGATTGGCCCCTAAAGCCCTTGCCGTGATCGCTTGCGGCACTTGCGCCACATACGGCGGAATCCACGCGATGTCGGGCAATCCGACAGGGGCAATGGGGTTGGCCGACTATCTCGGCTGGGGCTGGAAATCGGTGGCGGGTCTGCCGGTGGTCAACGTCCCCGGGTGCCCGGTCCAGCCGGACAATTTCATGGAGGTGGTTCTCTATCTTCTCTACCAAGTCTCTGGACTCGCCCCGATGATCCCGCTCGATGATCAACTGCGGCCCACATGGCTCTTCGGAAACACCGTGCACGACGGATGCGATCGCGCTGGCTACTACGAGCAAGGCGACTTCGCGGACGAGTACGGTTCGCCGAAGTGCATCGTGAAATTGGGTTGTTGGGGGCCGGTAGTCAACTGCAACGTACCGAAGCGCGGGTGGATGGCCGGAATTGGAGGCTGCCCGAATGTGGGCGGAATCTGCATCGGCTGCACGATGCCGGGTTTCCCGGACAAGTTCATGCCTTTTATGGATGAGCCGCCCGGCGCTCGCGTCTCTTCCGCGTCGATTGGCGTGTACGGGCGCGCGATCAGGGCTTTGCGTTCGATGACTAATGCGACGGTCAACAAAGAACCGAAATGGCGGCATCCCGGTACTGAACTCACCACGGGTTATCACCCGCGAGCGTACTGAGGACGAAAGGAGCCTGGAAGATGAGCACAATCACCGGGGTGACCAAAGAGACGGCAACGAAATCGCGAAATCTCGTGGAAATGAACTGGGATCCAATCACCAGGATCGTCGGCAGCCTGGGCATCTTTACGAAGATCGACTTTGACAACCGGCAGGTGGCGGAATGTCATAGCACCTCGTCGATCTTCCGCGGCTATAGCATCTTCATGAAAGGAAAAGACCCGCGCGACGCCCATTTTATAACCAGTCGAATCTGTGGAATTTGCGGCGACAACCATGCCACCTGCGCCACCTACGCCCAAAACATGGCGTTTGGAATCCGCCCGCCTGCGATGGCCGAGTGGATCGTGAACCTTGGCGAAGCCGCGGAGTACATGTTCGACCACAATATTTTCCAAGACAACCTGGTCGGAGTGGACTTTTGCGAGCAGATGGTGAAGGAGACGAATCCAAGCGTGCTGGCTAAAGCGGAGAAGACCGCTTCGCCGCACGCGAACCTTCACGGCTATCGCACCATTGCGGACATTATGCGCGCGCTAAATCCGTTCACGGGTGAGTTTTACCGCGAAGCTTTGCAGGTAAGCCGCATGACCCGCGAAATGTTTTGCTTGATGGAAGGGCGGCACGTTCATCCGTCCACTCTTTATCCCGGCGGTGTGGGAACCGTGCCGACGATTCAGCTCTTTACCGATTATCTCGTGCGCTTGATGAAGTACGTCGAGTTCATGAAGAAAGTCGTTCCGCTGCATGACGACCTTTTCGACTTCTTCTACGAAGCTCTGCCGGGCTATGAAAAGGTCGGGCAGCGGCGCGTGCTTCTCGCGTGCTGGGGTTCTTTCAATAATCCCGACGTTTGCGATTACACCTACAAGAACATGACCACTTGGGGTCGCGGGATGTTTGTTACTCCCGGCGTAGTCGTGGACGGCAAACTCGTCACCAACGATTTGGTGGACATTAATCTGAATATTCGCATCTTGCTGGGTAGCTCCTATTACGACGACTGGAAGAATTCCGAGACGTTCGTCAAGACCGATCCACTGGGAAATCCAGTCGATCAAAATCACCCATGGAATCAAACCACGATCCCTCGGCCGCAGAAGCGCGATTTCACAGGCAAATACACGTGGGTGATGTCACCGCGCTGGCTCGACAAACGCACAGGGGATCATCTCGCGCTCGACACCGGCGGAGGGCCGATTGCCCGCTTCTGGGCTACGGCGCTTGCGGGCATTGTGGATATCGGTTACGTGAAGGCTACAGGCCATAGCGTGAAGATCTATTTGCCCAAGACCACTTCGCTTCCCGAGGTCGAGTTCGAGTGGAAGATTCCGAAGTGGAGCAACGCCGTCGAACGCGATCGCGCCCGTACTTATTTCCAGGCGTACTCTGCGGCGGCTGCCCTATATTTCATGGAAAAAGCGCTGCAAGAACTGCACGCTGGCCGGACGAAAACATGGACAGACTTCAAGGTTCCCGAGAGTGCCATCGGTTGCGGTTTCCACGAGGCTGTGCGTGGAGTTCTGTCACATCACGTGGTGATCAAAGATCACAAGATTGCGAACTATCACCCCTATCCGCCTACCCCGTGGAACGCGAATCCGAGGGATATCTATGGAACGCCGGGGCCATACGAAGATGCGGTTCAAAACACGCCGATCTTTGAAGAGAATGGCCCGGACAAATTCAAGGGCATCGATATCATGCGTGCCGTGCGCAGTTTCGACCCCTGTCTACCTTGTGGCGTGCATATGTACCTCGGGAACGGAAAAGTGCTGGAGACGCATCATTCGCCGATGTTTGGCCTGGAACCGTAGAAAACCCGCAGGGCGCGTCGGGTAAACTCCACATGACGGGCGGCCTGCCGAGCGAGTATCTTGTCTCCGGCTTCAGAGGAGATACAGGGAAAGGTATCCATGCCCGCTCCGAGCAACGCACAGAACCAGCTGCAATCGATCGAAGCACTGCTTCAGAGAATTGAAAAAGCGAATGACCCGGCAATGTCCGCGATGGCGAAGGATCTCGTCCAGCGACTGATGGAGTTTCACGGAGCGGGCATCGAGCGAATGCTGGAAATCATTCACAAAGATGCAGCGGGACAAGTCGGCATCGATGCTCTCGGGCGGGACCCGCTTGTTCGCAGCCTTCTCTTGCTCTATGGACTTCACCCCGACGGCCTCGAAACCCGCGTCCAGCAAGCGCTCGAGAAGACACGCCCGTACCTGAAGTCTCACGGAGGCAACGTGACGCTCATCGGCGTCGACGCCGCCGGCGCAGTCTCTGTACGCCTTGAGGGAAGCTGTCACGGATGCGCTTCTTCCTCTGTCACGCTCAAACTCGCAGTAGAGGAAGCAATTTGCGAAGCGGCGCCGGACGTTACGGCAATCATCGTGGAAGGCGAAGTTGAGGACCGATCACGCGGCGTTGCCTTTGTTCCGCTATCGGCCCTTGGCGGTAACGGCCACCAATCAACATCCGATGAAGCCGCGCCGCCCTTCTCCGAAGTAACACGGAGGGTGGTGTGAGCTCGCCGTTTTCACCCGCCGCCGGTAATGACAATTCCTTCGCCTTGCTGCGTCAATTTGCCCGCAAGCGCCGCACGGGAGAAGTCTGCGAGCTGTGCAGTTCCGGGATCGCCGTGGAACATCAGCATCTCATCGAACCTGCGGCCCGGAAATTAATCTGTGCTTGTGATGCCTGCGCAATCCTGTTCAGCAGTCAGACCTCGTCTAGATTCAAGCGTGTTCCGCGGCGCATTCGATTCCTGCCCGGATTTCAGATCTCCGATGCTCAGTGGGAAGAATTGATGATACCCATCGAGCTGGCCTTCTTTTTCAAGAGCGAATCCACAGGAAAAGTCTCTGCGTTTTATCCGGGACCCGCCGGCGCCGTCGAATCGCTGCTTTCTCTCGAGACCTGGACTGACATCGAGGACAAGAACCCGGTCCTTCGCGAATTGCAGCCGGAAGTGGAGGCGCTGCTCGCGAATCGAGTCGGCGCAAATCGCGGCGCCGCGTCGCAGTACTACATTGTTCCCATTGATGAGTGCTACAAACTGGTCGGTCTGATTCGCTTGCATTGGCATGGACTCTCGGGCGGCACCGAAGTTTGGCGTGAAGTCGCAACTTTTTTTGCGAGTTTAAGGGGACGGACCGAGACGGTCCCCGAAGAATCGAATGCCTGAATTGAATTTCCAAGTCGAAGGCGCCAAGCCCGTCCCGTACGGTGCCTCACCCCTTCTCGCGTTTGAATTGAGGGTGACAAATTCAGGCCCTGAGTCGGCGATTCATACCGTTGTTCTCCGCGCACAGATCCAGATGGAAGTCACCCGCCGGCGCTACACGCCCGGCGAACAAGCCAAGCTTCTCGATCTCTTCGGCGAGCCAAGCCGCTGGGGCCAGACGCTGAAGAACTTGCTTTGGACAAACGCGATTGCGATTGTTCCCGCATTTGAAAAAGAGACAACCGTGCAACTTCAGGTCCCGTGCACGTTCGACTTCAATGTGGGGGCCACGAAATACTTCCATGGCCTGTCAGAAGGCGACTTGCCCCTCAATTTCCTGTTTAGCGGCACGGTGTTCTATGCGGACAATAACGAGCAGCTCCAGGTGGCGCCAATCTCCTGGGAGAAAGAAGCGAAATTCAAGCTGCCGCTAAAGACTTGGAAGGACCTGATCGATCATTACTATCCAAATAGCGCATGGCTCTATTTGCGCCGCGACGTTTTCGATCGGCTCTATCAATACAAAGTGCGGCATGGAATTCTTTCCTGGGAGCAAGTGATTGAGCGCGTGCTCGCTGGAACGGAAGAAACGGTGCAGCTGTGAACACGAAGCTTGTAGAAGATATCGCGAACGCTGTGCTCTACGAAGGCTACATGCTGTACCCCTACCGTCCATCTTCCGTGAAAAATCGCCAGCGCTGGAATTTTGGTGTGATTTACCCAAAGGCATATAGCGAAGAGCAGACCGGTGCCGATAGCTGGTTCATGCAGACAGAATGCCTTGCAACGGGCGGAACGGGCACCGTGCTAGGCGTCAAAGTGCGCTTTCTGCAAGCGGTAGCGCGCACGATTGGCCAACCCAAGCTTCCGCTCGATGACTGGCCTATTCTTGGCGAAGCTAGCCGGGAACCGGATTTTCAAACCGTCCAAACGTTGCAGGTGGGCGACCAGATTCTCCAGACTTGGGAAGAGGCAATCGAGCGCGAAGTCATTTTCCCGCCGCTACCGTTGAACGACAGTGCTACCGAAACTTCCTCGTTTCAGACTCTTTTTCCGGGTGGCGGAGAGATTGAGCCGGTGCGCAATCTTGAAAGGAAAGTAGCGGCCTTCATTGTGCGGACCAAACAGAGCGTCACGGTACAGATCGAGGCCACCGCGATTCCGGTTAAGAAAGGTCTCTTTAAACTCTCGGTGCGCATCTCAAATGTTACCGCCACCGCTCATGCTTCCCTCAGTCGTAGAGATGCCTTGATGCAGTCCTTGCTTTCGGCACACACCATCCTCGCGGTCGAAGACGGCGAATTCGTTTCGCTTCTCGATCCACCCGCCTCGTTTAAGGAATTTGTTTCCGAGTGCAATAACATCGGCACTTGGCCCGTTCTTGCGGGCGAAGAAGGCCGGCGCGACACCGTGTTGTCGTCACCTATCATTTTGTACGACTACCCTCAGATCGCTCCCGAAAGCCCCGGCAATCTTTTCGATGGAACCGAAATTGACGAGATTCTTGCATTGCGCATTCTTACTTTGACAGAAGACGAGAAGCATGAAATGTGCAATGCCGACGCTTATGCCCGCCAGATACTGGAGCGAACCGAGTCAATGCCGATGGAGCATTTCATGAAGCTCCACGGTGTCTTGCGTGGTTTGCGTCCTTCTGGCGCTGAGGAAAAGGCATGAACGAATGGGAATGGCGCCTCCTCGAGGATAAAGCTCCCGCGGGAAGCTTGACCGTCGCCGGTATCGAAGTGAAACCGGGACACCGCGTACGTTTACACCCGGATAAGCGCGGCGATGTGATGGATATCGCGCTCGCCGGCAGGACTGCAATGATCGAGTCCATCGAGCAGGATTACGAGGGCAAATTTCACGTCTGCGTGGTGGCTGACGACGATCCCGGTCGCGACATCGGCATCATGGGTCAACCCGGCCATCGCTTCTTTTTCGACCCCGATGAGATCGAACTGCTTCGACCTGACCAGCTTGATTCAAATGCGTCCACCAAAATTCCCTCCGTCCTCATCGCTGGAATCGGGAATATTTTCCTGGGCGACGATGCCTTCGGAGTGGAAGTAGCGCGGCGGTTAGCAGGCCGCAAACTGCCGGACCGCGTAAAAGTAGCGGATTTTGGCATCCGCGGCTTCGATTTGGCGTATGCGTTGCTTGACCGCTTTGACGTAACAATTTTGGTGGATGCTTGTCCGCGCGGCGGCGCTCCCGGAACGCTCTACGTGATTGAGCCGGACCTGAACGCGAGCCCGCAGGACACCGCCGAAGCGGCACAGACAACCTCAGATGCACACAGCATGAATCCGATGAACGTGATTCGCATGGCACGATCGATGGGCGGTGACTTGAAACGCATCCTGTTGGTGGGATGTGAGCCACTCACGTTGGGTCCTGAGGAAGGCGCGATGGGCCTCAGCGCGCCTGTAGCTGCGATGGTCGACGAAGCGGCGAATCGTATCGAATCTCTCGTGGAAACGATTCAACTCAGTGAATCACCGGAACGAAACTCTAAATTGTAGTCAAAGAGAGGAGAAAATCGTATGTCAGTGGAAGTGATTCAACGCAGTGAGCAAGAAAATGGCGCGAACAAGGACACGCTGCTCATGCTCGGCGGTGTAGCGCTCGTTGTGGTGGGTGCCGGGCTTATTTTGACCAGTCCGCTGGCAAAGAAGTATATGGGCCAGCTTGGAATTGGAAGCCTGGCGACGGATCTTATTCCCGACATCGAGCGATATTTCAAATTGCGCTCCATGTAATCGCTGAATCCGCTTCCTCTTTTTTGAAATGAAGCTGCATCGGCTCCGGCAAGGGAAGTCAGACCCCGGAGAGCTAGCTGTGAGGGGCACCGATGAGTGATTACGCCCGTTACTCGATGGACGCAGCGCAAAGCCAGTTCACCGTTCATGCTTTCGCGAGCGGCTTGGCAGCGGTTGTGGCGCACAACCCGAAGTTCGCGATTTGTGAGTTCAGCGGGGAAGCACAGTTCGCCCCGGACACTCTGCAGGACGCTTCGATCCGGGTAAGGATCAATGCCTCCTCACTGGAGCTAACGGATGAAGTAAGCGAATACGATAGGGGCGAAAATTGATCGTCTGATGTTTAAAGAGGCTCTGGAAATCTCGAGGTTCCCGGAAATTATCTATACCAGCACACGGATTTCAGCCTCACGGCTTAGCGAGAATTTATATGCCACTACGATTGCTGGCAAGCTTACGCTCCACGGCGTTACCAATGAGTTGGATTTCTCTGCCCAAGTGGGCATCGGCCAAGACTCCCTGCGCGGTTATGGGAATTTTCCCGTGAAGCAGAGTGAGTACGACATCGTCATCGCTTCGGTCGTTGGCGGAACATTGAAAATGAGAGACGAATTTAAATTACTTGCTTCATTATCGCGAAAAAGCAAGGGTGATCAAATGACTGAATCAACGGGAGCAAAGATGGTCGCGACGGACGTCCCAATTCGTTACCGAATTGACGTAGCGATGAGTCGTTTTACGGTGCGGGCGTTTGCCACCGGTTTGTTCTCTTCTCTGGGTCATAACCCCACGCTGGCGATTCGAGACTATACCGGCGACACCGCTTTCGCTCCCTCCAATCCCGGGCAATCATCGATTCGAATCTCGGTGAAATCAGAGTCCCTCACAGTCGCCGCCGACGTCAGCCAGAAAGACCGCAACGATATCGAAACGAAGATGCGGCAGGACGTGCTGGAAACATCCAGTTACCCGGAAATCGTGTTTGAGAGCAGCCAGGTGCTGGCGAATAAGTTAGGCGACGACCGTTACGCCGCGAATGTCACCGGAAATCTCACCCTGCACGGAATCACTCGTCAGGAGAAGATTTCTGCACAGGTTTCAGTTATGGGCGACGTGCTCCGGGCCCACGGAGAGTGTTCTCTGCGCCAAAGCGACTACGGTATCAAACTCGTTTCTGTAGCGGCCGGCACCTTGAAAGTGAAAGATGAGGTGAAGATCGCGTTCGACCTTACGGCTCGAAAGCAATAGGAAGCCAGCCGAAATGAGCTATCAATTCGAGTTCGAGAACCCGCCGGGAGGATGCCATATGTGCCTTGCCATACCAGGAAAGATTCTCGAAATTGCACCCACCAATCCGCGATCAGCCCTCGTGGATGTGGTTGGCATGCGGCGCAGGGTTGATCTCGGACTCCTCGACGACGACCGCCCCGTCCCCGGCGATTGGGTTCTGATTCATGTGGGATTCGCTATGAGCAAAATAAGCGAAGCAGACGCCCTCGATCAATTGCACACGTTGGAAATGCTGGGCGAGAGCGAAGCCGCGATACAAGAAGTGCGCGGATACGGACTCGAGGAGACCCAGGACAAACACTCGCCGTAGACTGGCCGAACAGGAATCGAATCATGAAATTTGTGGACGAGTTTCGCGACCCGGAGTTGATCACCAGAACGGCGGAGGAAATCAGGCGCCTGGCCGACCCCAACCGCCATTACCGGCTGATGGAAGTTTGCGGCGGACACACCCATGCGATTTACCGCTTCGGTTTGAAGGATGTTCTCCCGCCGAATATCGAGTTGATTCATGGTCCTGGCTGCCCGGTGTGCGTGCTTCCCATGGGGCGCATTGATGATGCCTTGTCGCTCGCGAAGGACCCGGGCGTCATCTTCGCCGCGTTTGGCGACATGATGCGAGTTCCCGGAACCCACGGCAGCCCGCTCGAGCATAAAGCGCGCGGCATGGATGTGCGGATTGTTTACTCACCGTCCGATGCGATCAAGCTCGCCAGGATGAATCCGGAAAAGCACGTGATGTTCTTCGCGATTGGTTTTGAGACCACTGCTCCCTCCACGGCGTTGACTTTGCAGCGCGCGAAAACCGAAGACGTCCACAATTTTTCAGTTTTCTGCAATCACGTCACGATCATTCCGGCCATTCGCGCCATCCTGGATTCTCCGGATATGCGCCTGGACGGCTTTATCGGTCCCGGCCACGTTTCCACCGTAATTGGCTGCCGCCCCTATGAATGGATTGCAAAGAACGAGCGCAAACCGATCGTCGTCTGCGGATTCGAACCGCTCGACCTTCTGCAATCCATCGTCATGATTCTCGTCCAGCTTCAAAAGGGCGAAGCCAAAGTCGAAAATCAGTACAAGCGCGTGGTTCCGTGGGAGGGAAATCGCGCGGCGCTAAAGGCCATGGCCGATGCTTTCCAGCTCCGGCCTTATTTCGAGTGGCGCGGCCTCGGATTTATTTCTCAATCAGCGCTTCGCATCCGCGACGAATACGCCGAATGGGATTCCGAACAGCGCTTCCACGTTCCGGGAGTTCGCGTCACCGATCCCAAAGCCGCGCAGTGTGGCGAGGTGTTGAAAGGTGTCTTGAAGCCCGCGCAGTGTAAGTTGTTCGGCAAAGAATGCACGCCGGAAAGTCCGGTGGGAGCTTTGATGGTTTCTTCGGAAGGATCATGCGCCGCGTACTACAATTACGAACATCGCAAGGCCAACTTAGTGACGAGTCTCATCTCGCCGGCGTGAAAGGCGAGATTAAGAGCGGGAGTGCCCCTCCCAAGATCCGCTTCCGCGAGCCTCAAATTGAGATGGCCCACGGCGCTGGTGGAAAAGCCAGCCGCCGTTTGGTGGAAGGCCTTTTTGCTCCTCTTCTTTTTGGCGCGAGCACGGAACCGTTGGCCGATGCCGCGTACCTGAAAATCAACGGTGCCCGAATGGCCGTCACCACCGATAGCTTTGTCGTGAAGCCGCTTGTATTTCCCGGAGGCTCGATCGGGGAACTTGCCATCAATGGCACCGCGAATGATCTGGCGGTTTCCGGCGCAAGACCGGAAGCGATCGTAGTTACATTCATCCTTGAATCCGGTTTGCCCACAGCAATATTGCAGCGCGAAGTGCAAGCCATGGCCGATGCTGCCGAATGCGCAGACGTCCAGATCGCCGGCGGCGATACAAAAGTGGTCGAACACGGCAAAGCCGATGGCATGTACATCACAACCACCGGTCTAGGCACGCCATTGCTCGGCATCGAGATTAATCCCCAGTCGGTCCGCCCGGGCGACAGGGTTTTGCTTTCCGGTCCCATTGGCGATCACGGCATCACAATTTTGCTCGCTCGCGGCGAACTCGATATGGAAGGCGATCTCGAGTCCGATACGCGCTCAGTGTTTCCGCTCGTGGAGTCGCTGGTCGCGGCCGCCGGCCCAGGCATTCGCTGGATGCGTGATCCAACTCGTGGTGGCGTAGCCACCTCGCTCAATGAACTCGCCAGGGATTGTGGGCTGGGCGTCGTTCTGCTTGAAGACGGCCTTCCCGTTCACGACGCCGTGCGCGGAGCCTGTGAGCTGCTGGGTCTCGATCCGTTGCACATCGCGAATGAAGGGCAGTTCTTGGCGGTCGTAGCTTCCGAACTTGCTGACGCGGCGTTGCAGGCGCTTCACTCCAGGCCCGGCGGGGCCGAGGCTCGCATCATCGGCGAAGTTCGCGAGGAGCCTCGCGGCTCCGTGCTGGTGACCACACGCTATGGTGGCAGCCGAATCGTCGACATGCTCGTTGGCGATCCTCTGCCGCGTATTTGCTGATCGCAAAACAGCAAGCGCGTTGTGGTCAAAGGAAAAAATGGCAACGAAATGCCAACTCGCCGCACAAATTGAACAGCGCCTCCTGGCGAGAAACCAGGTCTTAGATTCGTTCTTTGCCAGGGAAGCCCATCGTCTCGCCGAGGCATGCCGTGAGATGTCCGATCGCTTTCTACGCGGCGGCCGGTTACTTGCTTTCGGCCAGGGACCGTACGCCACAGACGCCCAACACGTTTCCGTTGAATTCGTGCATCCCGTCATCGTCGGAAAACGTGCCCTTCCCGCTCTCGACCTTTCCATCCTCTTTAAGCCTTGGCTTGAAGCCATTGTCCGTCCTGACGATATCGCCATGGGCTTCGGTCCTCCCGAGGGCGACCCTTCAGTCTGGGTTGCGCTCGATGCGGCCGATTCGCGCGGTGCCATGACCTTTGCCCTTCCCGGCCTTGAAGGGGCGTATGCGATTCCTCCTTCGAGCGCGGACCCGTTCATCCAGCAGGAGCTTGTGGAAGTCCTTTACCACACACTTTGGGAGACAGTGCACGTCTTCTTCGAGCATCGCGAATTGGGACACGACGTCGGCGAAGCCGAATTTCTTTATCCCTTTTTGGGCCGTGAGAAACAGTTGACCTCCGACACCACCGCGCAGGTAGCCGACTCGATTTGCATGAAGGTGTCCGATGACGCCAGGTTGCGCGCGCAAGTGGCCCAGGAGGAAGCGGAGCAAATCAGCAATGCCACTTCCGAGATGGCCGAACGGATTCGTCGCGGAGGAAAGCTGATCATTTTTGGGAACGGCGGGTCCGCCACCGATGCGAACGATTGGGCCATTGATTGCGTTTCGCCGCCGTCAAATTGGAAGTCTATCCCTGCTGTTTCGCTGGCGCTGGAGCCTGCCAACATCACCGCGATCGCGAATGACGTCGGCACAGAGGTAATTTTTCTGCGGCAGATGATCGCGCAGGCTCAGCCCGATGATGTGGCTATAGCAATTTCTACAAGCGGCGGCTCGCGAAACATACTTATGGCTCTCGAAGAGGCCCGCAAGCGCAAGCTCCTCACCGTAGCGCTGCTGGGTTACGACGGCGGCGAAATCCACCGCCGCGGCTTAGCGGATTTTCCGCTCATCGTCCGCTCCGATTACATTCCGCGCATCCAGGAAATTCAAGCCTCGGTGTACCACGTGATTCGCGAAGCGTTGGAGGTGCTGAGCCGTGGCGACGCTTGAGCTCTACGGGACGAAAACGTGCCAGTACACCAAGGAAATGCGGGAGTGGCTCGAATGGGAAGGAACCGACTTCGTGGAATACGACGTGGAAACCGACTTGGCGGCGCGAGAGCGCATTCGCGTTCTTTCCAATGGCCAGCGCACCGTTCCAGTTCTCGTTGACGGCGGCAAAGTGATTCAGATTGGCTGGCAGGGGCGCGGCTGCATCGTGAACCTGGAATAAAAGTCATGGCCAGTGCTTGTACCATCAAAGTTCGCGGCGTAGTGCAGGGCGTGGGCTTTCGCCCGTTCGTGTATCGCCTCGCTTGCGCAAACACGCTCGCCGGCTGGGTATTGAACGGAGAAAAAGGCGTCGAGATTTTCGTCGAGGGCGCGGATCAAGGTCTGAAGGCGTTCGTGCATGAGCTCGCGACCTCGCCACCGTCGGCTGCTCACATTACGGAGATGGAAGTCGAGTCTTCGGCTCCCGTCGGCTGCGACAGTTTTACAATTCGCGAGAGCCGCCGGAACAACGGCGAACTTACCGCGCGAGTTTCGCCGGACTTGCCTATCTGCGAAGACTGCTTGCGCGAACTATTTGATCCCGCGAATCAGCGGCGCCTTTTTCCTTACATCAATTGCACGAATTGTGGCCCACGCTACTCGGTGATTCTGGCTCTCCCTTATGACCGCCCGAACACGACGATGCGCCTTTGGCCGCTCGATGAGTATTGCTCCGGCGAATATCACGACCCTGGCAACCGCCGTTTCCATGCGCAGCCCGTCGCCTGCTCCGCTTGCGGTCCGGCATATTATCTCCGCTCCGGTGACACAACCATAGCAGACAGCGAAACAAGTATTCGTAGCGCCGCAACGATGCTGGCATCGGGCTATATCGTCGCCCTAAAAGGGCTTGGTGGCTATCACCTTGCGTGTGACGCAAGAAATGCTTCGGCTGTGCGTGAGCTCCGCAATCGAAAATATCGCAAAGAGAAGCCGTTTGCATTGATGGTGAAAAACCTGGCGATCGCCAGAATCCTCGTCAGTGTTTCTGACGAGACGGAAACATTGCTGACTTCCTCTGCCCGGCCGATCGTACTCGCCTCAGCCAAGATAACTCTGTCGGGAGTCGCCCCGGACAACAGCGAACTCGGCGTCATGCTGCCCTATACGCCGCTTCATCATTTGCTTTTTGCCGCAGGCGCGCCGGAAATTCTTGTAATGACAAGCGCGAACCGTTCGAGCGAACCGATCGCCTTTGAAGACTCGGACGCTCTTGAGCGCCTCTCCGGCATTGCGGATGCTTTCTTGATAGGTGAGCGCCCTATCGCGCGGCGGGTTGACGATTCCATAGCGCGTGCCGGAGCTTTTGGTCCGGTCGTTCTCCGCCGGTCTCGCGGATACGCGCCGAGCGCAGCTGCTGTACTGCCCGCCAACCGCCCGATCCTGGCGCTCGGCGCCGATTTGAAAAACACGGTGACCTTGGTAGTCGACGGGCAGGCGTTTGTGAGCCAGCACATCGGCGACCTCGAACATTTCGAATCCCTCCAAGCGTTTCAGCAAACGATCGATGATTTGGTTTCCATGTACGGGATTCCGTGGGATCACCTCCTCGTGGTGCACGACTGCCACCCACAATACGCATCCACCGCGCACGCTTCGGCGTTTGCTTCGTCGGAAACGCGAAGCGTCCAGCACCACCGCGCGCACATCGCCTCGGTCCTTGCAGAACGCGGCGAATGGGAGAAGCGCGTCGTAGGCATTTGCTTCGATGGGACGGGCTATGGTGACGACGGCACGATCTGGGGTGGCGAAATTTTTGTGGGAAGCATCGGCGGCGGCTTCGAACGCGCGGCTCACCTTCGCCGCGCCACTCTCGCTGGCGGCGATGCGGCGGCGCACTATCCGGCACAGGCCGCAGCAGGATTCCTGGCGCAGATAGAAGGACTGCCGGACGTGACTGCCGCGCCGTTCCGTTTTTCTGAACGCTTTCAGAATGCCATGGCGCTCATCCGCAAAGGAGTGCGAACCTTCACCACCACCTCAATGGGCCGCCTTTTTGACGCGGCTGCCGCTCTGCTCGGATTCACTCGCGAAACAACTTTTGAAGGCCAGGCCGCAATGTGGCTGGAGCAGAAGGCTCGCAATTTTCCGTCCGCTGATGCGTATCCATTTCCCTTCGTCAATGCAGAGCTCGACTTTCGTCCCTTGCTGGAGGGTTTGGCGAAGGACCGCTTCGCGGGTCGCAATGCCGGCGAATGCGCGCGTGCGTTTCAAAAAGGTGTCGCCGTCGGCGTCGTCAATGCTGCGACCACTCTCTGCTCACGGCACGATTCCGACACGATCGTGCTTTCGGGCGGAGTTTTTCAGAACGAACTTTTGCTCGAGGATCTGAAATCAATGTTGGCTTCGATGCCCCTTCAAGTTTGGACGAATCATGCTGTCCCGCCGAACGATGGCGGCATCAGCCTGGGTCAGGCGGGTCTTGCGTCATTCGCGCAATTTGACGACGCCGAATCATTGAATTGGAAAGAATCGGTTTCCAGGTAGCGGACCTATGCACGAGCTTTCGATCGCCTTGAGCATTGTCGATATGGCACAGGAAGAATCCAGCCGGCGAGGCGACGTCGCGATTCGGGCCGTGCATCTTCAATTGGGCCTGCTCTCAGGGGTGGTGAAGGATGCGCTTCTTGCGTCCTATGAAATGGCATGCGAGCACACGGCGCTCGAAGGATCTCGCCTGATCGTTGAAGAGGTTCCCGTATTGGTTTTTTGCCATAATTGCAACGCGAAGAAGCCGGTTCACTCGTTGCAATCTTTCTGCTGCACGGAGTGCGGCACCTTCACAGGTGATGTTGTTCAAGGCAGAGAGATCTTCGTGGTGGGCTTGGAGGTGGATAAGTGAATTCTCCCACACGCATCATCGAGGTGCGCCAGAACGTTCTCAAGAAGAACGACGTGATAGCTCGCGCGCTTCGCCAACGATTTCATGAAGCAGGTGTTTTCGTCGTCAGCCTGGTCTCGAGCCCTGGCGCCGGGAAAACGGCGCTTCTCGAGAAAACGCTGACTCTGCTTGGGCAGAGATCTCGAGTGGCCGCGTTAGTGGGCGATCTGGCCACGGAAAATGATGCAGAGCGGCTCGCGCGCAGTCAGGTGCCGGTGAAACAGATTGTCACTGGCACCGTTTGCCATCTCGAAGCCGCCATGGTGCAGAACGCGCTCGAAGGCTGGACGCTCGACGGTCTCGATTTCCTATTTATCGAGAACGTCGGCAATCTCGTCTGCCCATCTTCTTACGATCTCGGTGAAGATCTTCGCCTCGTCCTCATGTCCGTTACGGAGGGCGAAGACAAGCCTCTTAAATACCCCACGATTTTTAATAGCGCTGACGTAACCTTGATTACGAAGATTGATCTGGCAGAGGCAGTAGAATTCAATGCCGAAGCCGCGAAACACAGCGTTCAGGCTGTGCGGCCCGGAATGACGGTCTTGAATGTGTCGGCGAAATCCGGAGTCGGCGTGAAAGAATTTTTGGGGTTTCTGCGCTCACGCCGCGATCATGCAAGAGCGATCGCAGCCTCTCAAGCTGCCGATACATTCGCGACACCCGAAAAATAAATCATCGCGTTGAACAGTAACCTGAACACGTCAACGTAAGTGGTTGTATCAAGGTGCGCAAAGCCTCCGACATCGACGAGGACGCGTTCAGGCTGCTCTTACGGTAAGTGACACGTAACGCTAAAGTGTCGTACCGCGGAACTCGCATCCCGTCCTCAGGGCTGGATTATGAGACGCGCAAACGGGCATCCGGATGATTTCGCGATTACGCAACTACCTTTCGAAGTCTGAAGCAGCTCTGCCGACGAGAAACCAAAGCTAGGAAAGTCACCGATCAGTAGTGGCGGGTTGACTGCCCCCGTAGCCGCAGACCATTTTTTGCGCTGACGGGAGTGGCGAGCCCAAAGAAACGGGGACTGACGACTTCTCCGGCGGCGAAGTGCCCACAGCCAGTTGGCGGAGTTGATATAGCAAAAACAAATCGTCCGCAATATGGTGGCTCCCAGTCAGAACCACACTAACGAATGAACCGAGGTTGTGAGAAAGCATGCGCGGACTCAGATTGGCGGGCTGAAAAAATGGGAGACCAAAAGCGCTCTGCACGAGCAGGAGCGAAAGCAAGGCCGCCAAGCATAGTGTCGACCGGGGCTGCCGTTGCCGATGCTTCATCGCGTTGCCTCCCGTTCTTAGACGGCTTTTCAACGAAAAGGTTGCTAAAGAACTATGACCACTATCTCGATTCAGATAGTTGGTGGGAAGGCGATTCAGGAATTGAGTCTTCATTCTTTCGCCTTGGGCTCACGTCGGACTGCGCTTCAGGCGAGAATCTACCCGGTCAGTTTGCCGGAAACGCAATGCTGACCAGACTTCATCGATGGCAACGATGGACACGGCTCGGCATCCTGCACCACTCATTACTTTGCGGATTACGTCCCGACTGAGATTTCCTGCGAGCTTCGAGGTTTTCTTTGGGTAGGAAATCCACACCAAAGCGTTCGGAGCGGCGTATTTCGAGAGTCTCCGGGCGAACCCATGTATCTCCGATCGGCGAGTCGCGAAAACTTGCACGAACGCGTACATTCCATAGGCTCTCGAAGAGACAGTGAGTCTGTCAGACGCGGTCGCCAGCAATTTCAAATAGCCGGGAGGTGGAGCGATGATCAACGCGCTCATTCCACGGTTCATACCGAGCTTTCTCGCAACCGGGCTTTTCATTTGCGATTGACCTTGCTGGAGAGCGCGAACTGATTCCCGTCCGGATCCTTGAAGATGGCGATTGATCCCCAGGGCTCGTTCTTCGGTTCCTGGGCAAAACTGACGCCTTTGGATTTCAGCACTTTGGCGGTTGCGAACACGTCGTCACACCAGAAGGCAATGGACTGAAACTCGCCGATGCGCCTCTCGTGACCATCGGGAGTGTAGAGAGCTACGCCGGTCTCGGCGCCGCTAATGAGGAGTTCAATCCAGCGTTGCTTATCCGTGAACGGCTGATCCGTGACCACTTTCAATCCCAGAGCCTCTGTGTAGAACTTCAGCGAAATGTCTTGATTGCGAACGGGAATGCCTACAAACTTTATTCCGCGAACCATGGTGTCTCCTCCTTAAAGTGTCCGGAGCATAGGCCGCAGAGTCTCTAGTTTGCAATCTGCCAGTCGTTGCTATATTGACAGCGGTTATAGCGATGCTGAACCTGGATGATTACGTCGTAGACGTGTTGATGCGCGACCTGGTCGGGCATGATCGCCGCCCCACCGCCTTTCTCGTCTATCTATGGCTCGCCTCGGAGCAAGCACGCAGGCAGGGAGCCGTTCAGGTGAGCTATCAGGAATTGGCCGAGTCCATTGGCCTATCGAAGAGTGCCGCACAAGCTGCAGTAAGTTGGCTGGTTCGAAGGAAACTTCTCACCGCTAGCAAGGAAAATGCCACAGCCGTCCCCTCTTACACTGTGCGGAGTCCCTGGAGGGATGCAGCTCGCCGCGTCAGCCTCCGCTGCAGTCACTGATCGTTCCTTCCCGATCACATTGATAAGCGATACTGTGCTGTTGCGAAAGCGCCGGTCTACACGATTTACTGTATTCACTTCTGGTAGCCTTTGCAGGATAAGCACCACATGCTTCATCACAACGAGAACCGTATCTGGCAGCTTTACGCCAAGGCGCTCGCCGCTAAAACCCCCGAAGATACAAACCAAGCCGTTCAAGAACTACGCACCGAGCTTGATGAACAGCCGTTCGTGGAAAGACGCTTATTAGAAGTGCAGATAATTAATCTCGCATGCTCAGACCGCGCTGTGCGCACTACGAAAGCAGCCTAACACCGCCCCCATAAACGCCCGCTACTGAAGTTTTCAACAAGACGGAGCCGCCTATGGTACACACACTTTGCCGACAATCAGCCCGGCGAATATTTTGTTTTTTGCTCGGATAGCCAACTTATCGTGGCAGCGGTTGATACAAGTCGGCTGCTAAAGGCAAAAGGCGCCGTTTAACGAGCGCCATCATACAGTTACATGTGCGCTATCAGATGCCATAGCGCTTGGTAACTTTGGGTGAGCGGGAGATTTCGCTGCATCATCGTGCGCCATTCGTCACGTCCTCCGTGCAATGGTCTCAGGCGCTCAGCATTAACTGTTCGATGGAACGCGACAGTCTGCCACACCTTGCGGATGGGACTCCACCACAGCGAGCGACTCCATTGTGCGACAGATTCTCGGCGCGATGGTCAGTCGAACTGAGGATCAGCAGCGTAAACTCGATGAGAATGGCTTAAATCCAGGGAGGATTCCAGTCTGTTGTTCATCCGATGGTCCCCTCCATCCTCTTGCTTTGCTCCGGCCTATCAATTGACCTTCAGCAATTCACGCACTCTCCGCGGTCTGGCGTCATTCTCATCTGCTTCGGGGTGGATGTTTTGATTCACCCGGAAGAAATTGTTCGGGTCGTACTTCTTCTTGATCGCCGCCAGCCGCTGGTAGTTGTCGCGATAGGCGGCTTGTACGCGCTCCTGGCCTTCCTCCATCATGAAGTTCACGTATCCGCCGCCCGCCGAAAAGGGATGCAAGGCTTCCCAATATTTCTTGCACCAATCTGTGATCTTCTGACTGTTGGCGGGATCAGGATCGACGCCCACGATCACCTGAGCAAAATTCGCCTCGCGGAAACTGTAGGCGGTATCGGATCTTCCCACACGCTGCGCCACACCGTTCACAGGATAAAGATGCATTGTTGAGTGCAGCGTCGGGACCTTTGAGCCGTGCTCGACGTGCCGGGCGATAGCCTCATCGCTCAACTCTGTGAAGTAATCCGCCCGCCAATACCATTGCAGACTTGGACGGTACAAAGGGTCAAACAGGCTTTGCACTACTGGAAACGGGACAGGTCCCACGTGATCGAGCAGTGGATGGCCTACCGATCGCATCGGCCTGGTAAATTTCTCGGTTTCTTCAGCCGTCCCGGTGCAGCACCACACGATGCCGCATACCTTTTTCATATGCAGCTCGGCTGGGAACATGGGATTCGGCGGAACCACGAGAAAGGCAAAAAATCCTTCCGCATGTTCGGGCGCTTTGAGAATGAATTCGTGATATGCGCGGAGCACCGTCGCAGCTTCTTCGAGCGGCCAGAAGGTGGGCCCGAACTGCACCGTGCTCACCGGATGCAGCCGGAACTCGAAGGAAGTAACGACTCCAAAATTCCCTCCGCCACCCCGCACCGCCCAAAAAAGATCGGAGTTTTCCTTGCTGCTCGCCGTCACAAAGCTTCCAGGTCGATCACCAAACCATCATCGCAAATCCCCAACCCACCACCGTTGTGACCGCCGCCGCGAATCGCCGTCAGCATTCCGTTTTCGACGCCGAAGTGCACGGCCGCGATCACGTCGGCCACGTCAACGCAGCGCGCGATTAGCCGTGGTCGTTTGTCGATCATTCCGTTGTAGACCCTTCGCGCAGATTCGTAGGCCGCATCCGTGGGCTGGATGAGCTCACCCCGAAATGCGCTTTTCAACTCTTCGAGAGATTGCGTAAGCATGGCTTCTCCTGATTTTCTCTGATCCCCTTAGGGTCGCGCTTCATACACGATGTTGAAAGGCGTTTCTGTCGCACGGCGAAAGCGCGTGAATCCGGCTGAACTCACAACTTCGCGAATCCGCGCTTCGCCCGCCTGCGCGCCCAGGCACAATCCTACTTCCTGCGATCGCGAGCACGGTGTGCACAGCAGCGTCGAAAACGAGTAGTACACGCGGCCGACGGGGTTCAGGTTGTCTTTCAATTGATCATTCGCGAACGGCTCCACGATCATCCACGTGCCATCCTTGGCCAGCGACTCCCGCACGTGCCTCGCGGCGCCGACTGGATCACCCATATCGTGCAGGCAGTCGAAAACGGCAGCAAAATCATAGTCTTTGCCGGGAAATTCCTTTGCCTTGGCCACTTCAAAAGTAACGCGATCCGCAAGCCCATCTCGCCTGGCTTGCTCGCGAGCCGCTTCGATGGATTTGTCGTGATAATCGAAGCCGAAGAATCGCGACTTAGGAAACGCCTTAGCCATCAAGAGCGTCGAGGCGCCCTTTCCGCACCCGATGTCCGCCACGCGAGCCCCTGCTTCTAGCTTTGCCTTTGCATCTGGCATTGCGGGAATCCACGCGCTCAAGAGATTGGCCACATAGCCCGGCCGGAAGAACTTTTCACATCCATGAAAGACGCCGTCCACGTGTTCGTGCCAGCCCATTCCCGCACCTGTTCGGAAAGAATCCGCGATGCGGGGAACAGCGGCCAGTGAGCCCAGGGCCAGCTCGAATGCGCCGGGTAGATACGCGGGACTTTCTTCGTTAGCTAGTGTGAAGGCTTGCTCCGTGCTCATGCTGAACTTCTCCGTCCGTTCGTCGTAGTTGATGTATCCGCCAGCCGCCTGAGAAGCCAGCCACTCCCGTAGATAACGCTCGTCGGTGCAAGTCTTAGCGGCAAGCTCGGGGGCGGTCATCGGCGTGCTCGCGAGCGCCTTGTAGAGTCCAAGCCTCTCGCCAATCACCACCATGCCGGCGTGTACTGAGGCACCGAGATCCGTTACGAATTGGCCGATGAAGGCATTCAGTTTGTTTATATCCAGAGCTGGAACCGCTGCTATGCTCATATTCGATCTCCTTTTGCGATCGGGTTCAGTCCCCGCAGATGTTGCCTCCCAACTTCCCCGGCAATGGCAGCTTTGTTAGAATTCGGCCTGCACCACCGCTTTCCGATTCCCGAGGAACTTGCGCTGCGGAGCTGAACTCCGCTCACACGTGCAAGCTAACAAGGCCGGAATGACTTGTAACGAAAGAACGCCGAAGAAAAGCCAAAAATTAAGATCAAGCCTGCTGCGGCGAGGGCGGCTATAAACTTGGGAACAAGCGCGCAAGTCTATCAATTTGGGGAATTTACGATGGATCTTGCACGCGGGTGCGTGCTCAAAGCCGGTAAAGAGATTAGGCTTCGCCCCAAGGTCTACGAAGCTCTGAAATATCTGGTCGAAAATTCCGGGCGCCTAATCGCCAAGCAGGAATTGATTCAGGCCCTCTGGCCCGATGCCTTCGTGACCGATGATTCGCTGGTGCAGTGCACTGTGGAGTTGCGACGCGCCCTCGGGGACCGTGGCCAAAAGCTGCTTAAAACCATCCCTCGCCGCGGCTACATTTTCAAAGGGCAGGTTACAAAGCTTGAAGTTGGCCGAACCCTCTCCATTTCGAGCATGGATTCGTTTACCTCCCCCGTTGCCGTCGATCGTTATTCTCCAGCAATTGCTAGGAAGCGCCATGACCTTCCCAAACCCCGCACGTCACTCATCGGGCGCGAGCAGCAGGTCGCGCACGCTGCCGAGTTGCTTCTCCGGCCGGACGTACGGCTCTTAAGCCTCACCGGTGTGGGAGGGGCAGGGAAGACTCGCTTGGCCATCGCTGTGGCTGAAGCTGTTGCGGGGCGGTTTCCTGCAGGCGTCCAGTTCGTAAGTTTGGCTTCGGTTACCAACCCTGATCTGGTTTCCAGTGCGCTCGCCGATGCCTTCGGTATCCGGCGTGCAGTACATCGGACCGTCCCCCAGCTCATGGGCGACCAGCTCCGTGAGTCTGGTCCCTTCCTCCTCGTCCTCGATAATTTCGAGCAGGTTCTTGCCGCCGCAAGTCTCGTGGCTGAAACATTGGAGCAGTGCCCGGCTCTGAAGATCCTTGTCACCAGCCGCGCTTCCCTGCGTGTTTATGGTGAACAGGAGTTCGCGCTCGCTCCATTGGCTGAGGGCTCCGCCATAGAGTTGTTTGTACAACGCGCCGCAGCGATTCGGTCCGCCGTCACAATGACCGCTGAAAACCAGGCTGCCATTCGCGAAATCTGCTCGCGGCTGGACGGCCTTCCCTTAGCAATCGAGCTGGCAGCTGCTCGAACCAGAATGCTCTCTCCCGTTGATATGCTCGACCGCTTGCAAAGTCGCCTTCAACTGCTCACTGGCGGCGCGCTCGATTTGCCCGAGCGTCAACAAACATTGCGCAATGCCATTGATTGGAGTCATGGCCTCCTCAATGAGCCCGAGCGCAGATTGTTCCGGCGGCTTTCCGTGTTCGTAGGCGGCTGGACGCTCGAAGCGGCTGAGGCGGTTTGCAACACAAGTCGCGATCTTGGCGTGGACCTCTTCACGGGCCTCACCTCTTTGGTCGATCAGAATCTCGTGCAGAGGGTGGAACGTGCAGAAGGCGAGACGCGCTTTGTCATGCTCGAAATGATTCGTGAATATGCCCTCGAACGCCTCTCCGAGAATAAAGAGGAAGGCAAAACGCAACGCGCACACGCGGCCTACTGCTTGGTCCTCGCCGAAGAAGGAAACCCCGAGCTCAATGCCGACGAGCGCGCTCGCTGGCTCGCTCAGTGTGACGTCGAAATCGATAATCTTCGTTCCGCCCTCGATTGGGTCTTTGTGGCTCGCGAGCTCGAGTGGGGAATCCGTTTGTGCCTGGCTCTATTCCGATTCTGGGATATGCGCGAGCATCTCGCCGAAGGTCAGGCTCGCTTGGAATCGATCTTGCACCTCGTCGGCAAGGAACACTCCCGCGAACGCGCTAAGCTCTCCCATTTTCTCGGAGCTCTCGTCGCCGCTCATGGCGATTTTCTGGCCGCGGAGCGTTTTCTCAAGCAGGGTCTCTCTCTCTACGAGGAACAGGGCGATGACCAGGGAATCGCGGCGTCCCTCAACGCTGTCGCTATTGTCCAGCGTGCCCGCGGCGCCTATTCCCTAGCGGAAAGCAATTTTGAGCGCAGCCTTGCGAGCTGGCGGCGGCTGGATGATCGCTCTGCGCTGGCCCGCTGTCTGCACAATCTTGCCAACTTGGCGAAAGATCGCGGTGATCTCCCGCGTGCGCGTGCCGCACTCCATGAAGCCAACCGGATTTTCGGCGAGATCGGTGATCGCAGTGGTGCTGCTTGGTCCATCAATCAGCTCGGCGATTTCGAGCGTGAAGAAGGTCACTTGGCTGCCGCCAGGGATTTCTATCAACAGGCGCTCTTCTCTTTCCGCGAAATCGGCGATTCCTGGGGCTCCGCGCGCTCTCTCACCGACTTGGGTTACATCGATTGCGAATTGGCGGACTATTCCGCCGCGCATTCTGAGTACAGCGAAGCCATGGAGAGCTTCCTGGATTTGGGACATAGGCGCGGTGTTGCTCGGGCGCTCGAAGGATTCGCTTGCATGGCACTCGCTCGCGGAGACGCCGCTCGGGCACTTAAGCTCGCTGCCGCTGCGGTCCGCATACGCAATCTGATTAACACGGCTCTTCCGCAGTCTGAACAGTCAAAACTCGATGAGAAGTTGCGATGTGCGCGCGAGTCGCTCGCCAGGGCGGCAGCAGACGAGGCGTGGGCCGAAGGCTCCGCAATGGACTTGGAAAAGGCCGTCCAATACTGTCTGAAGGTTCAGGAATCCAAAGATCCGCCGTCCCCTACTGCAGGGCATTAGGATCAATCAGTCGTCGGACCGCGGAAACGCGGTCGGCCGGAATCCCGGCCTTCGCGGCGTGCTCTCGAATGATGTTTTCGTCTGGCGCAATGTAAACGCAGTAGACCTTGTCCTCCGTCACGTAGCTGTGCAGCCACTGAATCTGGGAGCCCATTTGCTTCAGTGTGCGCAAAGATCGCAGCGACAGCTCCCGGATTTCGCTTTCTGACAGCGATCCGGCTCCTGGAACGACCCGCTCGATCACATATTGAGGCACAGTAGGAAAAGTTTAGCATCAACCGACCGGCTCACCTAGGTGTACGACGTCCACATTCAGTTTTCTGCACGGTCCGCGAGCGTCTTCGCTTGCACACGCCACCGTCCTTTCCGATGCTAGAATCAAAATTTCGATCCAAGCGCTCCTGGGTTTGCTGTGGGAATGATGGCGAAACCGGTCGAACTCGAGGTAAACGGACGAAAATGCGTCGTGTTTTCCGCTGACAAGCGGGGGCCCAATTCGCTATTCTTTTCCTAGCATCCGGCCCTTTTCCAAATTCTCACTGGAGGGTCATATGCCGATCGATTTTTCAAACGATTGGAAGTCTGGCGTCAAGATCATCAACGCGAGTGTTTCGCTTTTACCGAATCTGATTCTTGCGGCAGTAATTTTCGTGGTTTTTTTTGATTCTCGCCTCGGCCAGCAAATCGTTAACACGCCGCTTCGCATTGAAACGCCGCGCTCACCAAGGAGCGACCCTTCTGATTAGCCCGCTCGTACAAACTGTCATCGTCATTTTGGGTTTTTTAATCGCACTTTCCGTTGTGGCACCGTCGTTTCAAGCCGCCGACCTTATCAAGATGCTCGGCATCGGCAGTGTGGCGATTGGATTTGCGTTCCAGAATATTCTCCAGAACTTTCTCGCAGGCATTTTGCTCTTGGTGAACGAGCCGTCTCAGCTGGGCGATTTTATTAGTGTCACGGGCATCGAGGGAAATGTCGAGGGTATTCAAGCTCGTGCTACGGTTATCAAAACAAGTGAAGGCCGCGACGTCGTAATTCCAAATGCCGTGCTCTTTACCAACCCAGTAGCGGTTGCACAGCATCCATGACCGAACAAACGGAAAGGATTGGCATTTTAGTTCATGGTGTGTCGAGCATCCGCTGAATGTTTCTTCGTCTGTTCCAGGTGAAACGACCACTGTCCGCACTGGAGTGCCGTCGGCCGTCTACTCTCGTCAACGACTCCCCAGTCTTCAGTTTTGGTGGGTGGAATTATGTTAGCCGGATTCCATTCTCCTTTATCGAATAAGCATTCATAGACGGGCGTTGGTTGAAATTGCTTTCTGGATGCCCCGAAGCCGGGCGTAGCCAGGTCTTTCCGGGAGGCGTACAGAGATGAAAACATCGGAGAAGGAAAAAAACACGCGATGCACCCGCCTGCGGGGTGTATTGTTTGGGACTACTCCTAACTGGACCGGAAGGTCCGCTCTAAGTCCCGCTAAGAAGCGGATTGGCGATTGTGCTGAGCAACGTTTTCATTGTCACCGCCTGTGTCGGCGTGTCCGTGCTGTTCCTGTTCGTGGTATCGCGCACGTCTACAGCGCCCTCCCGCAGGGAGTCGAATGATTTCACCGGTGCCGTGGTAGCCGTCATTGGCACCACCTACGCAGTGATTCTCGCCTTCACGCTATCGGGGGTGTGGTCAATGTTCCAACAGTCGCAAGCCAACGAGGAACAGGAAGGTAACGCGCTGGTGAACGTCTTCCGCATCGCTACCCAATTGCAAGACTCAAATGCGAAGCAAATCCAGGACCTGTGCGTCCGTTATGTAGACAACACTCTGGGCCGCGAATGGCCATTAATGGAAAAAGAACAGATGACGCCGGAAGGCGACGAGATGATTAATCAGCTGTGGAAGCTGGCAGGAGAGAGTCAAGCGCATGCTCAACCAGACGCTATCGCGGCTTATCAACTAATGGAGGAGTTGCGCGGATTGACCCAATATAGGCGGCTTCGGGTCATGCAAAGCCGCGAGCATCTCCCGGGAATACTTTGGGCGGTGCTGATTGCAGGCGGCATCATCACCGTAGCCGCATCATGTTTTTTTGGTGTGCCCAACTTCCGCTTTCACCTGGTGCAGGTGGTGATGCTCACTTTCTTGATTTCGCTTGTGCTGGTAGCCATCGCGAACATTGACCGGCCGTACCAGGGCTTGGTGAAAGTTTCGCCAGAAGGCTTTACCTTCGCCAAACGGACTCTGCACAACGAGACGAACCGGTAAGAGCACGATGATGTGGCTCCGGTTCGCTCGGATTACGTGTCCGAAACCAGTTAATTGCTATTTGGTCTGAAGCCGTCCCACCTTTTGGGGGGGAATGCCGCCTAAGTCATTTGTTCTACGTGGGCCGTTGCAGCGTCGATTCAGGTTTACATGTGTGGGGTAAGCGCGGTAAGACTCTTCTCTCGTCCTGATGAAAACGCCGGAGGATTGGCGACGTCCTGCCCTTCAGGCGTGATAGGTTCGCTCCATTACCCAGATGTCTGATTTACCCCATAAATCAGCCACCGGGTCTCGGTTCGCGGGTCCGACGCTGCCGGATTTTGGCTGAGCAGTTCCGCTATCCGCAGCCTTCGCTTTGCTGTTTTGCAGCCCAACAGCAACAGTGCCCGTCAGCAATGGTAAAAGTATGGCTGCGATGCGCTTTCTCATATTGGTTCCTGGGAGTCCGCAGTATACGGTCATTTGAGTACCGGTCCGACCTTCGGTTCTCCGTCTTTGCAGGCCAGTGCCAGCTCATTTCTAACAGAGCGTTTGCCTAGCCCGCAGGTTCCGAACTATCGATTAGGCGTTATCACAAGTAACGAGTTCTGAGACCTATTTGTCAACACTTACGCGGTCATTCCCTCTATGCAAGAATTTGCACAAATCGGAGGCGCGTCGCTTACTAAGGCCTTCTGTCGGCAACCTCGTATTCACTCTGCACCAGGCCGCCTGTATAGGAGTGGGTTACGACGTGGCGGAGCTGGATGTCGCGCGGCACCGCGCCAAATAGCGGAATGCCGGCTCCAATGAGCACGGGCACGCGCGTGATCACCAACCGGTCGATACATCCAGCTGCGAGGAATCGCTGAATCGTGATACCGCCGTCAAGATAAGCATGCTGAAAGCCGCGTGCTTTGAGCTGCCTTACGATTTCCGTTGGTTCGCCGGATGTCTGCCCGACAATCGCGCTTTTGACCGAAGAGAAATCAAGCGGACGACTGCTGAGAACGATCACCGGCTTGTTGCCGTAAAGAGCCAAGTGACCGAGCTTAATCACAACCTCGAAAGTCCTGCGGCCAATCACGACCACATCAACGCTGGCCAGAAATTCCTTGAACCCGTGAGGCTCTTGCTCACCTGTCTGCAAGAAGTCGAGCGCGTCGTCCGGGCGAGCCAGAAAACCATCGATGCTCACTCCGCAGAAGACCGAGAGTCTTATGGCATGCCTCCTAGTTATGCGTTTGGTTGTCGATTATCTCCTATTCTGACGGTTTCAGAATTTTTTCCCGCTTTTCCAGATCCACACATGCACGGCCCTGTCCTCAGTGCCGACCTCATTCCTGCTCACTGGCGTATCCTTCCGCCGTCAAACAGCCATACGCCTGGCTAAGAAAGTCCCAAAAGGAGAAAGACAACCATGTCCGTCAAGAGTCTTGCTCCCGCAATCCTTCTCCTGTTCGCAGCTCTAATTATCGCTCGAGCCGCTCAAGCGCAATCGCCTGAATCAACCATTTCCCTCGAAGATCGCGTCCGCACGGCCACCCAGGTCTATCATATCGTCAGCACTTTCTTCCCGGGCCTCTCGACAGAAAAATTCGACTCGGACTACGCCGTATACCTTCGAACGATCCTCCACTCCGACGACCGGCGCGAGTTCGACCTTGCCTCCATGGAGCTCGTCGCCACGCTCCATGACGGCCATTCCTGGTTCTACGACAATTGGCTCGATCAGACCACAGCCCAGCCCAATGGCTTCGTCGCTTATCCGTTAGCGGGGAAGTGGACCGTAGTTCGCAGCAACCTTGATACGGTGAAAGTCGGCGACGTGATTACCGCCGTCGACAACGCCTCGATCGAAGATTTCTTCGCACGCAACCGAAAATATGTCTCCGCCTCAAGCGATCGCGATGCAGGAGTCAGTTTCTTTGACACTCCGGTTATCTTCCCCGAAAAATTCACGCTCTCGTTGGCCGACGGTCGCAGAATCCCGATTGATCGTAAGAACGACAAAAAGAATCCAGAGCCGCCACCTAAGACCACAGGCCGCTGGCTCGTTGAAAAATCAATCGCCTATATAAAAGTCCCCAGCTTTCACGGCATCGAGACCCAGGCCCAGGCCCTCCGCTACCTCGAGGAATTTCGCGATGCAAAAGCCGTCATTCTCGACGTCCGCGGCAACCCCGGCATGGGCGAGCCCGTCGCGTTGCAATCGGCGCTGATAGGCAAGCCCTACCAATCCTGGACAGAGTCAAGTTCTTTCCACGGCGGCCCGCTCCTGCGAAGCTATGATGCCGCCTACCCGGAGCACTCGACGATCACCACCAGCGACGCCGTCGTCCATCCATTTGTTAAGTCTTATACCGGTCACTTGATTCTGCTCATAGATCGCATCTGCTCCTGCGCCTGTGAAGATTTCGTCATGCCGTTCAAGTATTCGAAGCGCGCCACACTGGTCGGCGAAACCACAGCCGGCACGTTCTCCTTCACTCGCTACATCGCCTTCGACAACGGCATGATTCTCAATATCGCGGCCATCCACCATACCTTTCCCGACGGCTTGCAATTTGAAGGGGTCGGCATTGCTCCGGATGTTCCGGTTGAAATCACGCCCGATGACCTTCGCTCGGGACGCGACGTTGTCTTGAAGAGGGCGCTCGAGCTTGCTCTGCAGCGCTAGAGACGGCCGAGCCGGACGGGCGACTGACCAGCTGCCGCTCAATGCAGTTTGAATCGGCAGCGCGCTTCACCTTCCGCTGCGTCTAACATGAATCGGGAGGGTATGATGATGCGACAGGGATCATCCATGCTCGCGATGCTGTTCACCATGCTTGCAGGCCTCGCGCCGACGGCCCTGGCGCAAAAGGAAGTAACGCTAACGGCCGCCGATGGCGTCAAGGTCACCGGCACCTACTACCCGGCAGCGAAGAGCTCCGCGCCGATCATCCTGCTTTTCCACCAGGCCGGATCGAACCACTGGGAATATACGCCGATTGCGCCGAGGTTGGTCACGGCAGGGTTTAGCTGCCTGGCAATCGACGCGCGGCACGGCGGCGACATGTGGGGGCATGCGAACGAAACGGTAGCCCGGCTTGGTAAAGAATCGGGTTATTTGGAGGCACTGTCCGACCTCGAAGCGGCCCTTGGCTGGGCGCGAAAAGAGAATCCATCGCGCAATGTCATTGTGTGGGGCAGCAGCTATTCGTCTTGCCTGGTTTTCGTCCTCGCGGCGAAACACCCCAGCGAAATCGCGGGCCTGCTTTCCTTCTCCCCGGCAGAGTATTTCAAGAGTACACCAAGCTTCGTGCATGACGCGGCAGCTAAAGTGAAGATTCCCGTCTTTATCACCTCCGCGAAGGACTCCGAGGAAGAAGAAGCCGCGAAGTCAATCTTCGACGCGACGGCTAGTAAGAAAGAAAGCGTACTGTACGTACCGCAAGCGGGCGGCGTGCACGGATCTTCGACTCTGCGTACGGACCGCAACCTCGAAGGCGCCGAACAAAATTGGACGGTAGTGCTGGCATTTCTCAAGCAATTTCAGCTCTAAACCTGGGGAGTTACCGTCGAGCTCTAACTGCTAGGGTTACAAACGCGGCTCAGCAGTTAGCGTTTCAGTGGTCTTAGCTTAAAGCAAGCGTTGTAGACGCTTTAGAACGTCCTTATGCAGAAACTCCTTTGGCCGTTCTACAAGCATTTCGGGCACGATCGTTTCGGGGTTGAGCCACTCGATTACTGCGGCATAGCCCAAGCTTTCAGGATCATCACTCAAGTAATGCGGAACGACTGCCAGCACGTGGAAGCCCTGGTGCAATTGAAACGTAAGAGTTGCATCGTGTAGATAGCCGTGGACTACTTGACGGACGTAATCCTCGGGGGGGACTTTACCAGCATGCTGGTGGTAACCACGAAGGCGTGAGCCACCGCGAATCCGCCACAAACCCAATTTCTTCACGAGGCTTCGACGAGCCGAGTAAAGCTTTTCACCGATGCCATGGTGTTCGAGGCACGAATCGACGATCACTTCAGCGCCGTAGAGCGTGTGGCCGCGCTTCGGATCATGGTTGGTGAAGAAGCCATCTCCTGTGAAAGTCTCCCAGCCGTCCAGCATCTTATAGTCGTCCCACAGAACGATTAGACTCGCGCACATGCCCACAACTTTTTCTTCTGGTCCGTAGACGGCAACGTATTGACCCTCAGGAAAAATAGCGAGGTGCGAGGACAATTCAGTTGCCGACCAGGGAATCGTGTCTGGGTAGATGCGCTTGCACAGATCCGAGATACCTGCAAAATCTCCGCACTGGGTATTGCGGACGCTTACTTGTTGGAGGACATCAGTCACGTGTGCCGTCTCCTGCGGTGCAATTATGCGAAAGACGTCGGCAAAGTCATTTGTTGAACGCAAGAAGGATGCTGGTTTTAATAAATCGGCCTTGGCGCAAGAACACGCCGCTATTCGACGCGACAGTAGCAGTAGAGGAATTGCTGTGTGGTTCCAACCGGAGTTTGGTGTTGCTCCTTGGAACTCTCCACTAAGCGGAAGTGCGAGCCGAACTCGCCATGGAGTGAGTCTGCATCGTAGCGCATTACTTCCAGCCCGCTGCATTTGGTGGGGCCTTCTGGACCAAATGTGCTGACAATCACGTGACCTCCTCGCTTGACCGCGCGGGTAACCTTTCGAACGTAGGCGACACGTCGCTCTGGTGTGGTCAGAAAATGGAATACCGCTCGGTCATGCCAGAGATCGTAGACATGAGGTTCCATTTCGATTTCGAGAATATCTCCGCTCAACCAACGGACCTTCTCAGCGGCCTTGCCCAAGCGCTTTTTTGTGACCTCGATAGCGGTCGGCGAGACATCTAGTACGGTGAGCGCCGTATATCCGCGAGCAAGAAGGTCATCCACCAAAGTTGATTCACCGCCGCCGATATCAATAATTGAGGTCGATCGTGATTTCGCCGCACCTTCGATCAGTGCGAGGGACGTTTCCAAATGCGGTCGGTACCAACTAACCGCGTCTGGAGCTTTGATCGCATAAACCTTTTCCCAATGCGTCTTCGCATCCATGGAAGCACTGCCTCTTCTCGCCACAAGAGATTAGACCCGTGCTAAACACCCGAGTCAACCCATCAAAGCCAGGTTCTCAACTACAGTTTCAATCTCGCGTCTGGTCGTAGTTCGGCCCAAACTAAACCGAACCGCGCCCATTCCAATTTCTGGTGTAACTCCCATGGCGCGGAGGACTGGGGACAATTCCACCGAACCGGCATGGCATGCGGAACCCGTAGATGCAGCCACTCCTGGCAAGCGCCCTAGTATCTCTGCCCCGACCTGTGCCACGAAACTGACATTGAGAGTGTTCGCTAACCGTTGGATCGGGTGGCCGTTCAGGACAACTCCATCCCCAAACTTATCTTCCAACAGATCCCAGAACAGATCCCGAAGCTCGCGAACTGAGTCCATGCCTTTCCACTCGCGGGCCAAATCGCAAGCCGCTCCGAAAGCCACATCTAACAGCACATTTTCTGTCCCAGCTCTCCGACCGGATTCGTGGCTCGCACCATGAATCAGTGGTTCAAGAGAAACACCGTCGCGGACATAGAGTGCGCCCACGCCCTTGGGAGCGTAAAGCTTGTGACCTGCAACCGACAACAAATCTACCGAGAGTCCCTGAACACTCAAAGCGATCTTGCCTACCGATTGAGCCGCATCGCTGTGTAAGAGGACTCCCGCTTCGTGCGTTATCTGTGCAATATCCTCGATCGGCTGAATGGTGCCAACTTCGTTGTTGGCATGCATTATGGATACAAGGATAGTACTCGGTCGCAAGGCGCGGCGGACATCGTCGGGGTCGACGCGTCCGAATCCATCAACTCGCAGGTACGTCACCGTTGCACCGATCCGTTCGAGGAACCGGCAGGGATTTAGCACTGCCGGATGTTCCACCTGGGTGGTGACGATATGAGCGTCCCTTCTTCCGCTTGCGAAAAACACCCCTTTAAGGGCGTGATTGTTCGCTTCACTTCCGCCACTCGTGAATACAATCTCATTTGACTTGCAGCCGAGCAGCCCAGCAACCTGCATTCGAGCTTTCTCGACCAGCTTCATGGCCGCGTTGCCGGCCCAATGGCCGCTCGAAGGATTGCCGTATGGCTCCTCGAGTACGGTCTTCATCGCATCCATGACCTCCGGCGCCATGGGAGTACTGGCGTTAAAATCCAGGTAAATTCTTCGATCCATTCGAGTCATGGGACTGAAACCCGCGAGTAAATAGAACTCTCATTCTACTGTCCAGCGATAGTGACGCGAGAGACTTTTGGTGTGTGATCCTCGTGATTGTCGCCTTCCTCGCTTGCTACATTCCCGCCCGCCGCGCCATGCACCTCGATCCCATGGTCGCACTGTGGTACGAATAGCGTTCTTCGTCGGAACAATCTTGGGCAAACGTCTGGAGATTTGGTGGCGATCGATAAATCGCCATTACACTCAGAACCCGTAGCTTGCGAGAACACCTGTACAATTGCGCAGCCTATGCAAACGCGCGGTGAACACGTGATCCAGAAGTTGAGACAGGATTCGATCAGCTTGCACCTCGGTCTTGCTCGACATAAACTCAGCATCCGCCGAATTGAGTAACATCGGATACAGGCATGCAAGTTAGACAGGAAGATCTAAGGGAGTCTGTGAACCGTATCTACTATCCCGAAGAGAGACTCCCGCTCCTGAAGCTCATCCCAATGGGAATACAGCAAGTGCTTGCGATGTTTGGAGGCACTGTGCTGGCGCCGGTTCTGATGGGGTTCGATCCGCAGATAACTCTTTTTTTCTCCGGTATCGGGACCCTTCTTTTCATCTTCATCACCGGTCTCAAGGTCCCCAGCTATCTTGGTTCAAGTTTCGCCTTCATTGGCCCGGTCTTGGCCATTACCAGCGGAGATCTTCAAGGATTCCGTATGCCTTGTTCGGAATTGCGAGCGCCGCGGTGCTTTACGCTGGTGCAGCCTTAGCCACCATGGCCTGGGGTCCGAGTTGGATTGACCGCTTGATGCCGCCTCTCGTGACCGGTTCAGTGGTAGCGATCATAGGCTTTAATCTCGCCGGGGCGGCGGTCTCAGACGCTGTCAACACCGACCTGGCGATCCACACTGGGTCGGATTGGGCCCGCTTGATGATAGCAGCTGCTACTTTTTTGACAGGCGCCTTGGTCTCCATTCGGCTCCGAGGATTTCTTCAGATGGTGCCGATTCTCCTCGGTGTGATCGTTGGCTGTGCGGTCGCCGCGGTATGCGGCATGTTCGACCCGCACAGGATAGCCCAAGTCAAGACTGCGCCATGGATCGGATTGCCACCATTTCAAACCCCCGCGTTCAGCTGGGGCGCGTTACTGACCGTCGCACCTGTCTTTATCGTGCTGGTTGCTGAAAACAAGGGTCACATCGCCGCGATTTCATCTTACATGGGCCGGGATCTTAATCCATACCTCGGTCGTGCGTATCTCGGGGACGCGCTGGCCACGCTGATTTCCTCCTTGGGCGGTGGGACGCCCCAAACGACCTATGCGGAAAACATAGGGGTGATGGCGATGACGGGGGTATTCAGCACATACAATTTCATCGCAGCGGCAATGATCGCGCTCCTTCTTGGGCTGTGCCCAAAGTTTGCCGCACTGATTCAGGCAATCCCCAACCCGGTTCTCGGCGGGATTACCCTCCTGCTTTACGGGATCATTGCCTTGATGGGCATACGCATTTGGATGGATGCCAAAGTGGATTTCTCGCATCACAAGAACTTGGCAGTGGCCGGCGCATCACTGATCGTCGCTACGGGACTAGGGACGAAGGGTCTGACGGTCGCGGGGATGAACCTCGCGGGCATTCCCCTTGGGACCGTCTTGGCGCTGGTCCTCAATTGGCTCTTTTCCATCGGGGAAAGGAAAAAATAGGTTCTTACGGCTCGGGTTACTATTGTTAAATCGCCATTACATTAGTCGCGGGTCAAGGTAAATCCCTAATTAACTGCGTGGACCGGACATTTTGAAAATGGGACCTTGCTAGATCTGACGGCCCCGTTTGGTGAAAATTCCGTCATGGAAAGTTTCCCTTCCAGCCGCAGTTTCTGCCCACATGATGACAGCCTTAGCTACCTGAGGTAACTGATAAGTTTCCATATCACTTGCAATGCGGTTCTGATGTAACCGAAAGTCGTTATCCAGTCAGTTTTTATCCGGGTTTTGGGACTTGCCTGTTGGAACCTCGTTTAGGCGTTAACGGGAGATGTTCGGTGTCCGGCGCTAAACTCGACGTCATTCTGCTATTTTCTATTTGGGAGCTTGGACAGCATCCGCGCCGCGAGGCGTCAAGATTGCGAGGAGGACAGCTACAAGAAACAGTGCCGGTACATCTCCCAACAGGTGGGCCCGCTCCGAGGGTATACTCAGCGCTTGCTCCGTCATGATACCTGCGTGTACGAGACTCGAAAAGACCGTGAACCAAATGAGGCTGAGATGCCGAAGAGGATTACGGGAGGCGATCAGGAGGAAGACCCCGAGGGTTGCGTAAACTCCGAGGATCATTTGCTCGTATTGCGGCTGGTTCGGACTCCAGCGCCACCCTGAAGGCCAGAGAGTCATCATGAGGGGATAAACGCCGAAAAGGAATATCAAACCGACTAAAACGAGGGCAACACGAAGTATCCGTAACCGAGCTGTGGTTGTCACGGAACACCTCCTTCGACCATTTCGAACGCAGTAATGTCAGGGTCGGGCGGATGGTAATTGTCAGATTTCAGGTTGTCAACCGCAGACCCTCGTGAACTCCTTGAAGGTGCACAGGCGGCGAGAGGCCAGGCTGGGGAGATGCCTGGCCTCCAGTGAGCCGTCCGCCGGCCCTCCCTCCTACGTCGCAGGGCCAATCGGGATTACATCCGCAAGTCTGTTGGAGCGGCCCGAGACGCATGCTGGATCGACATGACAGCTTCCACCAACAACTCCATCTCTTCAGGCTGTCTTGTTTCACAGATCAATTCGTAGAGAAATTCCTTCAGAACCTCCGGATCATTTCCTTCCCATGGAGACTTCATTGTTGGCCTTTCCGCCGGTCGTGAAGACCAGCTGTTGGTCTGGTGACTCCCGATCAGTGAGGATCCCGCCAAGAGTTTTCCCACGGCGCGTGATTTTTATGGCCTGTGGAGAAAGCCTGTGGCTCTACTTGTGAAGATGGGAAAAGAGACGCAATTTCGGGGAAAGAAGTGTCACGTTCTCATGATACAGAGGAGCCGGAGAACATCATGCTGTGCGCGGTGAGAAGCGGCCTCAAACCAGCGATTGGCTCTCGTTCGCTCATTGTGATCGGTGTTCGGATTAGCTCTCGGCTGCAGCTCAAGACTCTGACAGACAACGGCCGAAGATGCTTGCTGAGAGACGAAACCCGAGAAGTCGTTGGATGTGTCGTCAGCGAGCCTAACGAGTTCGGCGATCTCAAGTGTGGCGAGACTGCAAAAGAGCAATCCGACCAGAGTGGCGAAGATGATCTTGGCGCGCATTCCACAACCCAATGCCACGCAAGGGTACAACACAGAGGTCCCGACTTCAAACACCATCACTGCAGGGCACTACTGTCGGACGTACGACAACCGCTAGTCGGGCTTGCAAGCATCGTTCCCTAATTCTGCGACCCAATTCCTAATCGGGACCGACATGAGTAGACAGCTTCCAACCCGAAGAAGGGATCTCGGATTTCCTCTGTTTGTACTGATCGATAAAAAATTCCACGCTACCGCTCCTAATTGGGCGATGCGTGTTGTGGGGACACCTGCGAGGAATATCGTGGCGGCCGGAATTCGATCGTGACATCCTGCATCGCCTGAACAGGTCGTTTATTCAAAAGTGTAGGCTGGAAATGCCACAGGCGTATCGCGCTAATCGCTGCGGCAAAAAGCGAGCTTGAGCCGTTCACTCGCTTTACATCCGTTACTTGTCCGAATCTTCCGATCGTGGCCCGTACCTTTACAGTTTCTGTCGATTCATTTCGATTCCCAGGCTTCGGGTAGTGCGGCCAAACGTAGGAGACAAGCTTACCAGCCTGCAATCGAGCGGGATGATGAGTCGCCGCGGATCCGGGCTCCGGAGCTATAAGAACAGAAAACTGCGAGCTAATTGCAAATGAAGACGAGACGGCGACCGGTTTCTCCGGAAGAGTTAACTTGAGTGACCGGCCGCCCTCTGCTGGTGCCGTAACAAGGATCGCAGAAGACAAAGGCGGGTGCAAAGTCGTCCGTAGCGCTGGCGCAACACCGCGCACGGCGGAAATCATCCGCGCGTCTCCGGTCGTGCTTATCGTGGGAGGTCTCGTCGTGCCTTTGGTCGAACCTCTTGTTATGCTTCTCGTCGTGCGGGTCATCGAATCGGCAGACTCGTCTGAATGATTAGGTTCCTGAAGTGCCCGCGGCGATACGTTCCGCGCGACGAGCCTGCTCGAGTCATCCCGCTTCGCGCTGGCTTCATGATTGTGAGTGCCTTCGAGTTCAATCGCTGAAAATGAGATCGAATCCCCCGAGGGCAGTTCCGCAAATGTCTCAGAATCCCGTGCGCCTTCTTTGGACTCTTCTCTCGTAACCGTCGTTTCATCCTGTTTCTGGGCGCCCGAAGAGTCGTTGGAATCAAGGTGGGAAGGGCTCGCTACTCCTGATACTGGTCGGATTGCTTTTGCAGGGGGCACTGAATCTGCCGGCCGAGCCATTGAGGATAGTTTTTCTGGGTTCGGTTCTTCCGTCTCGGGCGGAATTATAGGCGTATTGAGACCCACAGTGAACCCAATAGTGAAACCAACCGCCAAAAATGCGATCGCAGCGATCCGAAGTCCGACCCTTTTCTTCGCCGGTTTTTCGGATACAAAGAGTTGCGGCGAGTCCTCGGCACTGCGCGGTGTTTCGGTTTCGCTCGTTCCACCTCGCACCCGAGATTTCCGAAGGCCGAAGAGCGGAATGGCGTAGGGCGTCCTGTCCCGGAAAATTTCGACAAACGAGCCGCGGCTAGTACAAGGGATCTCACCCACGGCATCACATGCTTGCGTTTTGCTCTGAGCAATCCGTTCTTGCGGCGCGGTTTTGAGATCCTCAGAGGAAAAATTCTCGATCGATTCTGCCGCGAAGCTTGCAAGTTTGGTCGAGACAAAACTCCGTGCAGGTTCTAACGTTAAGTCCGCACTCACCTTGGGTATATGAATCTCTAGTCGTTCAGGAGCGGAGCTCGTTGCCCCTCGCGATGCTGTTCCGACTACCAAGCTCTGCGATACTTGGGCGTCCGGGATTTCCGCAGCCGAGCTAGTAGTCGAATCATCGACACCAGTGCATGCGCCAGCCGGTTTTCGAAGCACGCTTTGCTGCGGCGTGAATTCGACTTTCCAGTCAGAGTTTTGTTCATCAGCGCTTTCAGCCGGAGGGGCTTCCTCGCGGCGCGCACCCGCCTCCTTTAGCCGCGCAATTTGAATCAGCTTTGTGAGCCGACCGCCCGAGTTCCAAAGTACGTCAAAAATGAACGCAATATTCTTCGGATTGAACTGAAGCTGCCAAGCGGTCAGCGATGTTCGGACGATCTCGTACACTTCCTCTTGCTGGTCTTCCGAAAGATAATCCTGCAGTCCAGCATAGACTGCTCCGTTCCCGTAATTTTCTCTCCACGCAAGAACGGCCTCCAGATGAAGTTTGTACTCACTCGCTAATTTTGGCGGTTCCACCCCGACGGGTTCGCTCGACGCTTCCGCCTTACCATGCGGCAACGTCATTGTCATCTCTGTCAGTCCGCCCCGCAGCTCCGAATCTTTCCGCACCTCTTGTGGCTCGTCGGCAGCCAAAAATGTCTTGCGACACACCCACTCGCCTCGCGTCTTGTCGAAATGAATCGTGGCGCGATAGTCTTTGCTCTCATACCGGAATACCGGCAAAGGCTTGAGTGCCGGCCATCGCGCGGCCACAAGCAAGTCCATCTCGGC
>Ga0306926_10000324_pt1 | contig 42728 bp, 43 predicted proteins | sample flu12Cox44000178_FD_203759 | JGI IMG/M metagenome (GOLD analysis project Ga0306926, IMG submission 203759) | Lab enrichment of tropical soil microbial communities from Luquillo Experimental Forest, Puerto Rico - flux8day.12C.oxic.44.000.178 (v2)... | ecosystem: Environmental > Terrestrial >... | reverse complement strand
GCATCGGCGTGCTCACGCGCGGTCACCAGCAATTCGTAAAACGGATCCCAGTCGTAACCCCAATCCAGCTGAAAACGCATGCGCTCGCGGAGTTCCGATTCTTCGATCTCGCGGCGCCACCACTCGTCCAGGATGTGCTGATCGCGCGCAAAGATGGTCTCCACGCCCAGAACGACCGGACGGTCCCCGCCCAAGGCTCGCTGCTCGAGCAAGCTGCCGGCATAGCGCTGGCAGGCGGGCAGGGCATGATAATCGGCGATCAGGGTCAGGTCTGCGGAGCGCAAGGATTCTTGCACCTGTGCGGTGTCGATCACGCGTTCATAGGCACGGTAGGCGCTGCTGAAGTCCCGGAGGTACTTTCGGCTGCCGTTGGGATCGTTGGCGCGAATCTCGCGCTCCACCGATTCCAGGGCATGCCGCTGTGCCGCGGAACGCCGAGCCCGAAGCTGTGACAGATTCGCCATCTCTTTCCGATCGAGGCTCCCACCCTTCGAGCGGCCCCCGCCTTGACTCCTCTCGACAGCCTCCCTATGCTCGAAATTCGCCGAAGGAGTGCCCTTGCCGGACCACTCGCCCGAAAACCTCACTCTCGCTACGACCGGGGCCAGCGGTTCTCTTTTCATCAAGCACTTGCTGATCGCCGTCGAGTGCGACGACCGCGTTCGCAACGTAAACTTCATCGCGTCCGACAGCGGACTGCGCGTGCTTGCCGAAGAACTGGGACTGACCGGGCGCAACAATCTCATCACCCAACTTATCGGTCAGTCGTCTGTCAAAATTCACCAGCAGCAAAACTCCGACATCGGAGCTAACGTGGCCAGCGGCTCTTATCCTTCCGATGCGATGGTCATACTGCCCTGCAGCGTTGGTACGCTGGCTCGCATTGCCAACGGAGATGCTTCTCATCTGATCGAGCGCGCCGCCGACGTGACGCTCAAGGAGCGCCGCCCGCTTGTGCTCTGCGTTCGCGAGACCCCACTCAACAAGATCCATATCCGCAACATGTACCGGGCGGCCGACGCTGGCGCCACGGTCTTCCCGCTGATCCCGACCTTCTACAACCGACCCAGCAATTTCGATGAGATGGCCCGCGAATTCGCTTATCGGGTTCTATCCCATCTGGGGCTTCCGCAGCCCGATGCGTACCACTGGAAATCCTGATTTAGCAACAACTTAGGGAGTACGGGATTTCCCCGAGGGGAGAGCTCCAGTCTAGGCAGCCAGGGGTGCAACCGCTAGATAGCCGGGGGACATGTCCGGCGGTGAAAAACAGACCCTGGCGTCGGGTCCGGGGGCTCAGGGGGCGGTTTTTTGGGGCCCGGCTGACCACGATTGGGGTAGCAGGGCGCAGGTCTTGATTTCGATCCGGATCTCGGGCGGCTGGAGCAGCGTGTTGTGAATAAGGCTGGGGGGACGGCGTCCTGCACTCCAGCGCAATGCTGAGCGTCAAGGGCGGTGGGAACCTCGACTTCGACTTGGAAATGGTCAAGGATTCACAGCGAATCCGAACTTCTAATCTGGGGCCTCGATGGTATCTTGGTGAGGCCGGATAGGCCTTCATGGACATCCTCAACTCACTCTTTGAGAAGCACTTCCGGCGTCCGCCTACTCGGGTGGTCGCATTGCAGGGAGAGCTCGGTGGATCGGGCCGCAAGATTGTACGCCTGGCGGACGACCGAGAGAGTGCCATCGGCATCCTGCACGATGTGCGCGAGGAGAATGCAGCTTTCCTGACGTTCTCGCGGCATTTCCGCCGGCATGGTCTGCCGGTTCCGGAGATCTACGGAGAGGATCTCAACCATGGCGCCTACCTGGAAGAGGACTTGGGCGACACGACGCTATTTGAGTTTCTGTCGTCAAACCGTTCCGGCGAGGTGATTGCGCCTGCGGTGGTTGACGCGTATCGGAAGGTGGTTGCAGTGCTGCCGCGCTTCCAGGTTGAGGCCGGGCGTGATCTGGACTACGGCGTCTGCTATCCGCGCGGGCGCTTTGACCGCCAGTCGATCGCGTGGGACCTGAACTATTTCAAGTACTACTTCCTGCGACTGGCGTCGATCCCGTTCAACGAGCAGGCGCTCGAGGACGATTTCGAACGCTTGACGGAGTTTCTGCTCAGCGCGCCGCAGGACTACTTTCTCTATCGCGACTTTCAGTCCCGCAACGTGATGCTGCTTGATGGGCTGCCGTATTTCGTCGACTACCAGGGCGGGCGCAAAGGTGCGCTGCAGTACGACATTGCTTCCCTGCTGTATGACGCGAAGGCGGATTTGCCGCAAGACTTGCGGCAACAGCTACTCGACTACTATCTCGATCAGCTCTCCGGCTGCGTCCGGCCTTTCGATCGCGAGGGCTTCCTCCGCTTCTACTACGCATTTGTCTATGTGCGGATCATGCAGGCTTTGGGGGCATACGGCTTCCGTGGATTCTACGAGCGCAAGCCTCACTTCCTGCAGAGCGTGCCCTATGCGCTCAAGAACCTGCGCTGGCTGCTGCACAACGTCAAACTTCCCATCGCGATTCCGACCCTGCTCACCGCGTTCCACAACATGCTGGCTTCGGAGAAGCTCTTGAACCTGTCGCCCACCGGTGGCGGTCCGCTTACCGTCCGTGTCTTCAGCTTCTCCTTCCATCGCGGCTTGCCGAGGGACGAAGCCGGAAACGGCGGAGGGTTCGTCTTCGACGGACGCAGCTTGCCCAATCCCGGCCGCGAAGACCGCTTCAAGATGCTGACCGGACGCGATGCGCCGGTGATCGACTATCTGAACCAGCAGGAAAGCGTGCACCAGTTTCTGGCGAGCGTGTTTTCGCTGGTGGATGCGAGCGTTCAGGAATACCAGCGGCGCGGCTTCAAGAACCTGATGGTGTCGTTCGGGTGCACAGGCGGCCAGCATCGGTCGGTATTCCTGGCCGAACAACTCGCCAAGCGCCTGCGGGAGCGCAACGGGGTCGAGGTCGTCATCCATCATCGTGAACTGGAGAACGCCGCCGGATGAAGGCCATGATCCTGGCAGCAGGGTTGGGGACGCGTCTGCGTCCTCTGACGAACGACCGCCCCAAGGCGCTGGTGGAGCTGGGCGGGCGCACTCTGCTCGAGATCACGCTGGGTCGGCTGCGGAAGTTCGGCGTTGGCGAGGTGATGGTCAACGTTCATCACTTTGCCGACATGGTTGTGGATTACTTACGGGCGCACGACAACTTCGGCATGCGGATTGAGATTTCGCGCGAGGATGTGCTGCTCGATACGGGTGGCGGGCTGAAGAAGGCAGCGTGGTTTTTTCTGGAAAGTTCCGGCGCGGGCGATGAGCCGTTCTTTCTGCACAACGTCGATGTGCTGAGCAATATCGACCTGGGGCAGATGCTCGAAGAGCACCGCAGGCAGGGGGCTCTTGCGACCCTCGCGGTGCAGGATCGGAAGACTTCGCGATACCTGTTGTTTGATTCGGCGCTCAGCTTGTGTGGGCGGCGCGCCGGGCAAGACGGGGCCCCGGAATTGGTCCGACAGGTCGATCGATTTGAGGCGCGGGCGTTCTCTGGAGTTCACGTGATATCAGCGCGGCTTTTGAGCATGCTGAGCGAGGACGGGGTCTTTTCGATTGTGACTTCGTATCTGCGACTTGCGGGGCAGGGCGAGACGATCTGCGAATTTCGTGCCGACGACTATTACTGGCGCGACCTGGGCAGGCCGGAGAATATCGCGCAGGCCGAACTCGATCTCAAGAGCGAGCTTGTTTAGCCCAGCGTGCGGTTTTCGAGGATGGGCGAAAGCTGGGGCTCAAGAAACCGGCCGCCCGGACAGACCAGGCGTTCTGTCCCTACGTGGGTTTGTGAGTTCGCCATTTCTTTTTTGTCCGCTGCCGCGCCCTCTGGCAATCTTGCTTCGGTTTTCTCTGTGTCTCTGTCACTCTGTGGTGAAACGAATTGTGTCTCCCAGGTTAAGAAATCGGACCCAACAATCTCTTCCTGTTGGCTACTCCGCCGGAACCCACTTTCGTGCCGGTTGACGCGATCGCCCTTTCCGTACTAGTCTGCGCTTACACCGGAAAGGAGGTGGTCGAATGCAAAGTTCAGATGGCAGTAGTAGCAGGTGCAAAAGACCAGGTGAGGTGGCTGCGACTTAGAGCGGTCGCTCTAAGCGGGGCTCCTGCCGGAACCGCAAGGCTTGGCAGGATGCTACAGCCCGCACACTACCGGTGAGTTAGGGTTGCGATCCGCCCAGCATTAGGTCGTGCTGGGATCCCGGAGTTGCCGAAGAGGCCACGTAGAGTGACCACCTCTTGGTCAATCCCAACAGTACCACCGGCGGCCCGCGTGCTTCACCGTGCGCGGGCCGTTTTGCGTTTTTTGGGTCGATTCGTCACGGAGACACGGAGAAGAGATTGAGTGACGGGGAAATTTGGTAATGGGTGAATTGAGACGACAGGGTCTGCCATCAATGCAGGACCCCGGAATAACAACCTCGTAGATTTCCGGTTTTTTCTTGCACTCTGTGACGCGGCGGTGAGCCGTCTCTGCTCTGCAGCTTCTGCTATTGGGCGGATGCGCACTTCTCGAACCCCTTCACAATCGCCTCTTCAGTTTCGCGCGACAGTTCCAGTTCCGCGAGTTCCTCGCGCCCGAACCAACGCACGTCATCCGCGTCATCGCCCGCAGCCAGTTCTCCCGAGAGTCTGTGGCAGAGGAAGTCGATCAGTACATAGTGATACTTCATGCGGCCGTGCTCATCCGGCAAGACTCGCTCGAAAACTCCCAGCAACTCGCCCGGTTCGACGTCCAGGCCAGTCTCCTCGAGCGCCTCGCGAATGGCGGCCTTGCGCAGGGTCTCTCCGACCTCAAGCACCCCACCCGGGATTGACCACTTCCCTTGCAGAGGCGCGTGCCCGCGCTTCACGAGCGCGACGCGGTTTCCCTCAATGATGATTGCTCCAACACCCACCAACGGCGTCTCGGGATATTCACGCTTCATGAACGCAGTTCTCAGTTCTCGGTTCTGTGTTCTCAGTCCTTTGACCGACAAATGGGTGATAACTGAGAACTGAACTCGCGCTCGATACTCTACTCCATGGCAGAGGGTATCCACTCCCGCTACAATGACCAGCATATGGCTCTTGAGGAATATGGCCGCAAGCGGCGGTTTGATTCGACGCCCGAGCCTCGGCCAAAAGTTGAGGCCAAATCCGGCCACCGCTTCGTCGTGCAGAAGCACCGCGCCTCACACCTGCATTACGACTTCCGCCTGGAACTCGACGGCGTGCTGAAGTCCTGGGCAGTGCCGCGCGGGCCTTCGCTCGATCCCGCCGACAAGCGCCTGGCCATGCAGGTCGAGGATCATCCCGTTTCGTATTTTGATTTCGAAGGCATCATTCCCGCAGACAACTACGGCGCCGGATCGGTCATGGTCTGGGACGTCGGTATCTGGCAGCCGCTTTCGTCTGTGCAGGTCGATGGCAAGTACGTTCCGACTACCGAGGCTGACGCCAAGGCCATGCTCGCCAAGGGCGACCTGAAATTCCGGCTCAAGGGAAAACGCCTGAATGGGGACTTCGCTCTCGTAAGAATGAAGGGGCGTCGTCTCGGAAGCAAAGGCAACGAGTGGCTGATGATCAAGAAGCATGATGCGGACGTGGTCGAGGAGTACGACATCGACCACTACGACAGCTCCGTGCTGACGGGCCGCAGCATGGACGAGATCGCCGGGGACGAGGCTTCCGCAGAATGGCGCAGCCGCCCAGCCGGTCGTGGCAAACTCAAAGCCGCTTGGCTGGCGGATGCGGTCGCCAAGTTTGATCAAAAGAAGGCGCAGGAAAAGAAAGCCGCCGAGAAAGCCTCGACTCCTGCCAACAATGACGGCAAGCTTCGCGGGAAGCGGGCGACTACTGCGGAAAAAAAAACGGTGAAAGCGCACAGGAAGTCAGCATAGGGGAACACCCGTCGCCGGGGCGAGTTCAGACGACACTCCAACCAGAAAGCAAATCTCACGTTACTCCTTTGCGGTTGAAGGTAGCGCCGCCGTCCCGGCCGCTGTCTGGCGTGCCTCCCGCCCGCCCACCGGGCCGGGAAGATGCCGGCGCTACGAGGCCGAGCGACCTCGCCGGCGCCTTGCGCGCTGCGATGCCCTCGAAAATCCAGCCTATGCTCGCCACCGCGATCGATGAACCGTTCGACAGCGCAGATTGGCTTTTCGAGATCAAGTGGGACGGCTACCGCGCGATCGCCTTCGTGGAGGGAGACCGCGGCCGCCTGGTCTCGCGCAATCAGAACGACCTTACTTCGCAGTACTCCGATCTGCGGGACTTGCCCGCGTTCGTCGGCGCGAAAACTGCCGTGATGGACGGCGAGATCGTTGCGCTCGACGAGCAGGGCCGCTCGTCCTTCAGCCTGATGCAGCAACGCACCGGCTTCCGCGACCGCAGGAAACGCTTTGCGCCGCAGCCCGGCATTTCTGTTCTGTATTACGCCTTCGATTTGCTTTACCTGGACGGCTACGACTTGCGCCGCGTTCCCCTGGAGCAGCGCAAGCGGGCGCTGACTTCGATTCTGACCGGTCCCAGCGATGTCATCCGGCAATCTGACCATTTCCCGGTTGAAGGCAAGGACCTGTTTAACGCGGCGCGGCAACAGGGCCTCGAAGGTATCGTCGCGAAAAGGCGCTCAAGCTTGTACGAAGAGCGCCGCAGCCGGGAGTGGCTGAAGATCAAAATCAAGCACCGCCTGGAAGCGGTCATCGGCGGCTACACCGAACCCGAAGGCAGCCGATCTTACTTCGGATCTATTGTTCTCGGGCTTTATGGCAAGCAGGGCAGCCTGATCCACGTTGGCCAGGCCGGCAGCGGGTTCGATCAGCAGACACTTGCCGAGGTCTGGAAAAAGCTAAGACCGCTTGCCACGAAGCAAAGTCCATTTGAAGGCGAGGTTGACGCGCTGCGAGCGGTTCACTGGGTGAAGCCCAAGCTGGTGGCCGAGATTGAGTACTCGGAGTGGACTCACATGACCGAGGAAGGCGGCCCGAAGCTGCGCGCTCCGGTGTTTCTAGGATTGCGGGAGGACAAAGATCCGAAGGAGTGCACGTTTGAGCAGGGACCGTAAGCCTGTCACCCGGTGACCGGTTCCCTGTCACCTGCTACTTGACTTCCTTCGCCGCCACCATCGTTCCGTAGTCCTTCCCCGAGGGCTCGACCGCCCGCGCGATGATGGAAGTGAATCCATCCCGAAACTCAGGGTACTTGGCCACGAGCGCGCGAATCGCTGCCATGTTCTGCTGGTAGGTCTGGGCGGCGTTGGCGACACTCGAGCACTGGTACTTCACCACCAGGTCCACGTCGCTGTCCACGCCGATCGCAAACATGCTCGTGATGCGGAAGACGTTCCCGCTCCCCGAAATTTCGAGTGGCGTTTGGGCTGAGGGCATTGGCGGGGGCTCCACCGACTGCGACTCATCGTAAACCTGGTCGGTTTGGAGGGTGCTCATGAAGGGAACGGGCACCATCAGGTCCCGCGCCTTGACGTAGTACAGCCAGGCATTCAAGCTCTCGCCCTTCGCTTTGAACGACCGCGCCTTCTCCAGGAACCACTTGCCGTCGTGTCCGGCGGCTTGGGCAACTCGGGCGTAATAGCCGCCCAGCTTCCAGTCGCCCCCTACTTTCTGCAGCACGAGCGAAAGCGTCATTGGGACTTTGGACGCCACGTCGAACGTGACAATGCCATAGTCCCCGGGCGGCAGATTTGGGATCACGAACACGGCGCTGTTCGCCGTTTGACCGCTTTTTCCGAACACTCCGCACAGAAATTCGGCGCGTGGAACGGGATCGTGTCCTTCCGCCTGCAGCAAGAAGGGCGGGCGAACCGCAACCTGCGCGCTAGAAAAGTCTGCCTGGTTCTCCTTGACCGCTGCCTCAATACCGCTGAAGTCGGCCGCTACCTGCGGGATGGCATTTTGCCGGAGTGAAGCCACATCCCCTTTGGCAGAGAAGTCGAAATCCCGGCGTGCTGCCGCTTCCAGTGCATGCCGCGCGCCCGGATCAATCTCTTCCGCCGTTTGGCAGGTCTGAGCCGCCGCACTCCCCCAGAGAAGCGCCGCTATGCAAACCAACGATCCCCGCCACTTCCACCCGCAAGAGTTCGTCGTGCGAGCGTTCCTGAAGAAGCGCATCGTGTTCGGCCTCGGCTTAAGAGTCTTCAATATCTGCAACTTAGTCCCTCCCGGCAACGCCGTCAAGGACTGTGGATCAGCCACGCCGGACCGCCGGGCAGCTCGAAAACCCGGTGTATAATCGGGTTACAGAGCCGGCTGTGGTTCTGGGCCCGAATTGCACCGGCGCACGGGGATGGCGAACTTTATGTCGGGCACTGTTTTGAGACGCGCGTCTGCTCTTATGACGCTGACTCTAGGCGCCTTGTTGCTTGGGCCGTGCGCTGCCGCCCAGCGAGGCGGAGTGCCGGGGTCAGCCGTTAAGAAGAAGCAGAAGCCGGCCGCGGTCAAGTCGGCTGCGGACCAGCCCGCCTCCACGATTCCCGCGTATCAGCCAAAACCGTTGACTCCTGTGCCCTTGGACCAGGTTCCCGCGGTGGCTCCTGTTGTTAAGTACAAAGATGGGGAGCTCAGCATTGAGGCACACAATTCAACCCTTTCAGACGTACTCAAAGCGGTGCGCCAGCAAACGGGTGCCGAGCTTGAGGTTCCTCCGAACGCCACCGAGCGCGTGGTCGCCGATCTGGGTCCTGGCCCGGCGCGGCAGGTGCTTGCGGAGCTACTGAACGGTACCCACTTTAATTACGTGATGGTCGGTTCATCCACCGATCCCAGCTCCGTGCAGAGCATCTTCCTCACTTCGAAAACAACATCGGGCTCCGTGGAATCGGCTGCTACCGGGGTTGGACGGCCGCGGTTTCCTGAACCCGCGCCTGCCGCTGTCGCGACCGAACCGGATCCGCCCGATTCTGACGATGCAGAAGCGAACGACGATCAACAGCCGCCGGCAGATCAATCCGCCGAACAGCAAAACTCGCAAACCCCGAATCAGACTCCTAAGACGCCGGAGCAGTTGCTGCAGGAGTTGCAGCGCCAACAGCAACAGCAGCAGCGGAACGGGCAGGCGGGGCAGCCGCAACCTGGCCTCCTGCCCAATCAGCCGCCAACTGCGGCTCCGCCCAATCCGAACAAGCCAGAGTGATCTTTCGAGTTCTGTAATCTGAAAATTTCTAATTGCCGGAGGGCAGGCAAACCTCGGCGCAAATTACAAGATTACCCGATTGCCAAATTGGAAATCTTGGAGGAAAAGGCAGGGGGTTGCGCGAAGTTGCAGGGCTAGTCGCCGCTGGCGTGCGTCTGGCTGGGGATCAGCATGGGCGCCCGTTCCTGCTGTGTTCGAGAACCGAAGGCATAGAGGATTCCATTGACCACCCAGCTCGCTGCCAGGACGCCGAGCCCCATGGAAGCCAGCACAGTTGAGAAAAGAACCACAGTTGCAACAAACGCGTTCAAGTTGGGCCCGCCCCTAGTCGTATTCGATCCGCCTTCTACCGGAACTCAGGGCCAAGACCCGCCCCAACCTCGCCGCGGCTTTCCTTTCCCAATCTACCCCGCGTTGACGCTGGTCGCTGTTGACCGATAAGATACCTACGTAGAAGTGCGCACTCCCACTCTCCAACAATTCTGAGGACCCGTCCACATTACGAATGGACATTACGGTTGATCGTGTCTGATGGCCATCACCAAGATTTCGGTGCGCGGGGCGCGCCAGCATAACCTCAAAAATATCGATGTAGAAATCCCCCGTAATACCCTGACGGTAATCACCGGCCTGAGCGGATCGGGGAAATCTTCGCTCGCTTTCGACACGATTTATGCCGAGGGTCAGCGAAGGTATGTCGAAACCCTTTCCGCCTATGCCCGCCAATTCCTTGATCAGATGGAACGTCCGGACGTGGATGCGATCGACGGGCTGAGCCCGGCGATTTCGATCGAGCAGAAGACCACCAGCCGCAGTCCCCGTTCGACCGTGGGTACCATCACGGAAATCTACGATTACCTTCGTTTGCTCTACGCCTCGATCGGAGTGCCCCATTGCCCAAAATGCGGCCGCCCTATTGCCCGTCAGTCCGCCGAACAGATTGTCCAGCGGGTCATGTCCCTGACCCCCGAAGACCGCGTTATGGTCATGGCCCCGATCGTCCGCGGGCGCAAGGGCGAGTTCAAAAAAGAGATGGAAAAGCTCGTCCAGCACGGCTTCACGCGCGCCCGGGTGGACGGAGAACTGGTCAATCTTGAAGACGAGATCATTCTCGACAAACGGAAGAACCACACGATCGAAGTTGTGATCGACCGCTTACTGGTGAAGCCGGGCATCGAACATCGGCTGGAGACTTCTGTCGGGCTGGCGATGAAGTTGGCGGGCGGCCTGGTGCAAGTGGCGGTGGTCGGAGGTGAAGAAATGCTCTACTCTTCGCGCCTCGCCTGCCCCGATTGCGGCATCAACGTTCCCCAGCTCGAGCCACGCTCGTTCTCGTTCAACAGCGCGTATGGCGCTTGTCCCGAATGCCATGGTCTGGGGAGCAAATATGATTTTGATCCCGCGAAAGTAATCGTGGATTGGTCGAAGCCTGTTCTCGATGGTGGACTTGGTCCCGGCTCGGGATCGCAGAATCTTCGCCACATGCTCGACATTGCCGCCACCGCGCACGGCTTCGACCTCAACACGCCATTCGAAAAATTCCCGGAGAGGATTCAAAACTTGCTGCTGAACGGCGAGGCCGGCAAAGGCGGGAAGACCGGATTCAAGGGCGTTCTCGGCTACCTTAAGCAGAGCCTCGAAGAATCCTCTTCGGACAGTTATCGCGAGTGGCTGCTCGATTTCATGTCGGCAACCGAATGCCCCGCTTGTCATGGCAAGCGCCTGCGCCCCGAAAGTCTCGCCGTGAAAGTGAACGGCATGTCGATCGCCGACTTCACAGGCCTTTCCGTTGCCCGCTCCCTCCAGGTCGCGGACAAAATCCAGCTCAAGGGGCGCGAGGAACTCATTGCCGGCCGCATCATGCACGAGATCGTCGAGCGGTTACAGTTCCTCAACGCGGTCGGCCTCGGCTACATTTCGCTCGATCGGTCGGCCGCGACGCTTTCCGGAGGCGAAGGCCAGCGGATTCGCCTTGCCACCCAGATCGGCTCCAAGCTTCGCGGAGTGCTCTACGTGCTCGATGAGCCCTCCATCGGCCTGCACGCGCGCGACAATGACCGCCTGCTGGCTGCGCTCGAAGACTTGCGCAACCTGGGCAACACCGTGCTGGTCGTCGAACATGACGAAGAAACCATCCGTCGCGCCGACTTCGTGATCGATCTCGGCCCCGGCGCCGGACGCCACGGTGGCAACCTGGTTGCGCAGGGAACGCCTGCCGACATCATGCAGGCCCCCGACTCGCTCACCGGCGCCTACATCTCGGGCAAGGTCCACATTGCCATGCGCCCCGAGCGTCGCCACACCAACGGCCAAGCGATCACCATCCTCGGCGCGCGGGAGAACAACCTCAAGAATCTGGACGTCACCTTCCCTTTGGGAGTGATGACGGTGGTGACGGGAGTTTCCGGATCGGGAAAATCGACGCTGGTGAACGACATCCTGTATCGCGCTCTTGCCCGGCAACTCTACCGCTCGCGCGAGGAACCCGGCCTGCACAAAGCGATCTCCGGAGCGGAGGCCATCGATAAGGTCATCCGCATCGACCAATCGCCCATCGGACGCACGCCGCGCTCGAACCCCGCAACCTATACAGGAGTCTTCGCTCAAATCCGCGATTTGTATGCAATGCTGCCCGAGTCCCGTGAGCGCGGCTACAAACCCGGGCGGTTCTCGTTTAACGTCTCCGGCGGACGCTGCGAAGCCTGCCAGGGCGAAGGACAGCGGCGCATCGAGATGAATTTCCTGCCGGATGTGTATGTGGTCTGCGAAGTCTGCAACGGACGCCGCTACAACCACGAAACGCTTTCGGTGAAGTACAAGGGATACTCGATCGCGGATCTGCTGGAAACGCCAGTCTCCGACGCACTGCAGATCCTTGAAAACATCCCGCAAGTGAAGCAGAAGCTGCAAACCCTGGTCGACGTGGGACTGGGCTACGTTCATCTGGGCCAATCGGCCGTGACGCTTTCCGGCGGCGAAGCGCAGCGCATCAAGCTCGCCCGCGAGCTATCCAAGCGGCAAACCGGAAGAACCCTTTACCTGCTCGATGAGCCCACCACCGGCCTGCATTTCGACGACGTCAAGAAACTGCTGGACGTCCTGCACCGGCTCACCGATCTGGGAAACACGGTCATCATCATCGAGCACAACCTCGACGTGATCCGTAACGCTGACTGGCTGATCGACCTTGGCCCCGAGGGTGGGGAAGACGGCGGCCGTCTCGTCGCGCAGGGCACTCCGGAACAAGTCGCGCGCGTGAAGAAGTCCTACACTGGACAGGCGCTCGCCCACTACTTCAATGGCAACGGCGTGAAGGACCGGGCATGAATTGGGGAACGGCCCCCATTGCGGTCGCCACCAGGCCATTCACCTCAGTGACTCTTGGAAGCTGCCTGGCGCCTATCCTCTCGTGTACATTTGGAAGCAAGGCGTGCTTGAAGATTCCTGTGTCCACTCCTGAGAATCACATCCCCGAGATTCCGCTGGCCCCGGCCGCACCGACGCCGCTGGCACCAACTGCTTCACCATCGCGAGGTGAAAATCCACCATGGAATCTCTGGGATATTGCCGGCTTGACCATCCTCACCATCCTCGCCATGACAGGAAGCCTTCTGGGTGGGGCTTATTTTGTCCACCGCCACTTCGCGCCTGCGACTCCGTGGATGGAGCTGACCAAGCGCCATGACGTCCTGGTCGGCGCGCAGTTTGTTACTTACCTCGTGATCCTTCTCGTGATGTACAGCATGGTTGATACCCAGAGCAAAGGCAAAGCCTGGGAGGCAATCCGCTGGAACTGGCCGAAGAACTGGGTCACCTACGTTGGCGCTGGGCTCGCCCTGCAGGTGTGTCTGCTTCTGCTGGCCTCGGCGTTGCCCATGCCCAAGCACGCACCCATCGATGAATTCTTTCGCACAGCGCGCGATGCCTGGATCGTCTCCCTGTTCGGGGTGCTGTTTGCCCCGGTCTTCGAAGAAGTCTACTTCCGTGGATTTCTCTACCCGGCGCTGGCGCGCCGGCTTGGCCCAGCCGTTTCCATCGTGATCACGTCGTTACTGTTCGCCGCCATTCACGGGCCCCAATTGAGTGAGGCCTGGGGGCCAGTCCTGGTGATTTTTCTCGTGGGCATTGCCCTGACCACGGTGCGCGCGGTGAAGAAATCCGTGGCCGCTACCGTGCTGATGCATATGGCCTACAACGGCACAATCTTCATCGCCGCCTACGTCAGTACCGACGGTTTCCGCCATCTCGAAAAGATCAACCAGTAGTGCGCCTCAGGCCGTCCGCGTCTGACCTGCAACGCGCTCCGCATGTTATCTTTGCATTGGATGTCCTCGGCCCGCTCAGAACTGCTTCGCCTCCTTGCGCACAAGTCCCTTCGATTGGGGGAGTTCAAGCTCTCCTCGGGCGCAACCAGCGACTATTACGTGGACTGCCGTACCACCACGCTGGATGCCCGCGGTTCTCAGCTCACGGGCCAGGTCTTTGTCGACGAGATTCGGCAGCTAGGCTGGAAGCCACAGGCGGTCGGCGGCCTGACAATGGGTGCCGACCCGATCGTCGTGGCTATCTCCGTGACCGGCGGGGAACTCAGCGGATTCCTCGTGCGCAAGTCCGAGAAGCAGCACGGCACAGGCCAGCGAATCGAGGGGTTTCGCCAGCCGGCGGCCAAGGTTGTCATCGTCGACGACGTCTGCACTACTGGCGCCTCCACCATCCAGGCGATTGAAGCAGCCCGTGAATTTGGTTTCGAGGTGGTGGGCGTGATGTGCCTGGTGGAGCGCGAGGAAGCCGGCGGACGGGCAAAGGTAGAAAAAGCGGCGTCGCCTGCTCCTTTCGTCGCCATTTTCAAAGCCCAGGAAGTGCGCAAAGAACATGTCCTGCAGACCGACGAAACCAACGAATATGCCGCCGTCAACACGACCTGTGAACTCTGCGGAAGGCCCGCCGTCAGCTATCACCCGCGCTGCCGCTGCGAAGCGCATAGAATCTAGTTTCGGGTTTCCAGCAATCATCCCATGCGGCTTGCTCGAAACTGGAAACTGAATTTGCCGACGACCAACGACCGACGACTGCTTTATGATCCACACCCTCGAATGGACTGACCAGGGCGTGCGCTTCCTGGACCAGAAGAAGCTGCCCACCGAAGAGACCTACGTGACCTGCACCACGTACCAGCAGGTCGCCGACGTCATCCGAAATATGGTGGTCCGGGGGGCACCCGCTATCGGCGTCGCCGCAGCGATGGGCATCGCCATCGGCGTCGAGAAGTCTTGTGCTGAAACCGGAGCGGAGCTCAAGAAAGACTTTGACCAGATCTGCAAAGTGATCGGAGAAACCCGCCCCACTGCCGTCAACCTCTTCTGGGCGATCCGCCGCATGCGGGAGAAGTTTGAAACCCTCCGGGTCCGCCCGGTCGCGCAGATCCGTCAGTCCCTCATCGAAGAAGCCTGCCGCATGCATGCCGAAGATATCGCCGCCAACCAAGCGATGGGACTTCACGGCGCCACCCTGATGCCGGCCTCTGGCGGTGTGCTCACCCACTGCAACGCGGGAGCCCTCGCCACCGCCGGGTACGGCACTGCGCTGGGCGTAATTCGCGCCGCCGTCGAGCAGGGTAAGAAAATTCACGTCTACGCAGACGAGACCCGCCCTTTCCTGCAAGGATCGCGCTTGACCGCGTGGGAGCTCATGAAGGACGGAATCCCTACCACCGTCATCTCCGACAACATGGCCGGCGCAATGATGAAGCAGGGCAAAATCAAAGCGATCGTCGTAGGCGCCGACCGGATCGCCGCCAATGGCGATGTCGCCAACAAGATCGGCACCTATACCGTGGCCGTGCTCGCAAAGGAACACAACATCCCGTTCTATGTGGCCGCTCCCATCTCGACTGTCGACCTTGCCACACCCGACGGGGAAGGCATCCCCATCGAGCAGCGCAACGGGAAAGAAGTCACCCACATCGCCGGCCGCCAAATGGTGCCCGACGGGGTCGCGGTAGAAAACCCCGCTTTCGATGTCACCCCTGCTCGTTACGTGGCCGCGATCATCACCGAACGTGGCATCGCCCGGGCGCCCTACGAGGAATCCCTGCGAAAGCTGGCCGCGAATCCCGCCGAGGTGAGGGTTTAGGATGCCTCACTCCGTTCCTCCAACCTCCTCAACCCCGGTTGCTCAATCGCGTGGCACCTTCGTCTCGGGCGGAAAGTCCATTGCCTACGATGCCTTCATACCTCAAGCTCAGAATCACGGCTTACCCGCAGTGATCGGCCTGCACGGTTCGGCGGGAGGCCACACAACGATGTCGGACCCTGCTGCAATGCTCGCCTCCAAGGGATTTGCCGTTTACGTGCTTCATTACTTCGATCGCACCGGTACCACCGGCGTCGCCGATAAGCAAACCGTCATTCGGAATTTTCCGCTGTGGGGAAAGACCATCTGGGACGCAATCTCCCACGCCGAGCGCCAGCCTGAAGTCGACAGCCAACGAATCGGCCTCCTCGGTTTTTCTCTGGGCGCTTACCTCGCGCTCTCCGTCGCTGCCGTCGATGCGCGCGTCAAAGCTGTCGTCGAGTTTTTCGGAGGCATGCCTAAAGAAATGAGCGTCTTCATTCGCCGGCTGTGTCCAACTCTGATTCTTCACGGCGATCACGACCCCACCGTTCCGGTCGCCGAGGCCTATCACCTGCAACAGCTGCTCGACAACAAATCCGTTCCCTACGAAATGCAAATTTACCCTGGCGCGGGACACGGCTTCACGGGCGAGATCTGGGACGACGCCCGCCGGCGCACCCTATCGTTTCTTCAACGCTACCTCGTAACCCAACCGGCGTGACGCGGGAACTTTTCCCGCCTCTTCCTCGTACCCTAAGCTAGACACGACGGAGGTGTCCCATGTTTGCGTTCCTCGCCTGGTGCCTTCTGTTCGTCCTTTGCTGGCCCGTAGCATTATTGGCCCTAATCGTTTATCCTTTTGTCTGGCTACTTCTGTTGCCCTTTCGGTTCGTCGGAATCGCAGTTCACGGTGTGCTGGCGCTGATTGCAGCGGTCATCCTGTTCCCGGCGCGTCTGTTGAGCGCACCGTTCCGGCTCTGACGTCCGCGGCCCCAGCCACAGGCGAAATTAAGAAACGGTTCTTTTTGTTGAGGGCATCTCAGTCCCCCAGACTGAGCGCTCAGCCGACACGAATTTGTGTCGAACCGACTCAGGGCCAGCAGATTTCAGTCTACCGTCGGGTTTGCTCTGCCTCGTCTTATCAGACGTTTGCAGTTCCGGGCCATGCTTGCGACAAGAAATCGCGTCTGGAAGGGCATCTGCTCTTCCTTGTGGAAGAAGTTGTTTTTGAGCCTCAGGATATGCCACACCCACGCCCAACCTGCGACCGTCACACCAACCTGCAGATGGTGGTCTGCTGGTTCAAACGCGGCCATGCCATCGTTGCGGGACACGCCTGCCCGGTTCCAGGTTGCGGGCGTTACCATACGGGCGAGGGATATTTGAATGCGGCAGACGTCGAATTGATTTTAGTTCCCCAGGGCAGCGTTCGAAAAAAAGGCGTCGCCTCCGAAATGCCCGAACAGAAACTTCCTATCCGGCCGGCTGCCACAGCTCAGGAGCGCCCCTTGAACCGCCACGCCGCGGCTCGCGCTGCCATCCTCAAGGCCATCGAATCCAAGCAGGAATCCTAGCCCCACGACCGGGCCATAACCTTCGTTTTTCACAATGTCAGTCGTGCGTGTTAGATTGACGGACAATCTTCGAACTGCTTGGGGCCGGCAGTGCTCTGCGCGCGAACCGCATCTGTTCGCAGAATAAATGGACTGCTGGCCCGAACTATTCGACAAGACAGCGCCCCTTTCTCGATTCTTCAATTCACCAACAACATCTCATGACTGTTTTTGTTAAGTTCGTCCTCATGGGTGCCCATCCTTAGTTCCCTCTGAGTGAAATTGCGGCTAAGATGTCCCAGCTTACGCATTCAAATCACCTTTGGAGGTTTTCCCCCTCATGTCAAAAGCTGGTTGGACGCTCGCCCTGATCCTGGCTGCGACTTTGGCTACCGCTGCCCAGGATGCGCCCAAGAAAGACACGCCCCCCAAACCCGCACTGAGCCCGTCGCAGGCCGTGCTCGACTCCTGGAACGATGTCGCGCGGAAGCTCAACACCATGGCCGAGGACTTCCCGGAAGACAAATACGACTTCAAACCTACGCCCGCACAGCGGAGCTTCGCCGAACAGCTCCTGCACGCCGCCGGCGCCAACTACTACTTCACGAACCTGGCAAACGGAGAGAAACCTCCCGCCGAAGAAGCTCCGCCGCGCGCCAACTTCAAGAGCAAGGCGGAGATCGTGGCTTTCGTGAAGAAAGCCATGTCTGACGGTGCGGACGCGATCAAGAAGAAGGGCGACGCAGGCATGAACGACCTGAAGGTGGATCCCTTCGCCAATCAGCAAACCCGGGTCATAGACTACGCCTATGGCTTCATTGAGCACATGGGTGAGCACTACGGCCAACTGGCTGTCTACTATCGGGTCGCCGGACTGGTGCCGCCCGAATCCCGTCCAAAGAAGTAAGGGTAACCAGCAACCAAGAGGAATTTCTAGAAGCCGCCTTGCTGCATGACTCGCGGGGCGGCTTTTGCGTCGCCTTTCATCTCACCGTACGAAACCCGAGCACGATCAGCGCGAAAAAACCGCCCCGTGGGGTACGCCGGATCCCTTCCACCCATGCGGCCATTGCCGATCGGCAAAGCTGAATCCGGGCTTTCCATCGGTATCACGAAAATTCTCGTCGAGTGATACGGAACCGGTGTTGGGATCCATCTTCACCAGGAAGAGCCGGTCATCCGGCTTGTTTCCCGAAGTCACGACCAGGCGCTGTGTTTTCGGGTCCCACGCCGTCCAGTGCGGCAGATAGGTATCCCCGAGAACGAGGCGCGAGACTTCCACTGGCCCGGCTCCGTTGCTGATATCCAGCACGACTAGAGCGTGCAGCGTCCTTACGCTCTGGATCAGGTAGTGTCCCACGATTGTTGGCACTCCGCAGAATTGCCCCGGGAAGGTGTAGACCAGTTTTGCCTTGGGCTCGGCTGTTTCGACTCCAGTGACCCGTTGCAGTCCGCAACTCAACGACTGCACGTATACCGCCCCATCAGGGCCAAGCCTCGGTTCCTGCGGGGTGATGTGGGCATAGTGATTTTCGCCAACGTCCATGTACATCGTGCGGAGTAACTTCAGATCCGAAAATCGCCAGACCTGGAGCGTGACGCCGTGCAACAGCTCCTCGAGGTGCATCGACGAGTTGGTCGAAACAACTCGGTCTTTCTCCGGAATCACGACCAGGCTATAGGGAGTCAGCAATGCCCCAGGGAAGGCCGGATCAGCGCTGCTCGAGGATCGAACGGCTTTGCCTGTGTCATCGATCTCGACGAGGCCACCGCTATTGCCGTCCGCCCCGTGGTGCGCGTGTTGGAAGGTCGACAGCACGTGCCCATTCGGCAGACGCACGTAGGAGTGCGGGTGCATGTAGCCATCCCTGTCGGTAAACGAGCTTGCCAGCTTGGGGTGCAGGCCGTCCCGCACATCAAATATGAAGGTACTCCCGGCGTAGTGATCGTTGGCGAAGAGCATGCCGCTGGCTGGCATGGTGTATTCGGTGTGATGGACCAACATGGTCTGCTGCTGTGTCGGAACTGTCTTTAGCAGACGTCCGTAGGAGGAAGATGCCGGATCGGCGTCAATGACTGCCAGGAAGTCATTCCCTTTTCCGTCCGCGTCGCCGGTCCATGCAAAGAGGTAGTGCCCGGATGGATCGGCTTTCGCACCCTCAGCCTGCCCCCAGGCTGAACTTAACGAAAACGCGAGCATCAACGCGAACACCATTCGAAGCATGAGCCTCCCTCCGCGTTCCTCTGTGTCCCCGATAGGATCGGTCTTGGGGCGAGACGAAAGCATACCAGTTCCAAGAACGAAGGCCGGCAAAATGCCGGCCCAGGGTCTCGCTCAAGCTGGCGTTCTAGTGCCCGAAGGTGTATCCGATCGACGCACCATAGCGCACGATGTAGGGTGAGGTGTACTCAATATTGTTCTTCACCATGTACACGTGCACCTCTGGCCGCACAAACAGACCGCCCTTGGCATACAGCTTCAAACCCGCACCGAACTGCCCCATGAAATGCGTGCTGGTGGCGTAGTTGGTGCAAGTGATCTGGTTGCAGTTGAGGTAGTTGGTGTAAAAGCGAGTGCTCTCCGCGCCAATGCCGGCGGAGAGTTCCGCTTGCGCGCGCGGTCCGAGTTTGGGGATATACATGCCATCAAAGTCCCAGAAGATCGGCCGATAGGGCTGCGAAAAGTCGTAGTTGGCCTGGCCGCCGCGCCAGCTAATCTCTCCACCCACGGCAATGTTTTTCCGGAAGCTGACATCTCCGCTAAACGAGGGATAAAGGCCACCCGTCAACGAGACGGGCGGAAACTGCAACTGCGCCTGGGAACTCGAAACCGGCGCGGAGTGGACGGTGCTGAATCCGAGAGCGAAATCCATCTGCTGACTAAAAGCCGAACCCGCGAAGGCCAAAAACACCGGGACGATGAACAGAACCAAATGTCTTCTCAAATGATTTGTCTCCCCGAAACGATTGGTTGTAGGTTTCCACGCCCGTCTGGGCTTCCCGAAAAGAAGCCTCACCCCACAAACCCCGGATCTCTGAGATCCACTCGCGGCGCCTTGCGGCGCCCGTCCCTCGCCCAGGCTAACCTGTTCTCAGGGAAGGAACTTCCTCATTTGTGGCAGTTACCAGCGCAGATGCAAAGTTCCCGCCTGCGGATGTATCGCACCCCGACTCTTAACGGTTACCAGGGTGCACAATTTTTGTTGCACTTTCATCATTCTGCAACACGTGGCGGGTATGCTTGGCTCCAGGGATATTCGCCGTGCCCATTGACCGCGTACCGAAGTCGTTGCCGTTGCAGGTGGCGGCTGTTTGCTACCGCCGACGCGGTTCCTCTGTGGAATTTCTGCTGGTCCGAACCAATGGCGGAAGTAAATGGACGTTCCCCAAAGGCTGCACGGACTCGGGTCTTTCTCACAGTCAGGCCGCTGCCCGCGAGGCCCTCGAAGAAGCCGGAGCCGTCGGCGTCATTGAGCCTCGGCACTTTTGCCTCTACCTGCACTCCAAGGGAGTGTTCTGGCAGCCCTCAGGCGTGCGCGAATTTGTCGTGAAAGCCTTCCTGATGGAAGTAACCCGCATGCGCACTGTTGGCGAGGCCATGCGCGACCCCACCTGGTTCACCGCCACGGAGGCCCATAGTGTCCTGGCCCGTGGCCGCGAAGTGAAATATGCAGGCGAGCTGCACGCGGTGATCGATCGCGCGATGGAGCGCATCCAGCTTCTTGGCGCTCGCGAAATCCCTTCTTCCCTGCGTGTCTCTGGCCAGATCCGACCGTAATCAAGTCCCTTTTAATCGTCCTGGTTTTGCACTCTTGGAGAGTGACTCCAGTAACTATCGGGCCTGGTGTTTTGTTGAAACAATGTCCTCGGAAGCCGCCAAGGATCGGCCTTGAGCTCTTCCGGAGACATCGATGTCAAAATCCTTGTTGCTGTTGACGATTGTCCTCGCCGGACTGACCTTCCGTTCTAGCGCGCAGAATCCTGCGGCCACTCAGCCTGCTTCCGCCGCCCCGGTCAGCGCAGTGCTCGCGGATGGTACGCCTTTGAAGCTGCGCATGAACAGCTCGACGCAACCGGGCAGCATCCGCATCGGCGAAAGCCTGCAGCTGGAAGTCGCCGAAGACGTTCGCATCAGCGACGTGGCGGTCATCGCCAAAGGCAACGCGGGGCTGGTGGAAGTCACGAATCTGCGTTCGGGTGGGGGCAGCGGCCGCGGCGGGTGGGTGGATGTCAATCTTGATTCAGTGACTTTGGCCGACGGCGAGCGCATTCCGATCCGCGCCTCGAAGGTCAAGGCGGTGCGGGATCAACAAGCCTTGGTCGTCTCCAGCAGCGGGCAGGACGCCAGCATCACGCAAGGAACAGAACTCACAGCCTATGTTGATGGCAACCAGCAAGTGGACCTCACGCGGCTGCGCGCGGCCAGCGGACCGACACGGGAAGTGAAGGTCAGCTCGAATCCGCAGAGTGCCGAGATCTCCGTGGATGGGCGGGTTTCCGGAAACACGCCGAACACGCTGCACCTCACGGCTGGAGATCATGTAGTCGTGCTGCGCATGGTCGGGTTCCAGCCATGGCGGCGCAATGTACACGTCTCCAACGATCCCGTGTCGATCGATGCCGGCATGGTGAAAGAGGATGGAACGGAGACGGCGCCCGTGCGCAAGCCCTCTGAGGCGTCCCTCGGAGACCTGGCTCGCGCCGCGCGCGCACGCAAGCCACAAGTCACTCCGGTCCGGGTCATGGATCCCGACGGCACCTCCTCAACGCCGCGCGACCCGATGAAGCCGCCGCCGGATCTTCAGAAATAGGGCGGGGACACACTTCCCGTAAGCCGACCAAGGGTTTCGCGCTCTTCCCTGGCCCCGACGTGCGACTTCTCGATGGCGCTGACGACCCGCGGACACGCGGCCGACCACGCTCTTCGCTTCTGCAATCCCACGCTGTCATGAGACGATGAATCGGACGTCATGATTCAGCTTTCGGGCGCCGGCAAACGTTTCGGCCACAAACTCCTGTTCCAGAACGCGGACTGGCTGGTCACGCCGCAGGACCGCATCGGTCTGGTCGGTGCGAACGGGACCGGCAAGTCCACGCTCATGAAGATCCTCGCTGGACTGGAGACACTCGACTATGGCTCGATCACGATCGCCAGGGGGATCTCTGCCGGGTACCTACCGCAGGACGGGCTGGCACTTTCGGGGCGTACGGTCTTCGCCGAGTGCCTGGCGGTCTTCGACGAACTGCGCGGCATGGAACGCGAGATGGAGGAACTCACGCGGCGCATGTCGGAGCTGTCGCATGAGTCGAGCGAGTACGGGCAGGTTGCCGAGCGATATCACCGCATCGAGCATGAATTCCAGACGCGGGACGGCTATGCGATCGAAGCGAAGGTCGGCACAGTCCTTACCGGCCTCGGCTTCCGCAAGGAAGACTGGACGCGACTGACCGACGAATTCTCCGGCGGCTGGCAGATGCGCATTGCGCTGGCGAAGCTACTGCTGCAGAGGCCAAACCTGCTGTTGCTCGACGAGCCGACGAATCATCTGGACCTTGAGGCGCGCAACTGGCTGGAAGAGTATCTGAACGAATATCCGTATGCCTTCATTCTGATCTCGCACGACCGCTACTTTCTCGATGTCACGGTGAAGAAGACGGTCGAGATCTGGAACCAGCAGCTCTTCTTCTACACCGGCAACTACGACAAGTACCTCGCCGAGAAGACGCAGCGCCGCGAGCAACTCGAGGCCGCATACCGCAACCAGCGAGAGCGCATCGAGCAATTAGAGGTGTTCATCAACCGCTTCCGCTACCAGGCAACCAAGGCCAAGCAGGTGCAGAGCCGCATCAAGGAACTCGAGCGAATGGAGCGGATCGAGATGCCTCCCGAGGAGAAGTCGATCCACTTCTCGTTTCCGCAACCGAAGGCGAGCGGGCGGATTGTTGCCGAGTTCAAGGGGGTGGCGAAGAGCTACGGGTCGAAGGAAGTGTTTCGCGACGTGAATTTCATGATCGAGCGTGGCGACCGCATCGCCCTGGTTGGCGTGAACGGTGCAGGCAAGTCCACGCTTATCAAGCTGCTCGCGGGCATCGAACCGCTCAGCGCAGGCGCATACAAAATCGGCCACAACGTCGAGTCCGATTACTTTGCGCAGGACCAGTACAAAGAATTGGATCCCGACGAGCGGATTCTCGACGACCTCAGCGAGCTCTCGCCGCGCTCTACGGAAACCGAGTTGCGCAACCTGCTCGGCTGTTTCTTGTTCCAGGCTGACGACGTGTTCAAGCGCATCGGCGTGCTCTCCGGCGGCGAGCGCGGACGTTATGCGCTGTTGCGGTTGTTGCTGCACCCCGCGAATTTCCTCCTGCTCGACGAGCCGACGAACCACCTCGACATGCGGGCCAAGGATATCTTGCTCGAAGCGCTGGCAGCGTATACGGGAACTGTCGTGCTGGTTTCGCACGACCGCTACTTCATCGACAAACTAGCAACGCGAATCTTCGAAATCGGCGACGGCCGGGTCGAGATCTATCCTGGAAACTACGAGGACTATCGCTGGCGGAAGGAAGGACGCGTGGGTTCGGTCCCGACCCTCGACGACGTGCCCATGCCCAATTCGCGAAACCGGGGAGTCTCGACTTCGGCTGAATCCCTTCGTGCTACAGCGGTATCTTCCGGCAACGGAGACCATACGGGCGATTCTGCGGAGATCGAGCCTTCCAAGAGCAAACGCTTGAATCCGATCAAGCGCAAGCAGTTGGAAGATCGCGTCCATGAGATTGAAGAAGGCATCGCGCGCGTGGAAGCTGCCATCGCGCACTGCGAAACTGCCCTGACCACTTTTGTCAGCGCGGATGAAACGCAGCGGCAGACGCAGGAACTTGCTGAGCGACGAAGCGAGTTGGCATCTCTGATGCAGGAATGGGAAGAGCTCTCGCACACGCTGGAAGGCGCGATCTGAAACCGTAAGTGACAGGCCGAGTTAAGGCAAAGCTCTCCCCAAAGCGGGCAGACTGCGCGGATCTTCGTGACCGATCCCGCGGTCTCATCGGTGCACGTGTTCGACACCCTCAAGAACAAACGCTGGGAGATTCGGGCGATCGCCATCATCGTTTGACCAGGCCCGCATACATCGCGGCCGATGCCAGAGCGGATGAGGGTAGAACTCAAGCTTTCCGCGATTCAGCCTTTTGCCATCGCTACCAGCTACCGGCCGTCAGCCACCCGCACTCGCTGCACTCCCGGCTGCTAAAATATCGTCTTTAACCCTATGTTTGAGAACCTTCAGGAAAAACTTCAGCGCGCGTTCAAGACACTGCGCGGGCAGGCCACGCTTACCGAGGAGAACATACAGGAGGCGCTGCGGCAGATCCGGTTGGCTCTGCTCGAGGCCGACGTCAATTTCAAGGTCGTGAAGCAGTTAATCGACCAGATCCAGGCGAAGGCCGTGGGGCAGGAAGTGATGACGGCGCTGTCGCCGGGCGAGCAGGTCATCAAGATCGTGCGCGATGAGATGGTCGCGGCCCTAGGCAAAGACACGGCGAAGATGAAATTTGCCTCCCAGCCGCCGACCGTGGTGCTGATGGCCGGGCTGCAGGGGTCGGGCAAAACCACGACCTCGGGCAAGCTGGCGAACTGGCTCAAGAATGGCGGACACCGTCCGTTGCTGGTTTCCGTGGACGTGTATCGTCCGGCGGCGCGGCAGCAACTCAAGGTCGTGGCAGACGCGATCAAGGCCAACATCTACGAAGGCGAAGTCACCGAGGCGAACACGGCCACGGTCGAGCGACTGGTGAAGGAAGCGAGACGGGAAGCGATCAACACGGGCAGCGACGTCCTGATCGTCGACACGGCTGGCCGCCTGCACATTGACGAGCAGTTGATGGACGAGATGCAGTCGCTGAAGAAGCTGCTGAATCCGTCGGAGATTCTGTTCGTTGCCGATGCCATGACCGGCCAGGACGCGGTGAACTCGGCGGACGAGTTCCACAAGAAGTTGCTGCTGACCGGCGTGGTACTCACCAAGATGGATGGCGACGCTCGCGGCGGCGCGGCGCTTTCAATACGGCAGGTGACGGGGCAGCCGATCAAGTTCATCGGCGTGGGCGAAAAGTACGATGCGCTCGAGCCGTTTCACCCCGACCGCATCGTTTCGCGGATCCTGGGAATGGGCGACATCATGTCGCTCATCGAGAAGGCCGAACAGAAGATCGACAAGAAGAAAGCCGAGGAGATGGCGAGCAAGGTGCTCGCCGGCGACGGCTTCTCACTCGAAGACTTCCGCGATCAATTGCGGCAGGTTCGCAAGATGGGATCGATCCAGAGCCTGATGGGCATGCTGCCCTCGATCGGCCCATTCAGCGGGTTGCAGAAGGCGGCGGACAAGGTTGACGAGAAGCAGATCAACCGCGTGGAAGCGATCATCAATTCGATGACCGTGTACGAGCGTAATCATCACGAGGCCATCAACGGCAGCCGCCGCAAGCGCATCGCACGGGGCTCGGGGACCACTGTGCAGGAAGTGAATAACCTGCTCCGCCAGTACGCGCAGATGAAGAAGATGTTCAAGCAGATGGGGAAGCCGAGTTTTGCGCGACGCCTGGCAGGGATGAAAATGCGGGGGATGTGAAGTTAGTCGTCAGTCGTTGCTCGTTGGCACGTGCCGTTAGTCCGGCGTGCTTAGGCTCACTTTGCTTTGGCTCTTCCGTCTGATCACTGTTTGTACGAATCCCTACCGAATCGAGGACTCTATGCGTCGCTCATGGCTACTTGGCGTGATGGTGCTGGCATGCGCATTTCCGGCGAAGACGATCGCACAGGACAAGCCTGTGGAGAAGTCCGCGGGGGCGGCTCCTTCGTCGGGGCCGCGGGCGGAATTTCTGGTCGAATTGAAGGGTGAGGAGCAGAAGTTTACGCGACTGGCGGAGGCCACTCCGGCAGACAAGTTCACGTGGCGTCCCGCGCCTGACGTGCGCTCGATCGCAGAAGTCTATTTGCATGTGGCAGCGGCAAACTACAATCTGACGAAATTGATCGGCACGCCTCCGCCCGAAGGGTTTCAGGCGAAGGGCTTTGACAAGTCGACGACCGACAAGGCGAAAGTGATCCAGACGCTACAGGATTCCTTTACCCACATGCGGGAGGCGGTAATCAAGATGCCGGACGCCGATCTCGACAAGCAACTGGACTGGTTCGGCGGCAGCAAAAATACCCAGAGAGGCATCTTGCTGTTCGTCATGCGGCATATGGGCGAACACCTGGGGCAATCGATCGCGTACGCACGCATGAATGGGATCGTGCCGCCGTGGACTGAGGACCAGCAGAAGCAAGCCAAACCCGAGACCAAGAAGCAATAAAGGGGACGGGGGTCTGTCGGGCGACGAGAACGGTCCCGTATACTGGCGCCGCATGAAATGGCGATCGCTGGATGAGTCGCCTCCCGGAACCGATTCGCGCCCGTTGCGCGAGATCCTTGCCGAGCGGAAGCAGAAGATCGCGCAGTACGTGCCGGTCGCCACGCTGGCAGTGCATGCGCGTGTGATCGCGGATCTCAAGGCACAGGGGAAGGCGGCAGCAGTTCTGGGAGTGGGCGCGAAGGCTCCTGAATTTTCTCTTCCTGATCACAACGGCCGGTTGGTTTCCTCGGCAGACTTGCTGAGCGGGGGCAAGCTCATCGTGTGCTTCTATCGCGGGCGTTGGGACCCATTCTGCTGCGGGCAGGTGGAGGCCATGAACCGCGCACTTCCTGAGATTGAGACGGCCACGGCGTCGCTGGTGGGTATTTCTCCGCAGACGGTGAAGCAGTCATTCTTCATGGCCGACCAGCACAAGCTGCGCTTCCCTCTTCTGAGTGATGTCGGGAATTCCGTGGCGCGCCAGTTTGGGCTCGTGTACCGCGTGCCGGAGGAGCAGCAGGCGATCTACCGGCGGGCGTTCATCAATCTTCCCTTCATCAACGGCGACCAGAGCTGGGAACTGCCGATTCCGGCGACGTATGTGATCGATCGCGAGGGGATCGTGGAGTTTGCCGCGGCGAACGAGGATTATACGGAGCGGCCGGAGCCGTGGGAGGTTTTAGCACTCTTGAGGTGAAATCGCTGCAAGCGCCGCCATTGCGGTCTTACTACGGCGTTTTAGGGAAAGGGGCCTCTAAAGCTCGACAGGTTGCTAGGGATTTTCAAAAGTAGGGTCATGCCCGCTAACCGTCTCACGCTTGCCAATCCCGCTAACTTCCGCGATAATAATGGTTTGTCTTATCCCTCCCGGAAGGACTAGGAAAGGAAATCCAGTTCCGTGTTAATGATTCGTCTGGCGCGCACGGGTGCGCGCAAACAGCCGCAGTACCGCGTGGTGGTGATCGAGAAGGAACGGGCGCGCAACGGGCGCTCGGTAGAAGTGGTGGGGACGTACAATCCCCGGGGCGCTGCTGCCCATATCGATCTGAAGCGCGAGCGTATTAACTATTGGGTCTCGAAGGGCGCCAAGATGTCGGATACCGTGGCGCGGTTGTTCGCCAAGCCGGAACCGGCCGCAGCAGGTCCGGCCGCCTAGTTGTTTGACCTCAGCGAACCCTGCCTTATTGAAAATCAGGAGCAGCGGATGGGCGAACAGCCGGGCGATGTGAAAACGCTTCTGGAGCACGTCACAAAGGCACTGGTGGATGTCCCGGACCAGGTTTCGGTGGAAGCGATCGACGAGGACTGCGAGACCGTGTTCGAACTGACCGTGGCCGAGTCAGACCTGGGCAAGGTGATCGGCAAATCCGGGCGCACGGCCCGGGCTTTGCGTACGCTGTTGAGCGCGGCCGGCGTAAAGGCCGGCAAGCGCTTCGCGCTGGAAATCCTGGAGTAGGTCTCCGGAATCATCCCCAAAGGACCCCGAACAGGAACCATGGGCGACGAGTACATTACTCTGGCTCGCGTCCTCAAAACGCAGGGGCGGCGCGGTGAAGTTGCGGTGGAAGTGCATTCCGACGTTCCCGACCGCTTCGCTGGAGGGATGCGACTGTTCGCGCTGGATGCTAACAATGAGCGGAGATCGCTAGAAGTTGAGGAAGTCTGGCCCCATAAGGGTCAGCTGATTTTGAAGTTTGCAGGAGTTGATTCGATCGGCGAAGCAGAGACGTTGCTCCGCTGCGAACTTCAGGTTCCGGAGTCGGAGCGCGCAGAACTCGAGCCGGGCTGGAATTACATCAGCGACCTGCAGGGCTGCACGGTCTTCGACGGCGACCGCGAGATTGGACGCGTCGAGGGAGTGCAGTTCGGAACCGGAGAAGCGCCGCTGCTGATGGTGCGCGGCAAGGCGAAGGCGCCTTACGAGATTCCGTTCGCGGAAGCGTATCTCGAGGGAGTCGACCTCGGGCAAAAAGAAGTCCGCATGCGCTTGCCGGAAGGAATGCTCGAGATCAACTCTCCCCTGAGTGAGGAAGAGAAAAGGGAGCAGAAGAAGATTGGGTAACTTAGTAATCTGGTAATTGTGTGATTTGAAAATCGGATACAGCAGTTTTCAAATTGCCACATAACAAATTTCCCAATTACCAAATGCGTTGTGATCTGGTCACGATTTTTCCGGAGTTTTTTCGCGGGCCGCTGGATTTTGGAATTCTTCGGCGGGCCCAGCAGTCAGAGCTGGTCGAAGTAAACGTTCACGATCTGCGGGACTATACCCACGACAAGCACCGCAGCGTGGATGACCGCCCATTTGGCGGCGGCGAAGGCATGGTCCTGAAGCCGGAACCGATCTTTGAATGTTTGGAGCGGTTGAGCGTGGCGGATCGAGATGCCCGCGTTAGCGGCGAGAGCCAAGAATCCGTAATTCTGCTTTCGGCGCAGGGACAGCGGCTCGACCAGACGCTGGCACAGGAGTTGGCGAAGCTTGAACGCGTCGTTCTGATCTGCGGGCGATACGAAGGCGTGGATGAGCGCGTTGCCGAGCACCTGGCCGACCGGGAAATCTCGATCGGCGACTACGTGCTGAGTGGCGGAGAGCTGGGTGCGGCCGTGATCCTCGATGTGGTCACGCGGCTGATTCCGGGTGCGGTTGGGAACAAAGCTTCCACCCAGCTGGAATCGTTCACTTCGCCCCGTGAAGTTGCGGGCCCGGGGCCGAGTTCGACCTGCGGGTCGGGTGGGTTGCTGGACTATCCGCACTACACCCGGCCTGCAGATTTTCGCGGGATGCCGGTGCCGGGAATACTGGTCAACGGCAATCACGAGGAGATTCGCCGCTGGCGCCGGCGCGCCGCCCTCGGCAAGACGATGCGTAACCGGCCGGATTTGATCGAGGCAGCAGAACTCAGCGAGGAAGACCGCGAGTTGCTGGCTGAGATTGACGAACGGAGAATTACGCAGCGAAAGTGAGGATGCCAGGAACACCGGGCAGGTCTTTCGCTTCGCTTAGGATGACCTGTAAGAAGAGAATTTTGCGGCACCAAGATCCTTTAAGGAAATAAACATGTCGAACCTGATTATCGAAAAACTGCTGTCGAAGACGAAACGGACCGACCTCCCAGAGTTTGAGCCCGGAGACACCATCCGCGTGCACGTGAAGATCAAAGAAGGCGACAAGGAGCGCGTGCAGGCCTTCGAGGGCGTCGTAATTTCACAGGCCAAGGGACCTCAGGCCAGCTTCACGGTGCGCAAGATCAGCTTCGGCCAGGGCGTGGAGCGCATTTTCCCGATGAACTCCAAAGTCATCGACCGGATCGATGTGGTGCGCTCGTCGAAGGTGCGCCGCGCGAAGCTCTATTACCTGCGCGCGCTGAAGGGCAAGGCGGCCCGCCTGCGCGACGTGGAACGCGAACACGCAGCGGCTGAAACGGCAGCCGCGAAGTAGTGGGCTTAGTCCAGCGAAAGGTCTAACCACAGAGGACCCCGGGGGAGCACAGAGATTTTCTCTTTGCGGCACCGGGTTCTCACGATTTGGGGATCTTTTTGAAAGACGTTTTGAGCGTGGAGTTACGCTACGACACCGATCCCGCCCACATGGCCATCGCCTTTTCTTCCTCTTCGGCCTGCTGCTGGCTTTGGGCTTTGCGCAGCAATTGCTGAAGGATGGCGCGATCGCCTTTACGCACCTCGCGGAACTCGATTCCGAGCCCTACGTCGAGGGCGGCGTGACGCACCTGGCCTGTGAAGGCGAGATCGTAATTGGCCATTTTCAGAACAAGCTTCAGCTCGGTACCCGGCAGCACCAGGCATTTAGTCGCCACCAGGCAGCCGACTTCCGAGACGTCTTTGAGGTTTCCAGTCAGATGAACGGGTGTGGAACTCTTCTGGAGCAGGTCGACTGCGCCGGTGAAACTGAAGCGCTGGTGGCGCCGACGATTGCCTGAACCGAGAGAGCCGGATCGGCCTTCAGGTCGAATGACTTCGTACATCTGTTCCATGTCACGCAGCTCGGCGGTCCAAAGAGCCTTTCCCGCTTCCACGCATTGAATTCCGACCTGGCCGTGAAGCTGGGAGTCGGTTTCGCCGACCCACACCACGCGGCAGAACGCTCGGCTGCGGCCACGTTCGACGGTGACGATTTCTCCAGCCTCTTTCACGCAGCGCAGGCCGGTGAGCCGGGCCCCGTGAGCCGAGATGTCATACGTGCACGCCATCTCCAGGCGTGGCTTGGAATCAGCGTCGTAGTAAGTCACCCGCACCGGCATGGCTACCGAGATGCGCCGTTCGGTGCGATCGGCTTCCTTTTCAACAGATTGGCTCACTGCTTCTCCCCCGAGTTCCTGGGCACTGGTTAGCATTTGAATTTATAGGCTGGGTTCCCTGGAGGATTGTTCCGAGAGTAGCAACTACCCCTACATTCTTCAACCTACATCAGTACCCAAACACGCAGTTACGAACGCGCACGCCCTTTCCCGGAAGGTGCTATTGCCGAGTCCGTGCATGGCAATTTGGACCAGGCAGCAATCCGGTCCGAATCGAGTTCCCCTTGCACTTCCACAGCGGCGTGCGCGAACATGGCCCCAGATATCCGCCTGTGGCCCGAAGATCAAACTCCCGCACTCAGGTCTCCACAGCAACTGCCAAGCTGCGCTTGCTGAAACGACTGCGCTGCACTCTACGTTACGAAAAGAAAGCCTGGGAGAGCGGAGCTCAGCTGGTCGCTGGGGTGGATGAGGTCGGCCGGGGGTCGTTGTTTGGCGCGGTGGTCGCAGCGGCGGTGATCCTGGACCCGGCGCACCGGATCCGGGGATTACGGGATTCCAAATTGCTGCTTGCGCCGCGCCGTGAAGTTTTGGCGGATCGGATCCGCGAGCATGCAGTGGCATGGGCAGTCGCGGCGGTGGATGCCGCCCGTATCGACCAGATCAACATCTACCAGGCCTCGCGGCTGGCCATGAAGATGGCTGTGACAAAGTTGTTGCCGGCTCCCGACTACCTTCTGATCGATGCGGTCCGTCTCGATTGCGAACTCCCGCAGAAACCGATCATTCACGGGGACGCGCTGTCCGCCTCGATCGCGGCCGCTTCGATCCTGGCGAAGGTGGAGCGCGACCGAATGGTCTCGAAGTGGGACCCGGTATTCCCCGTGTATGGTCTGGCTTCGAATAAGGGATACAGCACTCCGCATCATCTTGCCGCACTGCGCGAGCACGGTCCCTCTCCCCTGCACCGCCAATCGTTTGCGCCGGTTTGGAACGCGCCGGTTCCGCAAGAAGTGTTGAGCTTCATGCTGGAGGAGAAGGCCTCGGCAGAGGAAGGGATGCTCGAGGAAGTCGCGGACGGGTAGCTGGTCTTGTGTAAGAGCCGAGGGCGGGACGCCCCTCGACTCCTGCGGCTCGCTCAGGGCCGGCTCCCGGGGCAGCCGGCAGGATGCCGGCGCTACGTTTGTTTTGCTCGCCGCTCGCAGCTCGCAGCTCATCGCTCGCGCGTAGCTTAGAATCCCTGCATGGCTCGAATTCTTTGCGTTACTGCGCACCCTGACGATGAAGCAGCGGCGTTCGGTGGGACTTTACGCCTCTATCACGATCGCGGGTGCGAGATCTTCGTCGTCTGCCTGACACCGGGGCAAGCGGCAACGTACCGGGGCGCCACGAAAACGGACCACGAACTGGCGGCGATGCGGCGTAAGGAGTTTGCGGCGTCTTGTGAAATCCTGGGCATTGATCGCGGAATTGTGCTCGATTACGTGGACGGCCAACTGTACCGGGCAGACCTGCATCGGGTAGTGGCCGACCTGGTGCTGCATGTGCGCGAGTTGCAGCCGCACATCGTGCTGACGTTTGGTCCAGACGGCGCGGTTACCGGTCATCCCGACCATTCAATGGCCTCGGTATTTGCGACTCTGGCGTTCGAGTGGGCTGGCCAGAGCAAGCGCTATCCCGAGCAGCTTGGGGAAGGGTTGCGGGTTCATCGGGCGCAGAAGCTTTACTACGCCACGTTCGACTTCACGCTGCCGGATCGTCCGCTGACATCTCCTGCCCCTGCGACGACCGTCGTCCAGATTGGAGACTATGTGAACGCGAAGGTGGCAGCATTTGCAGCACACACCTCGCAGGCGCCGGTGTTCCCGGTGGTGCGGGACACGATTCTCGCCCGGGCGAAAGTTGAGCTGTTCCACCTGGCCGCTACGTCGAAGCCGAGCAAGGGAGTGGCGGAAACCGACCTGCTCGAGAACGTGGTGGAGGACTGACGCCCAGCTACACCGCTATCTGGCTTTCAGAATTTCCGTCAGCAAATCGGGCTTGTTTTCGTCGCGCACCAGCCGCGGATATTTCTCGCCGTCGTGGTAGTCGAGCTTGAAGGTGCGGAAGTAGTCGGTGTTCTCGACCAGTAATTCGATGGGATCTTTACTGCCTTTGGCAGCGCTGATGGCGTCGTGCAGAACCTCGGGCGAGAAGCGGCGGCCGTTGACGGCGACGACCCTCATGCCCGGCCCGATTCCGGTTTTCGCTGCGGTCATTCCCTCCACGGTATCGATGATTGCGCCATCATCGCGCAGGCGGAGCCCGATCGTATAGAGCTCCCGCACCTCGCCATCGTCATGTTCAGCACTTCGGAAATAGTCGGTGGGCGTTTCGTTGTAGACCAGCTTCCAGCCGCTCTCCTCCAGACCCTGCAGGGCTGCACCCGGACCGTGATTGGTGAGGCGCTCGGTCCAGAAGTTGGCCCAATCGTAGGGAGCCACCTGGTTGAGCGCTTTCACGATGTCGTCAAAGGTGTAGGTCTTGAGAGCGGGAGCTCCTCCCGGAGCGCCGTGGAAGAGCTTGCAGAAATCGTCAAGTGACTTCGCGCCCTTGGTTTGCTGGCGGATGATGACGTCCGCCCAGAGCCAGGTGAGATTGTCCTCCTCGTAAAAATCAGTACTGCGACGCCATGAGTACCAGGGCTTGCGGGTGAAATAGAGCTGGGGCGCAGCATCGGCCGTGTCTTGGAGATTTCGCCAAGTACGGCCGGGGAGATGATCGAGATCAGCGGCGGTGAGGGCAAGGTAGTCGCGGTATTGCTCGGGAGTCCAGAGTGCGCTGCGCGCCGTAAGGATGTTGCCGAGGTACTCCGTCAGACCTTCATACACCCAGAGCAAGTCGGTCTGCATGGGTTGCTGGTAGTCGGGCGTGGAGAGATCAGCGGGGCGGCGATATTTGCCGTTCCAGGAGTGGACGTACTCGTGGGGCAAGAGCCCGGCGTTGAGCTTGCGGCTGGTCTCGTCGACCAGGCCCCTTTCTCCGACGCGGCTGTCGTCGGACTCGTGGTGCTCGAGCCCGAAGTGCGCGACGTGATCGCTCAGTGTGTAAAGGAAGTGGTAATCGCGGTAGTGCTGGGCTCCGAACAGAGCGGCAGCCTGGGCGACCAGGTTCCGGTAGCGCTCCCAGACTTCTTGGGGAGGTTCGAGCGCGGCGGCACTGTCCGCAGCAGCGTCGAGCTCAGCGGTTGGACTCTGGCCCGGGTTCAACGGCACGACCTTCAGGTACTGCCCGGCGAGCACCGGCGAATCAACCAGCATGGTGAGCGAGACAGGCGTGAAATGCAAAGTGCTCCCGTTGGCGTTGCTGAGCGGAAGCGAAGTGGCGTACTTCCATCCGTCTGGAATGCGGAGGCTGGCCGAGTAGGTAAGGTCGTCGCTCTTCCAACCCCTGGGATAGAGGAGGACCTGGTTCCAACTCATGATGAGAAGCCTATCGGTCGCGGAGGAACCCGAGGAGAAGCCGCCGACCAGAGTGGCTGGCTCAAGGTAGTCGAGGTCGGCGAAAACTTCGTTTTCGCCGGCCGGCACTTCCACGTGAATGGTCCACCCGTCGAGCAGATCGCGGCGCCACTTGAGCGGCTTGCCGCTGGCAGAAAATTTCAATCCGGCGAGGTCGTTGATCGGGCCGTCGGGTGCGTGCTCGCCGGGGATCCATTTCGGATAGTAGAGGGTAAGGGTGCCCGGGGTAGCGGGAATACGCAATTTGGCGTGGAGAAGTTTGCGCGACGCCTCGCTGGCATCGACGGCAATGGAAATGGTCGGCCCCGCGGAGGCCCACGCGCTGGCGGAAACGATTGCAGTAAGAATAACCCCAGACACAACATGACCCCGGAACCAGGACATGCGTAGAGCTCCTTAGTTACGGCTCACGGAAAGGATCCGGCAATGAGCGCCGGCAAAGCGTTGACTATACCAGTCCGGTCGTTGTGGTTTCAAAGTCGTAAAGTTCCTGATGAGGTTCCGCAAGCTTGCGTCGCACCGGCTTCCCGTAGAATCGAGATGTGATCCAGGCGCTTTGTGTTTTCTGCGGTGCGAATTACGGAAAACGGCCAAGCTATCGCGAAGCAGCGCTGCGTGTGGGAGAAGCGCTGGCGCAACGCGGCATCACGCTGGTGTACGGCGGGGGAAATGTCGGGCTGATGGGGGCCCTGGCCGACGCGTGCCTGGGCGCGCGCGGCCGGGTGGTAGGCGTGATTCCGCGGGCGCTGGCGGAGAAAGAAATCGCGCATCGCAACATTTCGGAGATGCACGTGGTCGGATCAATGCACGAGCGCAAGGCGCTAATGGCCGACCTCGCGGATGCGTTCCTGACCCTGCCCGGAGGGTTTGGCACCTGGGACGAGTTCTGCGAGGCGCTGACCTGGTCGCAATTGGGACTGCAGAAAAAAGCATGCGCGTTCCTGAACATCGAGGGGTACTACGACGCCCTGCTCGCCATGGCGGAGCGGGCAGCGGAGGATGGCTTCATTCGGGCTGAGCATCGGGAACTTCTGCTGGTTGATACCGAGCCTGAACGCATCATCGATAGACTGCAGACTTACGAGGTTCCTTATGTCCCCAAGTGGGTCGACCGAAAACAGCGATAACCTCTTTCCTGACAGGCCGCCGGTGAGTGCTTTATCATCGCTCGGTGCCCACCTCGCATCGCGGCAAGTTCATCACATTTGAAGGTCTGGACGGCTCGGGCAAGAGCACGCAGATCGAGAAGCTGGCAAAAGCGCTCCGGGCGCGAGGTCTGGACGTCCTGGTCACCCGCGAACCCGGGGGCACCCCGACGGGTGAGAAGATCCGGCACGTGATCCTCGACTCGGGAACGACTGGGCTCGCCCCTATGGCGGAAATGGCCTTGATGTTCGCTTCGCGCGCACAGCACATTCATGAGCTGATCGCGCCGGCGGTCGCCGAGGGAAAGATCGTGCTATGCGACCGCTTCACCGATTCCACCGAAGCCTACCAGGGCGGCGGCCGGAAGTTGGGTAGCAAGGTTGTGCTTGAACTGCACAGGATTCTGTGCGGCGACCTGCAGCCCGACCTGACCGTGCTCATGGATTCTGATGTTTCCAGCAGCGTGGAGCGCGCCCGGCGGCGTAACCAGAAGTCGTCGCGAAACGGGCACGGGCAGAAAGACGAGAACCGGTTTGAGCAGGAGAGCCGCGCGTTTTTCAGCCGCGTGCGGCACAGCTATATGGCCGTTGCGCGGCGCGAATCGGATCGCGTGATGGTGGTCGATGCGCGCGGCACGCCGGCGCAGACACATGCCAAAATTCTTGAAGCGGTGCTCCACCGCTTCAGGTTTCCCCCCAAGGTGCACTGATCGGAGATGCATCCAGGAAATTCATCATGCGCAATTCCCTTTTACGCTACGTGATCGTCTGCTTCGTATTCCCATGCGCTTGCATTTCGCGTGCACAGTCCGTGGCTTCTCCGCCTCACGCCCAAGTAAGAACGCTCAAGGTCACCATTCTATCCACCATGCTGGCGGATGAGGGCATCGGCGAATGGGGCTTCGCGGCTCTGGTGGAAAGCGATGGCCACCGCATCCTGGTGGATACAGGCGCGCGGACGGAGACCGTACTTTCGAACGCACGGGAGTTGCATGTCGACTTGAGCGATGTGCGCGAAGTGATCCTCACACACAATCATGACGACCACGTGGGCGGCCTGCTGACCTTGCGGCGGGAATTCATGAAAAGCAATCCGAAAGCTCTGTCGGTAGCGCATGTGGGTAAGGGGATTTTCTACAGTCGCCCGGGAAGTGACGGCAAAGAAAACAATCCTATGATTGCCCTGCGGGGGGAGTACGAAAGCGCTGGCGGAACGTTCGTGGAGCACGACGGGCCGGTTGAATTGTTTCCTGGCGCATGGCTCACCGGGCCGGTGCCGCGGACGTATCCCGAGCACAACTGGTCCGTGAAGGGGAAGGTCAGAACTCCTGAGGGGCTGGTGGAGGACACAATTCCCGAAGATCAGTCCCTGATTTTGAACACGCCGAAGGGACTAGTGATGGTCACCGGCTGCGGGCATGCGGGCGTGATCAACATTCTCGCCTTTGCGGAAAAAGAATTTCCAAACACTCCGGTGTATGCAGTGGTCGGAGGCCTGCATCTTTTTCCAGCGACCGACCAGCAGATCGACTGGACGGCGGACAAGCTGAAAGGCTTTGGGTTGTCGTATCTGGTGGGTGCGCACTGCACAGGGATTGAGGGTGTTTATCAGATCCGGCAGCACCTGCGCCTGCCGCGCCAGTCGGCTGTGGTGGGCGCGGTGGGCGCTACGTTCGTGCTGGGCGAAGGCATTCACCCCGGACAGCTCGCGCAGTAGCGGCAGCGCTCAGTGTTGGGCGGGCAGACTCGCCCGCCGGAGCTCTTCGATTTCTCCCAGAATTCTCTGTACGGTCCTCTCGACGATGGCGTGCCCTTCCTCGCGGGAAGCAAGCGTCGGATCTCCCCAGGCGCCCGTGGGAGAGTAGGTTCCCTTCCCTGTAGGATCGCGGGTCAGCCCACCGGGCTGATTTGCGTTGAAATCTCGCTTGGCCTTTTCCATGTGAACGACCTCGGGGGCGATGTAGAGCATCATCGAAGTCTCGACTTCGTCGGCGTGGGTTCCGCCGGACCGGCGTAGCTTTTTTTCGATCGGGACTTCCTTTGTGAAATCCAGATATCGCAAAAGAATTCCTTTCTCGGCCAGATCGGTTGCGGCCTGTGCCAGGGGTTTCAAGGTGGAAATGCCGGTGTTGATGACGTAGAAGCGGCGCGGCCCGTAGTGCGCCAGCGACTGCACGATGTCTTCCATCATGTCTCGGGCGACGTCGGATTTGAGCGAAGTCGACCCGGAAAATTCAAGGAATGCCGGGTAGTAGCTGTAATTGATCGTAGGAGCAACGACGACGGCATCGTTCGCCAGGACGCGATTCTTGAAATACTCCGCCATGAGCCAGTCATTGTTGAGGGGAAGGTGGAGACCGTGTTCCTTGGACTGGGCGCCGAGAGCGATCACAACCACCTGGTCCGGGGTCAGCACCCGCTCGGCTACGTCCCAGCTCAGGTTCTCCAGCAGGATGCCCCGTGGTTTCGAGGTTGCCCCTTTAACCCGGGCCTGGCCGACGCATGGCGCGCCGATCAGGACCATGGTCAGGGAGTACAAGACAGCTTTGTGTGTTCGCAACGTGTTCTCCTGTTCCCTTCCAGCCGCACGTCGCTGGCGTCCGCGATGGGGCAGCATCCTCCACTCTCGGCTCCCGCGTGCTTGCGAGCTCGGCGTGGTAGATTCTGAATCGTGCCTTTTTCCGATTTTCACGGCAATGGGGAACTCGTGCGACGCCTGCGCGAGATGTTGGCGCGCGGCCACTTTCCGCACGCAGTGATTCTCGCCGGGTCCATCGGGTCGGGCAAGTACACGCTGGCTCTGATGCTGACCAAGGCGATGAACTGCCTTGTGTCGCCGGTGACCGACGGCCTGCCGGATTTTTGCGGCAAGTGCACCAACTGCGCGCGCATTGCTCAGGCGCAGGACTTGGACGCGCGGTTCGCCGAAGCTGTAGAAACCCGCGAGAACCTGCGTGAGACCGACAAGAAAGAAACCCGAATTTTCGTGCAGACTCACCCGGATGTTCTGGTGGTGCCCCCTGACCCGCCGCAGATGATGATCAAGGTAGACCAGGTGCGGCGTGTGATCGAGACCGTCCACTATCGTCCGGGGGAGGCGCGGGAGCGGATTTACATTTTCACCGATTCGAGCTTCATGAAAGAGGCAGCGAACTCGCTGCTGAAAGTCCTCGAGGAGCCGCCTGAGTTCGCCACCATTTTCCTGCTGACAGACAACGTCGGGGAATTGTTGCCGACGATCCGATCGCGGGCGATGACATTCACGCTCGGGGCGCTTTCGGCGGAAGAGATTGAACGTGATCTGGCAAAATTGCGGCCCGACTGGACCGCCAGGCAGCGCGCGCTGGCGGCAAGACTCTCGGAGGGTGCGGTGGGGCGTGCCCGAAGCTTTGACCTGGCGCGCTACACGGCGGCCCGAACCCATGCGCTCACCATCCTGAACGCGGCATTGCGCACGGGCGAGCACAGCGAACTGTTCAAAGTCACCGAAACCTACCGTCCGGGAGCAGATGGACGCCAAAAAACCGACGAACTCGTGCGGACGCTGTACTCGCTTCTTCAGGACCTACTGTTTCTGAACTCGAACGCGCCTGAACTAGTCCACAACACCGACATCTTGGGAGAACTGCAAAGGCTGACCGAGGCCTCCGATTTCGCCTGGATTCGGGCGGCGGCGGATCGGCTGGCTGAGGTTGAGCGCGGCATGCGGCGCAATCTACTGCGATCGCTTTCTCTGGATGCATTTGAGGCAGCTCTGGAGAAGGCCTAGGTGCGGTTGGAGTTACGAGCTTCGAGCCGCGAGCCACCAGCGTTCTAGGGGCGTTCGTCAGGGCCAACTCTCCGCCAGGCTCAGTTCGCTCCCAGCTTGCCGCTCGAAGCTCATAGCTCCTTGACCTCCAAAGTCGTTGCCTGTCCGTCACTTAAGCATTGTCATCCCTGTCATTCCTGTGCTACGGTACATCCTAAGATCACCCCCTATCCCCACATGCACAGCAGCGAGGTGTTGTGGCCGGGTGCCTCAGCGCTGAACACAGGTGGTTGCCATGAAGGATGCAATCGATTCCATGCCAACGGAACGTCCGCTCGAGCAGGAAGGATTCGCGAACCGCAAGTTAATTCGGCCTTCCCTGAACCGCAACGATCACAACGTGAACCATGCCGCTTCGGGAATGGAGCGGCGCGAACGGTCAGAACGCTCCGCAGGAGGAGGGGGCAAGAAGGTGGCTCCGCCGGAGACCACCAACGCCGAGAATTTCTATTACCAGAAGCAGATGCAGAGCAAGACGCCGATGGTCGTAGTGCTGCGCGATGGCGAAGAGATTCATGGCGTCATTGAGTGGTATGACAAGCATTGTCTGAAGGTAAACCGGACCTCCCAGCCCAATTTGGTTATCTACAAGCCCGCGATCAAATATATGTACAAAGAGGGCGAGAACTCCCGTTAGAGGTAACTGACCGGGAGTGGCCGATGGCATCTGCTACTGGTGTCCGAAAGTCTTGCTCCTTTCGATACCCTTCTGTGTTTTCAACAGGCGTTCACTGGTAGGCTGAGTGTTTTTCGGGTGATATACTCCGCCCATTAACCCTCTCAGTCGAGCCACACTCGTCGCATCTGGCCGAGATGCTGTGCCAATGTCCGTCCGCGCGGGAGGGGACAGGATATGACCAACGTCGGAGTCAGAGGTTCGCAGAATTGGGTGCAGGGCCGGCCTCCACTAGGCCGCCGGGTAGCTCCGCGCCGAGCGTTGGCCATTCCGCTGAATGTGACGGTATTGCGGTCGGGAGTTCCGGAAGCTGTGCCGGGCCGCTCCGTCGATCTGGCAGAAGGCGGATTGGGCGTAGTGCTGGCCGCCGAACTCCAGCCGGGCGAGCTGGTGGGCGTGGAATTCCGGCTTCCGGGCGCCGCCCCGGTGCTCGCCAAGGCGCGCGTTTGTTATCAGGAACGGTTGCGTTGCGGGCTGCAGTTCCTGGCCATTTCCGCAGAACAAAAAGCGGGAATTGAAGCATGGGCTTCGGGCCGCTCTCCGCGACCCTCAGAAACGGCGCAGGCTTCAGAAGTGCGCAAGACCTCGGCGCCGGTGGAGCCTCCGCTCCCCAAATTCCTGGCACAACCCAGCGCACAACCCGTTCGCCAAGATTCCAAGAATGGGTGGTTCTTGCGGCGGAAGATCATCACCGTAATCGCGGCTTCGGTCATTGTGGCGGCGGCCGTGGGTTGGTGGCAGTGGCAGCAAGCCTGGCAACAACTGGAATCGCGCCTTCCCGGACACTCCGTCGAGACTGTCCAGTCGCCCGTGCAGGTCGATTGGGAAGTGATGCAACGCCTACTTGTTCATGACGCGGCCATGCCGCCATTGCAGGGTGTGCGACTGAAGGGCGTGGCGGTGCTTTCCGCAGTCATCGGGCGCGATGGTTCCGTGATCCGCGTGCGCCCGGTCAGCGGACCGGGCCTGCTGACCAGGACTGCGATGGATTCCGTACAGTGGTGGAAGTTCGAACCCTACCGAATGAACGGCGCGCCGGTGGAAGCGGAAACGACGCTGGCGATTGAATTCCGGTAGGCCCTCCAAGCAAGATTCCCGAAGGTCATTTGGCGGATGCGCGACTGCGGCGGATTCCGTCCAGGATGATGACGCCACTTACTCCGAAGCAACCCACAGCTCCGAGCGCGCTCACCTGGTACAGATTTGAGCTCAGCTTCAGATAGTCGGCGAACAAGGCCAGTGCTGCGCAACCGATTCCGACCAGATTGAGCCACTGCGGTGCGTGAACCTTCTTCGCGCCTTCCGGACGCAGGCGCAGCTGCAAGAGGACGGCCACCAATCCAACGGCAGCCAAAACCACTGCGGAAGTCGGACTGCGGAATGCGACATTACCGGTGAACATCACCACCAGACCGATCGCAAGGATCAACAAGCCGGCAGCGATCACACTCCAACGCCGGGACGGTTTTGAGGGCGTATCGTCCAAGTTGTCGTGAAGGTTAGCGGCTCCATTGTAGACGGACTTGCCGCGGGTTTGCGAGAAGATTGCGTCGCGACTGGCGCTGCGGGGCGCGCTCTTTGAGTCGGGCTCTTTTCCGAGAGAAAGCGGGCCAGCCCTGATAGAGCTGGCCCGAATCATCCTTGCGTCTGACGACCTTTAGCCAGAGCGTTCAGCCGACTAGTCGCCTTCGCCGCCGAACAAGTCCGACATGACTTTCGTGTTCTCGTCGCAGGCATGGTTCAGGCAAGGCAGACCCAGCCCTGCTTCGAGCGACTTCAACAGCGAGAAGTGGGTATAGAAACGCCCACTGTGCTGGCCGTGTGGACCATAGTTCGTATCCACGATCGCTAGAACCCGATTCAGGTTGGGCACAAAACTGTAGTCGTTTTCGTCCCACACCACCACGATTGCATTCCGGCCGTGTTCCCACGCTGGAGACCGGTGAATGGCCGCCACGAGGGTCCTCAGAGTGAGGTCGCCGACATAGATCAGCGCAGGGTTCAGGCCGCTCTGTGAGCCATCGGTGACGGGATCAAAGGCGCACTGCGAGCCACCATTGCCACGACCGTGCTGGTCGTTGCACTGATTCGGGGCGATGAACGCAAGGTCCGGAACGTGACCGGACGCGAGATCGTCATAGAGCCCGCCGCTGCCTTCGAAGCCGACAACGTTTTTAAGACTGTTGTGGGGGTCATTGCCGTCCTGCACGCTCTTGAAATACACAAAAGGATTGTGTTTCGCCGCATACAGTTTGAGCAGGCCACCTATGGCGGCGGGAGGGGACGCGACGTCGGTGAAGAAGCCGTCGCTGTAGGCGATGCCGTCAGCGCCGGTGGGCGGCAGGCTCTCCTGATAGCTCTTCCAGCGGCGGTCGTGTTCCGCTAGCTGATCTCCGATGCTCTTGCCGACGATCTTTGAGGCGGCAGGAATCGAACTGCCGTCGATGCTGATCAGACCGGGCGGGCAAGGAGCCGTGTTGGGACACTCGTTGGTGGTGTCAAGGGCTGGGGTCTCCGCATCCGTGCCGGTGCCCGCGATGGGACAAACGTTGCCGCTGTTGGGAGTGTCGAGGTTGGTAGAGGCCGGTGGCCCGAGATTTGGAGTGCAGTTCTTGTTGTGCCAGTCAGGGGCGTTATCGCTGCGCACACCGAAGTTCGATCCACCGACGATTTCCAGATAGTTGGTAGAACTGGGGTGCCCAATGGCGAAGTAGTTGGTGGTGAAGTTGGCGATCTTGGCGTACTGGTTCGCGAACGGCGCGGCGGGATTCCCCACGATCTGACTGTAGCCGTGGTTCTCCATCAGGATCAGGAACACGTGATCCAGACGTGGAACACCCGTCGGCACTCCTTCGGCGGCGAACATCGTGCTCGCCAAGGCCAGAACCAGGATCCCCAAGGTGGCGACCTTTCGATTCATGTGCAGCTCCTCCATGCGAACAGTCGTCGGGCCACGCGCGGGCGCACGGGCGCGACCATGGGCACGCTAGCGGCCAGCTGTTACGGTTCTGTTAAGGAATGATGAACATTCGGTAAATATCAAAACGGTGCCGCGGCGATGGCCTTGCTGGACGGGCGTTTTGCCGGACCTCGCGCCTTACGAACGATGCCGC
>Ga0306926_10000317_pt1 | contig 42949 bp, 39 predicted proteins | sample flu12Cox44000178_FD_203759 | JGI IMG/M metagenome (GOLD analysis project Ga0306926, IMG submission 203759) | Lab enrichment of tropical soil microbial communities from Luquillo Experimental Forest, Puerto Rico - flux8day.12C.oxic.44.000.178 (v2)... | ecosystem: Environmental > Terrestrial >... | reverse complement strand
GACCCGGATCCCAGCGCACCATTTGCGGCGAGCATGCCGGCAAAAGCCGCCGCCGCCGAGCCGGTCGCGGGATCCTCGGGAACGCCCAGCAGAGGGGCGAACATGCGCGCGCGAAATCCTTTTGCGGGCAGCGCTCCCTGCGGACAGAAAACATATGCGGCGCGCGGGCCGGCGCTGCCGAAGGCCTCTTCCCATCTGGATACGTCAGGCGCCACGCCGGAAAGGACGTCCTGTCCGCGCACGGCGATCATGAACATGTCCACACCGGCCGTCCATTTCTCCAGCTTGAAGGGACCGGCACCGAGGTCAGCAGGCGGTATCCGCAAGGCAGCGGCAACCGCCGACGGGCTGGGCTCCCACGCCAGCCTGCGCGGCAGAACCGGCACGTCGAAGCGTGCGTGAGCGATCTCTTTTCCGCGCGGGGTGATGCGACACCGGATGACGCCAATCTGCTCTTCCAGGATCAGGGCTTGCGGTTGCTCGGGGTTGCTCAGCAGCCCGAGCAGAACCGCGCAGCCGACAGTCGGGTGACCCGCGAACGGCAGCTCGGCTGCCGGCGTGAAGATGCGCAGCCGCGCCGTGTGCGCCGGATCGGCCGCGGGCAACACAAACACCGTCTCCGCCAGGTTGAACTCGCGGGCAATCGCCTGCATGCGCCGCGCATCCAGGCCGTCGCCGTCCTGAACCACCGCCAGCGGGTTGCCGGCGAACCGCTCTTCGGTGAAGACGTCAAGGGTGCAAAATCGGCGCTGCATCGACTTGTCCGCAATCATACGAGCTAGCCAGCATCCGGGGCGCATAGCATACTGTCGAAAGAGAGCCCAGGCGGACGAGCGCTCCGCGACAGATCGGAGATAATCATGGCATCGATTGAAGCCCTGAAATACGGGCTTATCGGACTCGCTGCCCTGTCCGGATTCTGGGCTACGGCAAAGTTCAAGGCACAGGGTGCAGCGCCGACGCAGGCCGGCGCGCGCCTCGTCAATCGCCTGATGATCTTCTGCATCGCGCTCGTTCTGCTGGCCGGCGCGCTTGCGCTCTACGACGGCCAATACCTGCAACGGGGGAACCGAGCGCAGATCATCAGCAGGCTGGATGACACCATTGGCGCCAAGCTCGCCGTCGATAACGACATGTTCTCGGCTTTGGACTCCTATTCGAAGCAGACCGTGGACAACATGATCCGGCAGCTTTGCCAGGACGTGATCGAGCTGAGCAAGACGTCGTCCGTCGAGGCGCCGAAATGCAAGGCGCTGCTCGACCGCCCGACGCCCGACGCGCCGACCTGATGCCCGGCAGAGAAGAAAATGACGGAGCACTCCCGCCCGGTGATGGAGCTTGCGCGCGATCTCGTGGTGATCGACAGCCGCAGCTTCGTCTGCAACTACCCCATTGCCGACCGGATCGAGGCGGCGCTTGCGGGCTTCGAGCTGGAGCGGCTCGACTACCGTGATCGCAATGATGTCGAGAAACGCGCACTGGTTGCGCATCGCGGGCCGACAGGCGCGGCCGATGCCGGCGGGACGGGCGGCCTGGCGCTCTGCGGCCACATGGACACCGTTCCCGACACCGGCTGGAACAGCGATCCCTGGAGCGGCCGGATAGCGGACGGACGCCTGCTCGGGCTTGGCAGCACCGACATGAAAGGCCCGCTGGCGGCGGCAATCGTCGCAGCGACTACCTTGCCGGCGCAGGTGCCGATCACGTTGCTCATCACCACCGACGAGGAGACGACCAAGGCCGGCGCGCGCGAGATCGCAAGGCGCTCGCAGCTGGCGAGGGCGGCGCGACCACGCGCCATCCTGGTGGTCGAGCCGACGAGAATGATCCCCATGCGCGGACACCGTGTGCATGTTCAGTTCACCGCGGTGGCAACCGGCGTCCAGGCACACAGCAGCACGGGTCGCGGCCGCAACGCCAATTGGGACCTGTTGCCGTTCTTGCTGGAAATGCGCACGCTGCACGACCGCCTGCGCCGGGATCCTGGCTTGCAGGACCCTGCCTACGATCCGCCATTCAGCGATTTCAACCTCGTGCTGGACAATCACGGCTCCGCCGTCAACGTGACGGTGCCGAAGGCAACCGCAATCATCAAGTTCCGTTACGGCGCCAGGGTCGATCCCCGACCCGTGATGGATACGGTTCGCGCCGCCGCGAAGCGCGCCGGGCTTGCTCTCTCCGAGGCGCGGGAAGGCGATCCGCCCGAGCTTGCGCCAGGCCATCCGTTTGTTGCGCTCTGCAGCAAGGCGGCGGGCGCGCCGGCCGGCGTTGCGCCGTACGGGACGGATGCCTCGGAGCTGCAGGCGCTGGCGCCCTGCGTCATTCTCGGACCCGGGGACATTGCGCAGGCGCATGCGCCCGACGAGTCGGTATCGATTGCGGATCTGGCGGCGGCCGTTCCGCTCTTCATGCAGCTCGCGCAGGCGTGCACCGAGGAGCGATGCAGGACAATGAGCCGGTAACAATGTCTTTTCGCCTTTTCTGCCGCCGATGCGGCTCTGTCGTCCTGCTCGCGGCTCTCACTTTGATGTGCCAGCTGATGTGTCAGGGCGCGAGCGCCTCTTCCCGGCTGAGCGGAGTGCGCAGCTGGGCCTTCCAGCTCCAGGACGTCGATCCCCTGGAGATCAAGCTCAGTCCCTACGATCTGGTGGTGATCGACTACGGTTTCGATCGACGCAACGCGACCGCGTTCCCGCGCGAGGTCGTCGATCTCATGCGCACCAAGCCGGACGGCGGCAGGCGCCTGATCGTGGCTTATCTCAGCATCGGGGAGGCCGAGAGCTATCGTTACTATTGGCAGGACAGCTGGCTCAGCAAACGGCCGGAATGGCTGGAGCCGGAGAACAGGCACTGGGCCGGCAACTATCTCGTGCAATATTGGCATCCGGCATGGCAGGCAATTCTGTACGGGAGCCCGGACGCCTACCTCGACCGCATCATCGATGCCGGTTTCGACGGCGTCTATCTCGACGGCGCCGACAAATTCGAGCAATGGACACACCGGCGATCCAGCGCCGCAGCCGACATGATCGACCTCGTGCGCGCAATCGCCTCCCATGCGCGCACGCAGCGTCCGGGGTTCCTGATCATTCCGCAGAACGGTGATGACCTGCTGGACGATCCCCGCTTCGTGGAAACGATCGACGGCTTCGGTCGCGAAGATCTGCTCTACGGCGAGACCGACACGGAGCTGCGCAATACGCACGGCAGCATTGCCGAAGCGGTGCGGCGCATGCGGCATCTTACCGTCGCCGGCAAGCCAGTGCTGGTGATCGAATACACCAGCAACCCGCAGCTCGCTGCATCGATGCTGCGTGAGATCAAGGCGCTCGGCTTCGTCGGGTACGTCGCCGGCCGCGACCTCAAAACGCTTTCGCCGTCTGCCTTCGGATGCGGACAGCCGGATTGTTTGCAATGAAGGTCAGATATTCGAGGCGATGGAGCGTTCGGGCCAGCGCCAGATACGCGATCAGCGCCGAGAGCGCGGATGCCGCAAGAAATCCGAGCCCGAGATAATTCGGTCCGAGCGCGAGCAGCGCGAACGTCAGCCCGCCATTGAGAGCAAGAAACAGGACCTGGAGAAGAAGGAACATGGCCCGGCGATCGAAATAGAGGGTCAGTGCCGAGCAGGTGATGAACAGGAACTGAAACGCCGCCCCGATCACGCCCAGCCGGAGCATGCCGACCTGACGGAATTGCATGTCGAGCAGCTCGACCAGCGCCGGAGCCGAGAGCGCAACCAGCGCACAGACCACCAGCTGCGGCACCGCGATGGCGGACAGCGACGCGATCGTCTCCTCGCGCAGCCGCGCGCCATGCGCGCGGATCTGGGCGAGCGTGGCATGCTCGAGGATGCTCGAATAAAACAGCCGGTAATTGCGGAAGAAGCGCACTTCGAGGTGAATGATGAAGGCGGCGTAAGCGGGAACGACGACCAAGTAGGACAGGAACATCGCGCTGTCGTAGAGCGGCGCATGCAGAAGGCCGTATTGAATTTGCGACCCGTAGGGCGACAGCCAGACCACCCACTTGTCCACCCATGCACCCATTGCTCCGCACAGCCCTCCCAGCGCTATCGGCCAATAGGTTGCGGCCGCGCGAGCGAGCGGGGGCAGCGCCGTCGTGCCGGCGCGCACCGCGAACGGGAATGTGGCAATGACGCGGGTAAGCAATCCGAAGAGCGTTGCTGCGAGGCCGATGTTGAAGCCCCACAGCATGATCTCCAGATCCGGCCGCAAGTTGTATCCCAAAGTTACCCCGAGCACGGCGAGTGCCGTGCCGAGCGCAAAAAACGCCGTCACCGACGTATAGTCGCGGGTGACGCTGGCGAACAGGCAGACCACCCAGATAAGGCCGATGAGGGCGCAATTCGCCACCGCCGCGATCACCACGGCCGGCTCAAGCTCCAGCGGCAGACCGAACAGCGCAGCCGCGCAGGCGACAATGACAACGGCGGAAAAGCCGAAGGTTGCCAGCATGATTGCGGGAATCTCGGCGACGCGCAGGTCGTGCAGCCGGTCGGAAATCAGGCGCGCGCTGACCAGCGCAATCGGAGCGGTGACCACAAAGGAGAGCGCAAAGCTGTAGATGATCAGCGCGCGGAAGGATGCGATGGTGGTCCTGCCTTCCAGCTCGCTGATGCTCGCACTGATCAGCCAGATGCAGAGAACGAACAGGAGGCATGGGCCGGCGGCCACGATCGCGGCATGCGCGAACGATGCCGCGCGATCCGAAAGCGAAGCGCCGCGGTAGAGCCGCTCAAGCGCAAATCCGATTCCTGCCACGCGCGTTCACTTCCTTCGAAATATCAGGTCAGCCGCGCAAGCGGCGCCTGCATGTGGTGCCGGTAGATGGTTGCATAGGCATCGTCGACGACATTGAGATCGTAATAGCGCTCGACGCGCTGGTGCATGACGCGGCCTTGCCGCTCGCGCCGATCTCCGTCGCCCAGCAGCTCGCCGATGGCTGCCGCGGTCTGCTCGGGCGAGGCGACATCGGTGAGGATGCCGCCGGCGCCCAATGCCGGGTGTTCATCGCTGCGGCCGAGCAGGATTTCCCGGCATGCGCCGACATTGGTGGCAACCGTCGGAATGGCCGCGGCGCCCGCTTCCAGCACGCTCAACGGCTGCGACTCGCTCACGCTGGTGAGCACGTTGACGTGCACGCGCGGAAGATACGACGTGATATCGACCTGCCCGGTGAAGCGGACGATGCCGGACAGCCCGAGCCGCGCAACCATCGCTTTGCATTCCTCGTAGTAGTCCGGCTGCTCGTCGGTAGGGCCCATCACCAGCGCAGTGAGACCAGGGAATTTCGGACGCACGATCTCAATCGCCTGGATGTAGGTCTTTATGTCCTTGATGGGGACGACGCGTCCGACCAGCGCCACGGTCGGAGCATCGTCGGTCCCCGCGCGCGACAGACGACTCAGCGTGCAGTAGTCGACGCCGTTCGGGATGATCTTCATGCGCTCCGGCGCGGCGCCGTGCAGGAGTTGCGCCGACTGGTTTGCGCCGTGCAGCGTGATCACTTCCGTGCAGGCCTCGTAGCAAGCCCTGGCATAGCTCTCGAATGCCGTCGACCAGAAATCGCGCAGGTCGCGGCGCGGATCATGGATGGCAAACCCCTTGTCGATGGTGTCGACGATCCAGTCTGCCTGCAAAATCTCGATGCGCCGCTCGTTGGTATATACGCCGTGCTCGGTGATGATGGCCGGCCGCCCGGTCTCGACCGCAGCGCGCGCGGCCAGCAATCCGGCATAGCCGGTCGATACCGTATGATAGACGCGTGCCGGCGGCAGCGGGAATGCCAGCGTCGCCACCAGTCCCCCGAACAACGCCCGCCAGGCCCAGAAGAAATGCAGGAATGATTCATGCGGCATCTCGCGCGAATAAAGATCGCAGACAAGGTTCCACGCCAGCGTCGAATCGAGGAGGTCGGTCGCTCGCCTCGCCTTCACCAGCGGCGCCATGAGCCGCTCGACGCTTGCGAGCTCGGCGAGACCACCGCCACGCAGGAAGGCATCGGCAGCACTGCCGAATTCGGCCTGTTTGAATGAGGACGGCCGCAGACCGCCGCCCCTGGCGCAGGCTTCGCTGAGATAAAGATGGTGCAGCGCCTGCAGGTTCGGCGGTGCGCCATATTTCGGCTTTGGCGGCGGCGGCTCCGGAAGAATGGCGACCACGCAGAAACGCAAATCGGATTGCCGGCTGATCACGCCGTGCACCCACGCCGATACGCCGCCGGACACGTAAGGGTAGGCGCCTTCCACGATCATGCAGACGTCCGCTATCTGCGCCTCTTGCCTGCGGCGGCGAAACGCAAAGCGGGGGACTGCGGACGGCAGGGTGGACAACCTTGCCTGAGGTGATGTCTGCGCGTGCGCAGCGCGCAACACCGCCAAACTTGCTTCGCCGGCCTCGCGAATCGCGGCCGCATCATTGTTCATTGGCTGCTTTCGGTTTGCTCACCGGCTGCACCCGACCACAACCGCTTCTTCTCCTCGACATCGAGGCGACTGGCGACCGCTGCCGCTTGCGCGCGGATGAAACTGTTCTTGTTGCGCAGCGCGTCCCGCAGGGCGGAGCGGAAATCAGCGTGATAACGCCGCCCGATGACGGCGAGCACGCGTTGCTGCTCTTCGGTCGACGCGCCATGCAGGATCGGGCGGAAGCGCGGAACTTCCGACGCGGCATCGGGGGGCAGCCGCCCCGAACTCAACTCGTCATAGATGCGCGCGATCCGCTCACGCGCAACAATGCCCGCGATGTATTCATACCAATGGCACAGACGAGCCGGCGCCGGGGCCCGACGCAACAGCGTCAATGCCATGATGGCGCAGCCCAGCCCTCCGAGCGGGCCGCAGGCGAAGCCGGTGATCAGCAGCAGCGCCGCGACCGTGAGCTCGCCATGGCGGCGCCATCGCAGCACGAAAAAGGCGCTCGGCAGCGCAAGGCTCGCGACATGCAGGGGAATGACGGCCCGGAAGCTTGCGAGTGGGCTGATTGCAAATACCAGGACAGCGAGGCTCACCGCGAAGAAAATGAGGCAAAGAAGCACATCGCGGGACCCCACTGCCAGCGGCGCATTATCCCGGCGCAGCTGGTCTAAGCGCGAAGCGTGATCGGTCCCGGTCATTGCAGCGCCGGCCGCTGCTCGTGCCCGGCGCGAGGCGGCGCGCCGGCCGTATCGGCGAAAGCCGCACCATCGGGCAATCCATCTCCGGCAGGACGACGTCCGTTCGGCTTCGTCACCCCCGCGCTCTCCCAGCTGTCGATCAGCCTGATGCGGCCGGCAAGTCGCGACAGCTCTGAGCAGCAGAGCGAAAACCTGCGCGCGATGTCATCGGGCAAATCGTCGGGCGACACGCCGCCGACGGCAAGCATTCCGATCACACGAGAGGGTGCGCCGCCCTCCAGGAGGGGTCCGGCCATGATGCCGCGCCCGGCAAGCAGCGTGCCGTCGGCGGGGCGAACGGCCGAGACCATCCGGCGCTCATTCACGATGGCCGCGAACAGAGGGTCCGCGTGCGAAATGGGAATATCGGCCCCCGGCCGATGATCGTCGACCGGCTGGAACACCGGTTTCAGCATGTCGTCCTGGAGCAGATAGACCGTGAATTCCGCAGACCCCGTCATCAGGACGACAAATCGCGTCAGGCAGCGGGTGAAATCATCCCAACCGGCATGATGCAGGTCGCTCATCGCTTGCGCCACGTCGGCGTTGGAAGAGTGAGCATTGGCCGCGATCTGCCGCTCGAGCATCTCGGTACGCTGCCGCAAATCGGCGCAGAGATCGGCGACGGCGTCGCAATACCGGCTGCGCTCGGCAAGCTGCGCGGCAAGCGCGGCGGCACCGGCGATCTGCCGGCTGCGCACGCCTCCGATCAGCATCGCGGCGCAAGTCCACCCCACCGGCTCGGCGGCTATTCTGCCGATATAGGCGTACATGTCCTCGGTCAGCAGCGCGGGCGGCAGGCCGCCTGCAAATTGCAAGGCGGAGGCGATGATCGCCGCGGCAAGTCCGGCCGCAAACCCGCGCTGAAGCGCAAGCACCATGACCGGCAGCCATAACGGGCTGGGATAGGAAGCGTTCACTGTGGCAGCGAGAATTTGTTTCAGCAGCATGGTGGCGCCGAACAGGAGCACAAATTCGAGAACGAGGCGCCACGTCGCAGACCATCGCGACCGGCGCATGGAGCCGTCGGCTGCGGTATCGAGCAGAGATTTGCTCACCGGCGTTTCCTGCGGCCGAGCCCGTCGCGCGGCCCGGCATTGCTCGCGGCGGCAATCGGCGCTTCCGCGTCGGTTTGCGCATCAGCCACAGGCACGTCGCACGCGACATCGCCTCCGGGGCTCATGCTCTGAAGCGACGCCTCGTCATGCTGCACCTCGCATATCAGCTGCCGCGCAGCCGCCTCGTCCACGGCCATCATCATGCGCACCAGGCGCGCCGCGGGCGTTTCCGCCTCCGGGGCGTGATGGATGCTGGCCTTGCGAAAATACCCGATCCATGCGGCTGCCCTGGCAAGGGCCGTTGTCTTCCTGCCGGTTGCCACCAGGACGTCGAACAGCACGAAGCGGCCGAGGTTGCGTTCCGGATTGGCAATCTCGTCGAAGCGCGTGAGCGCCTCGCGTGCGCCGAACAGATCGCCCTGCGCCGCGAGGATGAGGCCGAGGCGCTCGGCGTCGTTGGCCGTGATCATCTCCTTGGCCAGCAGCGTGCGCAGCAGCTTCTCCTCGCGGTCGAACGCCCCCTCCAGCCGGTAATAGGCAAGCAGATCGCGCGCGACGGCGGCAGACGGGGCGAGCGCGAACAGCCGTTCGAGCGTGGCGATCTCGGCCGGCTTGTCCTCGATGTCACCGTAGTGCCTCGCCAGCATGGCGAGCGCCTCCGGATTGTCCGCGTGATCGCCGGCAAAATCCCGCAGCACGCGCGTTGCCTGCTCGATCTGCGCAAACGACATGTAAAGCTTGTACAGATGGACGACGGCATCGACGTCCCGGTTGCCGGCACGATAGCGCGCCTCCAGCGCCTTGAGCGCCTGCTGGTTGTACCCGTCCCGCACCAGCATGGTCCACTGCTCGCGCTCTCCGGGCACCATCGCCACTCCGGCAGCGAGCGCGGTCGCAGTGAGGCAGATGATGAGAGCGATATGGCGAATCATCGCGGCGCACCATCATCCGGCAGGCAAGCCACCTCGATCTCCAGCGGAGACACCGCGTCGGCATCGGCAGTGATCTCGAGCCGCCCATCATCTGCGACCTCGGCCTCGTCGTTCCACACCGCCGCGATCGGATCGCGCGCCGAGACGCGGTAGAGGCCGGGCTTGAGCCCGCCCCACGTCATCTGCCCGATCCCGAACCCCTTGGCCATGACGGTAAAGCCGCATGGGCGACGGCGGATGTCCCGGAACGTCCAGCGTCCGTCGATCAGATAGGGTGTCGGCGCCTGCGCGATCTCGCGCGCCTCGCCGCGCAGCGCGACAATCACGTCGTCGTTTGCCTCATCGAGCGCCACATAGAGCGAGGCACCGTGCCGGCGCTGGCCGATGACCCCGACGCTACGGGAGAAATCGACCGCAAGCCCGGCGGCATCATCGAAGCGCAGGGTTTGCAGAGCGCCGCGATGCTGGATGAGCCAGCGCTCGTCCCCCAGCGCCGTGATCTCGGTTGAGAAGAAGCCGTCCGCGATGGCGGCGTAGTGCGAGGCCGCAATCGGAGTGATTGACGTCGATTGCCGCGCTGCGTCGAGGTGATGACGCACGGCGGCAAGCTGGGCCGGGCGTTCGCCGGCATACATGTGGTAGTAGACGTTGACCGGCTTGAGGCGGCGCGGGCTTTCCGTCCGCCGGATGGTCTCATCGAGATTGAGAAAGCCGTGCTCGCGGCTGCTTGCGTCGGTCATGTAGAGGTAGTCGTTGGCATTGCCGGCATAGATCTGCCGCTCGGCTCCGGCGAGCCGCGCGATCGGCGAGAGATAGCTGATGGAGGGAAAATCGACATCGAAGCGGGAATCGCCGCCGTTGAGATTGCGCACTCCGAGGCGGCGCGTGCTCGCAATGGCCTGCTCGAACGGCTCGGCGCCGCCGCTCCAGAGATAGAGCGTGGCATGCTTGCCCTCCGGCGCGAGATCCTCGGCCGCCGCGATGGCGCCGCGGGTTTCCTGCCCGAGATTGAACGGGAAATCGCTGAACGCGCGCGGCGGATCCTCCTCGCCGATCTTGGTCTCATTCTCGACGCTCTTGCGCATCAGGCCGGGAAACAGCCGCCGCGCGACCCGGCGCACGCGCTCCCCGAGCGCCGCCGTCCATTCCGATTCCTCGGGAGCGAGCAGGCGCTCTTCCAGCTTGCGATCGTAATTTTCGAAGAAGCTCCACTGGTAAGGATGCGAGTAGGTGTGCGAGGCCACCTCGACCTGCGGCAGCGCAAACAGCTCGCGCGCGGCCGCGCGGCCCGCTTCGGGCGCTCCGTAACGCTCGTCCACGTCGGCGCCGATCACGCCGGCCGCGACCGGCAGATCGGGATAGGGAGCGATCAGCTCGTGCAGGACGACGGCGGCGGCAACCGTCGGCTTGTCGCGATAGTCCTCGATGTAGCTGACATTGTTCCAGCCGTCGCCGTCGATATGGCTGAACCAGATGCGCCGGCCCGACAGCGTCGTGACGTCGGGGACCGGCATGCGCACGCCACCGAACGACTTCTGGAAGAACGCGAACGGATCGATGATCCATTTGCTGCGTCCGCTGCCGGGCTCCTCGTAGATGAGATATCCGTTGGCGGCATAGCCGCCGTGATTGCTGGTCAGCACCACGCTCGAGGCGAGCACCAGATCGCCCTCACGGTGCTCGAGCACGAGGTGCGAGGTTACCTCGGGGCCAAGCGTGCCGACGATGGGAAAGGCCGGCAGCACCGGATCGAGCGGGCGCTCGAACCCGATCAACGCGTCGCGGTAGAGGATGCGCGCGGCGTATGTGATATCGACGACGGTGCCGCTCAGGCCAAATCCGATCTCGCGGAACATGCGGTTGGCATCGGCGAGCGGGCTGTTGCCGGAAGGCAGCCCGCCTTCGCCAAGCACGACCATGCGTGCCCCCTCCGTGAGCCGGTCGATGCCCCAGAGATAGAAGCTCGTCGGCGGCGCGCGCCGAAACCAGGTGAGGACGCCGCGAATATTGGCGGCGCGCTCGGCGCTCGGCAGGGGCGCGTTGACATCCCAGTAGCTGAGCACGAAGCCGAGGTGATTGAGCGGCATCTCGGCGAACCGGTGGATGCGGGTCTGATCCGGCCGCGCTTCCTCGCGGCTGTCGTAGATCGCGAGAATCTCCCGCTTGACCGGCTCGGCAAGGGGCTCCTCGTCCGGGGTCTGTGCGCGCGCGCCGGAAAAGGCGAGCAGCGCGCACAGGATCACGAGCAGCGCGCAACGAGGAGCCGGACGAATTGAGAAGGGGGAGCAACGGCGCATGCTTGACATTAGCAAGCCGGGCAATCGCGACCAAGAAAATGTCTCCGGTACGATCGATCGATTCGAAAAAAAACAGATGGCAAAGATGAACAAGCGTTCAAGCTGGCGGCCGACCGCGCGCCGGCTTGCGGGCTTTCGAGAACCGTCGGGTGCGGGAATCGGCTTGCTGCCCCTTCGGGATTGCGTCTGCCGTGCTATGCTGCGGCGCAAGGAGCAACCCATGGCTGAATGCTTCGTCGCCAAGGCGTCCGAGCTGGCGGACGGCGATCGCCGGATTGTGCTTGCCGGGACCGCGGAAATCGGCGTGTTCTATAAGGATGGCGCCTATTTCGGCTACAGCAATACCTGCGTGCACTCCGGCGGCCCCGCCTGCGAAGGCCTGATGATCAATCGGGTGGTCGATGTGATTGCTCCCGATCGCACCTATCAGGGACAGACTTTCTCCGACGAGATTCATTTCGTCTGCCCCTGGCACGGCTATGAGTACGATCTCAAGACCGGCGAATGCGTCGGCGACCGCCGGCTCAGATTGAAAAAATTCGAGGTCATCCGGCGCGGCGAGGACGTTTTCGTCATCGTCTGAGGGCCGCAATCAGGGAGACAGCCTCCATGGACATGCTGCGCAGCGAAGTCCGCAAGCTCGCCGGCGACGACTACACCACGGCGGCGCACCTGGCGCATGCCGCGCAGCAGGCGCGCGAGCGAAACTATCAGGATTTCCTCATCGTGGATGTGGACGCGCATCACTATGAGAGCGAGTCCTACAAGGAGGTGTTCGAGTTCATCGAGAGTCCGGTGATCCGGCGCCAGGCGGTGGAATCGGCCAAGCGCGGCGGCCGCGCCTCCATGCTCGGCGGCCAGATCGGATACCAGGACATCGGCGGGCGGATTACGCGCCATGAATTGCGCAGGCACGATGTCCGCCGCCACGACAAGCTCGCCGGCGGCAAGCACCGGGACGTCGGCATGACGCTGGAATGGATGGACGCAATCGGCGTCGACTATTGCTGCCTGTTCCCGACGCCGATGCTGTTTCTTGGCCTGCATCCCCAGGTCGAGGTCGAGGTGGCGATGTGCCGCGCCTACAATCGCTGGCTTTGCGAACGTATCCTTGCGGCGGAGCCGCGCATCGTCTCCATGCTCTATCTTCCGTTCAATGACCCGGAGGCGGCCTACCGCACGGTTGCGGATTTCGGCGACCGCAAAGGCGTGGTGGGATTCATGGTGACCTCGCCGCGCTACAAGCCCGTGCACGACAATGCCTATGTCAAGACCTATGCGCTGCTCGAGGAGATGGGCAAGCCGATCGCGTTCCATGCCGCCTACAACTGGCACGACCAGGCTTTGTCGCTGACCAACCGCTTCATCTCGGTGCACGCGCTGGGCTTCATGTGGTTCAACATGGTCCACATGACCAACTGGGTGATCAACGGCCTGCCCGAGCGTTTTCCCAGGCTCAAGGTGATGTGGATCGAGAGCGGGCTGACCTGGGCCTATTGCCTGATGCAGCGGCTCGACCATTCCTACATGATGCGCACGTCGGACTGCCCCTCGCTCAAGCGCAGGCCGAGCGAATACATGCGCGAGATGTATTATTCCTCGCAGCCGATGGAAAAGCCGCGCGACCGCTCGATCCTGGAGGCGACGTTCAAGATGATCAATGCCGAGACGCAGCTTCTGTGGTCATCGGACTATCCGCACTGGGACTTCGATCTGCCCAGCGTCATCTATGACCTGCCGTTCCTGAACGAGACCGCGCGCCGCAACATCCTCGGCGGCAATGCCGCGCGGGTGTTCGGTCTCGACAGCAGGCCGCGCAAGAAGATTCCGGCCTGAGCTCGGAAAACGCAGGCAACGTTCGGAACGCAAAAATCCGCCTCGAGAGCGACGGACATCAACAGCTTTTCCTTGAAGTGTCGCATGGTTTGCCTAATATGAGGGTCATGAACAGAAAGCTTGCAAAATCCCGTAGTAACGCCGCGGTGGCGAGGAAGCGCTCCAGCAAGTCTACCCCAGGGTACGACATCATTGGAACGACCCGTGAGGGGATTTCCATTTTGCGTCCGAAGATGAAGCCAAGGCGCTTCACATCGAAGCAAATTCGTGAGGCGATTATCGAGGTTGAGAATTCCTCCTCGGAATGAGCTGATGGCCACGTCGGCTCGAGACGCCTTCGTTAATTGTCCATTTGATCAGGAATATCAAACCTTCTTCCGGGCAATCGCCTTTGTGATCATTCGTTCAGGGTTTCGCGCACGTTGTGCGCTCGAAACGGACGACAGCTCCGTAAATCGATTCGAGAAGATATGCGCGATTATACGTGAATGTCGGTATGGGATACACGACATTTCAAGGACAGACCTCGACGCGCATTCGCGGCTGCCGCGTTTCAACATGCCCTTGGAACTTGGAATTTTCCTTGGCGCCAAACGATTTGGAGCGGGGTCGCAGAGGTCAAAGCGATGCATGGTGCTCGATAAATACAAGTACCGATTTCAGAAATACATTTCCGATATTTCCGGCCAGGACATCCATGCGCATCAGGGAAAGCTCAAAACGTTAATCCAGGAGCTGGCAAGTTGGCTGAGATATCAAAGCCGTGACCCGAAAATTCCCGGCGGTCGCAAGATAGCAAGGGAATTCGAGTCATTTCGCCGAAAGATGACCAAAATCTGTGAGGCGCGCGGTTTGGAACCTGATGAGCTTACGTTTGCGGATTACGCAGAAATGGTAGCGGAATATCTCGCTGCTACCGGCTGATTATCAGAGAGTCGAGGCCTGGACGCGCATACCCGCTTTGACCCATCAGGCCTCGCTCCGCTACCCCGCGTATTTCGGGAACAGCGCGAGCACATTGGCGCGATCGATGGCCGTGCGCCGCTCCGGCGGCAGGAATCCCGCCTCGTAGGTGGCGACCGCCTGCGCCACCACGCGCGGATTTGCGAAGGGAAAGTCGGTGCCGAACACGATGCGGTCAGCCCGCGCCACGTGATCGAGCGCGCCGAAGGTCTGTGCGCCGGGCGAGAGCGCGTTGTCGTACCAGAAATGCGCAAGCGCCGCGAACACCGCTTCGCGCGCAAGCTGCGGCAGCCGCGCATCGATCATCGGCGATACCGAAAGCCGCCAGGCGAAATAGGGCACCAGCCCCCCGGCATGGGGCAGGATGAACCGGATGCGCGGAAAGCGATCGATCGTGCCGGAGAACACAAGGTTGACCACCGCGCGGGTGGTGTCGAACAGGTACTCCATCATGAAGGCGGGCCACCGCAACGCGAGGCTCGCGCTCGAAGGATGCAGGCCGGGATGAAGAAACACGACGGCGCCGCGCGCATCGAGCAATTCGAATACCGGGTCGAACGCGCTGTCGCCCAGAAACTTCTCGCCATAGCTCGCAAACAGCGACACGCCGTCGAAGCGAAGCTCATCGAGCGCATGGGCGATCTCTGCGCGGGCGCCGTCCACGCTTCCCATCGGCAGGGTGGCGAAGGCGCCGAAGCGCGCGGGCCAGCGCGCCATGAGCTCGGCCGCGTATTCGTTGCAGCGGCGCGCGAGCGTCTCGCCGGCTGCCGGCGTGCCGAAGCCGACGCCCGGCTGCGCCAGCGAGGTGAGCGCAACCTCGATGCCGTGCGCATCCATCAGATCGAGCGCGAGCTTCGGCGTCCATTCCGGATAGCGGCCAATGGCGGGGCCGCGGCCGGCGGCATAGACCGCCTCGCGGTAGAACGGCGGAATGTGGTGAAAGTGAACGTCGATGCGGCGCGGCGAAGTCATGCGTGTTGTCCTTCTCGGTCGCGGTCAACTTACGCAGTCGATGACAGCGAGGGGAACCGGGCGACTGTTGAATTTCACCAATCACCGTGTCTCTATGCGATCCCCATGCCGCTCGGCTAAGGAGGCAGAACCGTGCCCTGGTTGGAAGCAAACGGCATCAGCATCCATTACGAGCTGGCCGGAGCGGGGCCGTCGGTCGTCCTGATGCATGAGATGGGTGGCACGCTCGAGAGCTGGGATGGCATATTTCCCGCGCTCACGAAGCGTTTTCGCGTGCTGCGCTACGACCAGCGTGGCGGCGGTCTCACGGAAAAGCCCCGCTCGCCGATCACGACAGAGCTGCTCGTCGAAGACCTTGAGGCCGTGCTGCAGGCAACAGGCCTGCCCGCTCGGCGTCACTTCGTCACCGTTGCCGCCGCCACCATGCAGGCCTTGCTGCACATGACGCGGCATCCCCAAGAGATCGCAAGCTTCACCTTCTGCAACCCGTTCACCGGGGCCGATCCGAGCCGCACCGCCGCGCTCGACGAGCGCGCCGCGCTCGCCGAACGCGAGGGCATGCGGGCCGCCATTCCCGTCACCCTCGACAAGTCGTGGCCGCCGCAGCACGGCAATGGGGCGCGCTACACCGCCTATCGCGGCCGCTATCTCGCACAGGACCCGGTCTCGTTTGCCGCCATGAACCGCGCAATCGCGCGGCCCAACCTGGCCCATCTCGGCAAGGACGTCAGGGTACCGGCCATGGTGGTCGCCGGCCGCTTCGACCAGGTGCGCCCGAGCACGGCAAGCGAGCAGTTCGCGCGCACCATTCCCGGTGCGCGCTTCGAGCTGATTGATGCGGTGCACATGATGCCGGCACAGGCACCCGATGCGCTGCTTGCACTCCTGGAAGATTTTCTCGGCGGCACGCGCAATACGGCCGCGGCCGCGGGCTGAGGAGGAGACAATGGAGCTCAAGGCGAACGGCATCACCATCAACTACGAGATCGATGCCCCGCTCGGGGACCCGTTGAACCCCAGACCGTGGCTGGTATGGAGCAACTCGCTCGCCACCAATCTCTCCGCCTGGGACGACCAGGCGCACAAGTTCAAGCGCGATTTTCGCGTGCTGCGCTACGACCAGCGCGGGCACGGGGCGACCGAGGCGCCGGTGGGGCGCTACAGCTTCGAGCTGCTGATGGCGGATGCGCTGGCGCTGATGGACGTGCTTGCAATCCCCGAGGCGCATTTTGCCGGGCTCTCCATGGGCGGCGCGACCGCGCTCGGGCTGGCGCAGAAGCACCCCGAGCGGCTCGACAAGGTGATCGTGTGCGATTCGCCCTGCCAGTCGACGCCCGCGAGCGCGCAGCAATGGGAGGAGCGCATTGCGGTTGCGCAGAAGCAGGGAATGGAGGCGCTGGTCGAGCCCACCGTGACGCGCTGGTTCCCGCCCGACATCATCAAGGCCAATCCGCCTTATCTCGATGAGGTGCGGCAAATGGTGCGTTCCACTCCCGTAGCGGGCTTCATCGGCTGCGCGGCCGCGCTCGCCAACCACGACTTTGCGACGGGGGCCGCCATGGTAAAGCGCCCGGTCCTGTTCCTGGCCGGCGAGAAGGACGGTGTCACGCCCGCCGCCATGCGCAAGCTCAGCGCGGCGGTCGCCGGCTCGAGTTACGTGGAGCTTCCGGGCGCCGGGCACATCTCCAACCTCGACCGGCCGGAAGCCTTCAACCGCGCCATTGCCGAGTTTCTCAAGGCCGCCTGAGGAAGCGCGGATTTGACCTCGGTCAAGGGAAGACGCCGCCAGAGCTGCAAGCTTGGCCGCACTGCCATGCCGCGAGCGCGCGCCCTGGATCGGGTACTGCCGTTTGCGGCATAATGCATTAAATGAGAAAGAGAGAGGGCGAGACGGCCCGTTCGACAGGAGAAGATGCCATGACGGCTGCAGCAGCCACCGCACAGAAAAAGGCCCCCGCGGGGCTCTCCAACACGGCACGCGAGCTGATGGAGGAAATCAACCAGGAGGCCGGCAAGCACAATATCTGGGTGCGCACCCAGGCCAACGCGCCGGCGCAACGCCCCTGGTTCAGCGAGACCGCAGGTGAGGGCAGCGGACAGCTGGCATCCGGGCGTGTTGCCGCCAATCAGATGAAGACGCTGCCGCATCTGTGGCGCTGGAGCGAATTTTCCCCCTACCTGCACCGCATCTCCGAGATCGCGCGCAAGGCAGAGGTCTCCCCCATCGAGTTCGCAGACCGCCAGAGCATCCTCCTGCTCAACCCCGGGCTCAACGGCCGGCTGCAGGTCACCAACACTATCCGCTGCGCGATCTCGATCTACAATCCCGGCGACGTAGCGCCGGTGCACCTGCACTCGCCCAACGCCAGCCGCACCATTCTCTCCGACAAGGGCGGCTACACCGTCGTCGAGGGCGAGCGCTGCGATGCCTCCCGCGGCGACCTCATCCTCACCCCGAACGGAACCTGGCACGACCATGGCAACGACTCAAAGGAACCCGTGATCTGGATCGATATGCTGGATTGGCCGCTGATCGAGTTCCTCGACGCCGCCTGGGTCGACCATGACATGCCCGGCGCGCAGGGCAATGCCAGGGTGCAGCCCACCACCCACCGCGACGGCTATTCGCGCAGGCTTTACGGGCGCGGCGGCATGATGCCGACCTTTGTCAGCCACCAGATCGGGGTCGGGCGCAGCCCCGCGCCCCTCATCCATTACCGGGGCGCCGACGTGCACGAGACCCTGCACGGCCTGCGCAAGGAGAAGGGCGATCCGCACGAAGGCATCAAGATCGATTTCGTCAACCCGGTCACGGGCGAGCCGGTATTCAAGACGCTGAACTATTCCGCGCAGCTCCTGCGCCCAGGCGAGGAGACCGAGCTCAAGCGCGAGACCGCCGGCACCTTCCATGTCGTCATCGAAGGAACGGGCGCGACCGAGGTCGGTGGCAAGCGCCTCGAATGGACGCAGAACGACATTTTCGTGGTACCGAATTTCCTCTGGCGCCGGCACATCAATACCGGCAAGAACGACGCCGTGATCTATTCCGTCTCCGACGCGGCGCTGATGCGCAACATCGGCCAGTATTATGCCCAGGGCCGCGACAAGAACGGCAAGGTGACGGAGCTGGTGCACTAGGCGGCGTGGATCGGTAGGGGAGAGGCATGCCTCGCCCCTACGCCGCAGACATCATTCGATCACATCTCGTCCGCGACCTGATTGCGCAGCACACCGATCTCCGGCACCTCGACTTCGACCACGTCGCCGGGCTTGAGCCAGACCGACGGGTTGCGGTGGACGCCGGCGCCGGTCGGCGTCCCGGTCCAGATCAGGTCGCCGGGCTTGAGTGTCGCAAACGTGCTGATGTAGTTGATCAGCCAGGCAAAGCCCCAGGTGAGACGGTCGGTGCTGTCGTCCTGGCGCAGGTCGCCGTTGACGCGCGTCGTCAGATGCAGCGGCTTTACCGGGTCGAGCTCGTCTGCGGTCACGATCCAGGGGCCGACGCTGCCCGAGCGGTCGAAATTCTTGCCCTGCGTCACGTTGAGCGTACCGTGGCGCAGCCAGTCGCGCACGCTGCCTTCGTTGCCGAGCGTGACGCCGCCGATCCATGCGAGCGCACTTTCGCGCGGGATGTGGCGCCCTTCCCTGCCGATCACCAGCACCACCTCGCCCTCGTAGTCGAACTTGTCCGAGACCTTGGGCCGCACGATCGGCTGCCCGCAGCCGACCAGCGAGGTCGGAAACCGGCAGAACAGGTTGGGATATTTCGGCGCCTCCCGGCTGTCCTTGTACTCGGCGCTGCGGTCCGGATAATTGATGCCGACGCAGATGTTCTTGTCGGGGGAAAGAATCGGTGGCAGCAGCTCCACGTCCTTGAGCGCATGATCGGGCGCTCCGCTCGCCACGGCGCGCGCCTCCGAGATTGCCTGCGCGCGGAAGAGATCGAGCAACGTCGGATATTTCGGCAGCCTGCGGCCGAGATCGACGATGCCGGTGCCGGCCACCGCGCCGTAGCCGGCACGGCCGTTTGCCCTGAAACTTGCAAGTCGCATGGTTTCACTCGCTGGATTGTTTCTCCACTTCCACGTCATGGCCGGACTTGTTCCGGCCATCCACGACTTTACTTTCGGCACAGGCAGACATGGATGCCATCGGACCCTCGGGCTTGCCCGAGGTCCGCACCAATTTGTGCCGCAAGTCAAGTAGACTCGACTTGCGGTGACAAGCGCGGGCATGACGGAGGCTGTCACGCCGCTTTCGGCGCACCGGGCTGGCGCAGCGGATGGGCGCGCGCGAAAGCGTCGTTCTGCATGCATAGATCGGTGATCCGGCGCACGGTCGGAAACCGCGCGAGATCATATTTGAAGAAATTGGCGCCGGTTGCCTGGCTCACCAGACAGATATCGGCAACGGTGATGGCATCGCCCTGGCAATAGCGGCCGGTCTCGGGATTGCCGGCAAGGTTGGCCTCGAGCGCGGAGAGCGCTTCACCGATCCAGTGCTGGATCCACTTGAGCCGCGCGGGCTCATCGAGCCTGAGCTCGTGCTCGAGATATTCGCGCACCCGCGGCACCACCAGCGGATGGGAATCGCAGGCGACGATCTGCGCGAGCGCGCGCACCCGCGCCCGCGCCCGCGCCGCCTTGGGCAGAAGCGGCGGCCGCGGATGGGTCTCGTCGAGATATTCCATGATGGCGAGCGACTGGAAGAGCATCGGCCCCTCGCCGTCGAGCAGCGCCGGAAGCAGCATCTGCGGATTGACGGCGCGGTACGCGGCATCGCGCTGCCTACCCTGCATGAGATCGACGTCGACAACCTCTTCCGGCTCGAGGCCCTTCAGGTTGAGCGCAATCCGCACGCGGAATGTCGCGAGCGAGCGCCAGAACGAATAGAGCTTCACGCACTCCCCCTTTGCAAATGGTGATGGGATTGGTGTTAGCATAACATGCCTGCACGCATGAAGTAGCCGTTTGGGCGGGGCATGCCGATAAACCGTAGCCCGGATTGAGCGGAGCGAAATCCGGGATCCCCGCTACCACGTCTTCGGCGCAGCATTGCGCCGCAGGACAAATCCTCCGTGGGCCTGTAAGGAGTGCACAGGAACAAGAAGCAAATGAGCGAGGAAACCATGAGCGTGCGACGTCGGACCTTTCTTAAGGGAATGCTTGGAGCGGGCGCGCTCGTTGCCGCGCCGGCGCTTGCGCGCGCGCAACGCTCGCCGATGCGCATTGGCTTTCTCACCGTAAAGACCGGCCCGCTGGACGCAAGCTGGTCAATTCCGTGATCACCTATCCGAATGTCGGCCAGTTCTGGACCTACGATCCGGACGAGTTTCTCAAGCATCCCGTCTACAATCGCGAGAGCTGGCCGGGCGGCAGGAACGTCGAGCCGTAGCCTGGGCCTGGCAGGGCGGATGAGCGCAAGCGCAATCCGCCATGCAGAAGCGTCGGGTTACGGTTAAGAAGCCTGACCCGCCCTGGGTCGGGCATGACCAAAAACAATCAACCAGAGGGAGAATAACACCATGGCAGTCGATCGCCGCAGCATCGTCAAGGGAGCGCTCGCCGCCACGGCAGCGCAGGCGCTTCGCATTCCCGCCGCACCTGCGCAGGCAGCGCCGATGCGGGTCGGGTTTCTCACCATCAAGACCGGCCCGCTCGCTTCGGGCGGGCTGCAGATGGAGCAGGGCCTCAACGTCTTCTTCAACCAGCGCAACAACATGCTTGCCGGCCGGCCGGTCGAGCTTCACACCGCCGACACCGGCGGCAATCCCGCGCAGGCGCGCACCAAGACGCAGGAGCTGGTCGAGCGGCTCAACGTGGGCGTGCTGATCGGGCCGCTGGCCGCCTTCGAGGCCCTGGCGATCGATGACTACGTGCGCTCCTCGCGCACGCCCATTCTCTCGGTCGCCGGCGCTGAGGACATGACCCAGCGCAAGCCCAATCCCTGGTTCGTGCGGCCGAGCTGCACCTCGGCGCAGCCGAGCCACCCGATGGCCGACTATGCGGCCAACGAGCTCAAATACAAGCGCGTTGCCACCATCGGCGACGATTTCGCGTTCGGCCACGAGTGCGTCGCCGGGTTTCATCGCGTGTTCGAGGACAATGGCGGCAAGGTCGTGCAGAAGCTGTGGACGCCGCTGAATGCGCCGGACTACGGCACCTACATCTCGCAGCTCAAGACCGACATCGACGCCGTGTTCACCGCGCATGCCGGCTCGAACGGCTTCAAGTTCATCCGCCAGCTGCGCGAATACGGCAACCGGACGCAGATCCTCGGCGGCTTCACTCCGGTCGACGAATCCCTGTTGCAGCAGATGGGCGATGATGCGCTCGGCGCCATGACCGGGTCGTGGTACTCGGCCGAGCTCGATTACCCCGTGAACAAGACATTCGTCGAGGCGATCCGCCGCGAGTACAGGCTCGATCCGGGCGTCTATGCCGCCGAGACCTATGTCTGCGGGGAGGTGCTCGAGCACGCCGCGAAAGCCGTCAACGGCAAGATCGAGGACAAGGACACCTTCATCAAGGCGCTGCGGGAAGCCAAGGTGCCGGATACCTTGCGCGGCCCGGTGCGGTTCGACGAGCTCGGCAATGCAGTCGGCAACATCTACATCCGCAAGGTCGAGAAGAAGAACGGCAAATACGTCAACGCGGTGATCAAGACCTATCCCGACGTGAGCCAGTTCTGGACCTACGGCAAGGACGCATTCCTGAAAAACCCGGTCTATTCGCGCGACTACCCGCCCGCGAAGAATCTGGAGCAGTAGGCGCGTCCTATCCGGACCAGTTACATTTGAGGCGGTAGGGGCGGATTTAAAACCCGCCCCTACATCCGCGATTGCAAAACGGGCGCCTGCATGCAGTGGCAGTTCTGGATCATCCAGACGCTCAACAGCGTGGCCTTCGGGGGGCTGCTGTTCCTGCTATCCGCCGGGTTCTCGCTGATCTTCGGCCTGATGCGCATTCCCAACCTCGCGCATGGCGCCTTCTTCATGCTGGGTGCCTATTTCGGCTACACGCTGCTGGCTTCGCAGCTCAATTTCTGGGTGGCCGCAATCGGCGGCGGAGTGGCGGTCGGCGTCATCGGCATCCTGCTCGAACGCTTCATCCTGCGCAGGCTCGCGGGCAACGAGCAGGGCCAGGTGCTGGTCACGCTCGGCATTTCCTTCATCATCGCCGACATCTGTCTGCTGGTCTGGACCGGCGACCCGATGCCGCTTGCGGCGCCGGCGCCGCTGCGTGCGCCGCTGCGCATCGCCGGCTACGCATTTCCGACCTATCGACTGGTGGTGCTCGCCATCGCGCTCCTTGCGGCGCTCGCCCTCTATCTCCTGATGGAGCGCACGCGTCTTGGCGCCATGATCCGCGCCGGCGTCGACGACATGGAGATGGCGCGCGGCGTCGGCGTCCCGGTGTCGCGCCTGTTCACCGCCGTCTTCCTGCTCGGGGCGACGCTCGCGGGCCTCGGCGGCGTGCTCGGCGGTCCCATCCTCAATGCCTATCCCGGCCTCGACACCGACATGCTCCCCCTCGCCCTGATCGTGGTGATCCTGGGCGGGGCCGGCAGCCTGCTCGGCGCGTTCGTCGGCAGCTTCATCGTCGGCTTCATCTATAATTTCGGCATCGCGCTGGTGCCCGATCTCGCCTATTTCGTTCTGTTCCTGCCCATGGTGCTGGTGCTGGTGTTCCTGCCGCAGGGGCTGTTCGGGCGGGTGCAGATATGACGCGTGCGGCCGCACTCGGGCTGTGCGCCCTCGTCCTGCTCGCGCTGCCGTGGATCATCGGCAACGAGTTCTACGTCAACATGGCGAGCCAGGTGCTGATCTATGCGTTGTTTGCGCTTTCCATCAACATGATGCTCGGCTATGGCGGCATGGTCTCGCTCGGCCATGCCGCGTATCTCGGTATCGCCGGCTATGCCTGCATCCTCGCGACGCTGGCCGGCTACAACCAGCTCGCCGCCGCACTCTTCGCCATTGCCGTATCGACCGCGACGGCGGCGTTCTTCGGCGTGCTCTCGCTGCGCGCGCCCGGCCTCGGCTTCGTCATGATCACGCTCGCGCTCGGCCAGATCGTATGGGGGATCGCCTATCGCGCCAACGATCTCACCGGCGGCGACAATGGCATCCGCCATCCCGCCCGACCGTTGCCGTTCGGCATCGATATCCGGGATGCGCCGAGCTTCTATTATTTCACGTTGGCGGTGTTCGCCGGCGCGCTGTTCTGCATCTGGCGGTTCGCGCGCTCGCCGTTCGGAGCGAGCGTGATGGGCACGCGCGATCAGCCCCGTCGCATGCGCATGCTCGGCCACCATGTGTGGCTGGTGCGGTGGGTCACCTTCGTCATGGCCGGGTTCTGGGCGTCGGTGGCGAGCGTGCTTTATGTCTATTACAACCTGTTCCTGAGCCCGCACGCGATCTCCCTGCAGCAGTCGGCCGAGATCCTGCTGATGGCCATCCTCGGGGGCGCCAGCACGCTCACCGGTCCGATCGTGGGCGCCGCCATCATCACGCTCGTCAAGAACGTGGTCTCAACCTACGTCGAGCGCTGGAACACGCTGCTTGGCGTCATCTTCGTGGTGGTGATCGTGTTCATGCCCTACGGCCTGGTGCCCGGCTGCCGCCAGCTGTGGCAACGCCTGGCGACCCGAGTCAGTGGCCGCGGGACGAAAGGGGCCGGCGCCACGGCGCCGGGGCGCGCGCAATGAGCACGCCCGCGCTCGAGCTCGCGCATCTCGACAAGCGATTCGGCGGGCTGCCCGCCACCAGGGACGTCTCGCTCACCGTCATGCCGGGCGAACGCCGGCTGATCATCGGTCCGAACGGAGCGGGCAAGACCACCCTTTTCAACCTGATCACCGGCGATCTTTCCGCCGATGGCGGATCGGCGCGGCTGTTCGGGCAGGAGCTTCTGCGCATGGCCACGCAGGACCGCGTGCATCTCGGCCTCGCGCGCACCTATCAGATCCTCACCTTGTTTCCACGCGAGCGTCTGATTCACAACGTGGTGCTCGCGCTGCTTGGCCTTGACCGGCGCCGCTGGAACCCGTGGTCGATCCTCGCTTCCAGTCGCGACCTCTACGCTGCCGCGCGCGCGGCGCTCGACCGCGTCGGGCTCGGCGAGAGCGCGGACCGGATCGTGAGCGAGACCTCGTATGGCGAGCGGCGGCGGCTCGAGCTTGCCATGGCACTTGCGCAAAAGCCGAGATTGCTCCTGCTCGACGAGCCGCTCGCCGGCCTCTCGCAGGGGGAGCGCCAGACCGTGCGCTCGCTGCTCGACGGCATCCCGCGCGACGTCACCATCGTGATGATCGAGCACGACATGGACACCGCGCTTGCCTTTGCCGAGCGCATCACCGTGCTGCATTACGGCGAGGTCATTGTCGAAGGCACGCGCGCCGAGGTGGTCGCCGACCCGCGCACCCGGGAGGTCTATCTTGGCGACTGACGCGCTGGCCGTCTCCGACATCGATGCGTTCTACGGCGACAGCCACGTGCTGCACGGCGTGTCGTTCTCGCTGCAGGGCGGCCGGCTGCTTGGCCTGCTTGGCCGCAACGGCGCCGGCAAGACGACCTGCATGTCTACCATCATGGGCTTTCTCGTGCCGCGCCGGGGCACGATCAGCCTTTATGGCGAGGCGGTGGCGGGACTTGCCCCCGATGTGATCGCGCGCAAGGGCATCCGTCTGGTCCCGCAGGGGCGACGCATGTTCCGCACGCTGACCGTGCGTGAGAACCTCATGGTGGCGGCGCAATCGCACGGCAACGGTGGCCGCGACGGCTGGTCGATCGAACGGGTGTTTGCGCTCTTCCCCCGCCTCAAGGAGCGCCATGCCCAGGTCGCGGGCTCGCTTTCCGGCGGCGAGCAGCAGATGCTGGCTATCGCACGCGCGCTGATGGGCAATCCGCGCGTGCTCCTGATGGACGAGCCCTCTGAGGGACTGGCGCCGCAGCTCGTAAACGAGGTCGGCCGCACCATCGCGCAGCTCAAGGCGGAAGGCCATTCCATCATTCTGGTCGAGCAGAACATCAAGCTCACGCTCGATCTCGCCGACGACATCGTCATCATCAATACCGGACACGTCGTCTTTCGCGGCGCAGCCGATGCCATCAAGCTCGACGATGCCATCGTCTCGCAGCATCTCGGCGTGTTCTGAGTGTAGAATTGTAGGTTGGGTCGAGCGCTTTGCGAGACCCAACAGCCTGGTGCGATGGTTGATGTTGGGTCTCGTGAAGAACTCGACCCAATCTACAAACGAAGCTTACGAAGCCAAGGAGACAAAGGGGATGTGGAACAAGTACGGCCCAACCGCGGCGCGCAGGCACGGCAAGCCGGGTCGCGAGATGCGCCCGTCGAGCACCACCATCGACATCCATTCGCATGTGGCGATCCCCGATGCCGCAGCCTTGGTCAGGCCGCATCTCGATCCCGCAACCATACCGCTCGCGCACTTTGCCGATGCCGGTACGAAGGCGCTCAGCGCCAGGCAGGAGGAGGATATCCGCGCCCGCATCACTCAATACGACGAGCGCCTCTCCGACATGGACGCCATGGGCGTGGACATGCAGCTCATCCTGCCGCCGCCGAACCAGTGCTGCTACACGGTGCCGCTCGACATCGCGGTCAAGGCCGCGCGCATGGTCAACGACGGGCTTGCGCAGTACGTGGCGAAGAAGCCGGACCGGTTCGTCGCGCTCGGCACCGTGCCGCTCTCCGACGGCGCGGAAGCGGCCACGGAGCTCGAGCGCTGCATGACATCGCTGCGCATGAAAGGCGCGGAAATCCTCACCAACGTCGCCGGCCGCGAGCTTTCGGAGCCGCAATACTCGCCGTTCTGGAAGAGGGCGGAGGAGCTGGGCGCCCTCGTCGTCATCCATCCCAACGGCTTCACCGACGGGAGGCGACTGACGCGCTTCTATTTCAACAACGTGATCGGCAATCCGCTCGAGACCACCATCGCGCTCCATCATCTGATCTTCGACGGCGTGCTCGAGCGCCATCCCGATCTGAAGATCCTGGCGGTGCACGGCGGCGGATACCTGCCGGCCTATTGCGGGCGCATCGACCATGCCTGGGGTGCGCGTTCGGATTCCCACAGCGAGCTGCCGCAACCGCCCACCAGCTATCTCAAGAAGATCTATCTCGACAGCGTGGTGTTCACGCCGCACCAGCTCGCCCACCTCCTGCGCGTGTTCGGCGCCGATCACATCGTCATGGGCACCGACTATCCCTTCGACATGGCCGAGTACGACCCCATCGGCCATCTCGCGTCGGTCGAGGAGCTCGACAGCACCACCCTCGCCGCCATCGCCGGCGGCAATGCGCGGCGGCTGCTGGGGATATGATGATTGTGCTCCTCGATTGACAGCAAACCATCCTTATCCTGAGTGCCAAGTCGTCATGTGCGTCCCGTGCGCGGGTCCGTAGGCACCCGGGCCGAAGAACCGGTCGTAGTAATCGGCGTCGATGTGGTGCGCCTGCATCACCCACATGAGATGCATTGCATCAGTGCCGCCGGGAAAGCGGCCGTAAGTGTCGTGGATGTAGTTGCAGATCGCCTTGGTGCAGGCGAGACCTTCCGCGCTGATCTGGATTGCGCCCGCGCGATGCTCAGTCTCTGAGATGCGGGATGGCATGGGCCCCGTTTCCTTGCTGCCCTGTGACGGCGGCGCGAGCACCGCGTCAACGGCTGCATCCATGCTGGGGTAATAGGGGGGACAGCTAGCCTCGAACACGCCGTCCAGCCCGACGGGATTACCGAATGTCGATGCGCCGCTCGGTGCCACGATGTGGAAGCTCATTCGCTCGAGAATTTCGAGCGACAAAAATCCGCAATGCTTCCATCCGCCCAGCCCCAGAGCCTCGGTTGCCAGGAACATGTTCTGGCAGATCGCCGCAGGCTCGCTGAAGACGTAGTAGCAGGCCTGCCGCTCGACGATCGACAGCGGCAGTATCCGGTCGGCATCGAGGAAGCCGTCCTTCAGCCAGCGCTCCGTGCCGGCCGGCCGACAGCCGTGGCAGTCATCGACAATGTTCATGCCGCCGCTTGCGGGCGCGTAACGGCGCAGCGCGGGATCGACGAACTGTGCGATCAATGAGATCAGCGACGCGCTCACGTCGCATACCGGCAGAAACAGCGTCGAGCCCGCTCGATTCGAATCCCAATGGTCGTGCGCGCTCATCGGCGGTACGCGGCGCGGGATGTCGAGCCGGCCACGGCGCAGTGGGCGACGTTGTGCGCGGAATACTTCGAGAAGCTTGCCACGCTCGTCCGGCGTCTCGATCTCGCGCAGCTTGGTCGCCGCGACATTGGCATCAAGGACATAGAACCCTTCGTCATTGGTAAAGAAGAGTGCGGTGTTGCCGCCGGGCCGTGTCGCCGGGAATGTGCGGCCGCTGCAGCCACGGTACAGCGGCGGCGTGGGCAGATCCCAGAAGGCGAGTCCGGAGAATCCGGCGCCCGCGCCGACCAGCAACGCTTCCTCCAGCTCGCTCAGGGAGACCGCTGCGTGCGCGGACTTGTAGCGGAAGGGACCCTCCGGCATCTCGAAGCCGAGACCGAACCGCCGCGAGCGCCGGCCGTAGAGTGCCTCGAACAATGGGTAGCTCCAGGCCAGGTCCAGCAATTGGGACGCCGTCATCAGCTCGATCCTTCCAGCAACGCGAGGCCTACGCGGAACGGGGCAGAACCTAGCCCTTTACTGGATCGGCAAGATGGTCCACTTTGGTCTATTACAGCAGACCACTTGCAGCCGATTTTTCCGATGACATTGCGCGGATGGGCCGATCTCTACGCTTGGCAGCTCGATCGGGCGAGCCGCACGCCGCTCACACGGCAGATCTACATGCAGGTGCGCTCCGCGGTGCTGTCGGGCGCGCTCCGTCCGGGCACGCGCGTGCCGTCCTCCCGCACCATGGCATTGAAGCTCGGCGTGGCGCGCGCGTCGGTGGTTTTGGCGTACGAGCACCTGCTGGCCGAAGGCTACGTCGAGAGCCGCCACGGCTCCGGTACATTCATCGCGGGCGACCTGACCGGCCTTGCATCACGACGGCGCGTGGTTCCGCGCGCGACAAAGCGCGCAGTGCCGACATCGGCACAGACCTTTTCCGACTTCGAGCGCTCGGCGGTGCAGAGCGACGCCCGCCCGTTCAGCACCGGCCGCACCCTGATCGATGCGCGTACCGCCGACACGTGGCGCAGCTTGACCCATAAAGCCGTGCGCCGGCTGGGTGCGAACGACCTCGGCTATACCGATCCCGCCGGCCTGGCTGACCTGCGCGGGAACATCTGTGATTATCTGCGGGCGGCGCGCTCGGTGCGTTGCGAGCCCGAGCAGATCGTGATCACGGCCGGCACCCAGCAGGCGATCGACATCGCAATCCGCGTGCTGCTCGCGCCCGGCGATGAGGTGTGGGTCGAGGATCCCGGTTACCCGCTGACCTACGCGCAGCTGCTGCTCGCCAAGGCGCGGCCGCATCCCATTCCCGTCGATGCCCAAGGTCTGGTCGTTGACGCCGGCCTGCGCACGGCACCGCGGGCGCGTGCAGCATTCGTTACGCCTTCGCATCAGTTTCCGACCGGCGTTGCGCTGTCCATGGCGCGGCGCCTGGAGCTGTTGGCGTGGGCACGGCAGAGCGACGCGTTCATCGTCGAGGACGACTACACCAGTGAGTTCCGCTACTCGGGGCCTTCGCTCGCATCGCTGCAGGGCCTCGATGACACCGAGCAGGTGATCTACGTCGGCACGCTCAATAAGGCGCTATTCCCGGGACTACGCATTGGCTACGCGGTGGTGCCGCGCGCGTTGCTGCAGGCTTTTGTAGGCGCGCGCTATCTCATCGATCGCCAACCCGCGACGCTGCAGCAGGCGGTTGTTTGCGAGTTCATGCAACAAGGCCATTTCGCTGCGCATATTCGTCGCATGCGCCAGCTCTATCGCGAGCAGCGCGACGCGCTGGCGCAGACGCTGATGCGTCGGGCGGCGGATTGGCTCGACGTTGCGGTGCCCGATGGGGGCATGCATCTCGTCGCCTATCTGCGCGACGGGCGGTCCGACATCGCTATCGAGGCCGCAGCCCAACGCGCCGGCATCGTCGTGCGCGCAATCAGCCGTTTCTATCGGGCGGTATCGCCGCGTCCGGGACTTATGCTGGGCTTCAGCGGGTTTCCGCGCCAGCTCATCGTGCCCGCAGCCGCGCGCCTGGCAAGGCTGGTCGCACAGTGATCGCTTGACTTCGGAACCTCAGCGTCTTTTCACTCCACGCGCACCTTCGCATCGTCGATCACCTTGCGCCATTTCGGCTCGTCGGACCTGATGCGGCTTACAAGCTCCTGCGGGGTGCCCGCAATCGATTCGAAATACTGCCGGTCGAGAAAGTCCTGCTTGATCTCGGGATCCGAGAAGGTCCTGCCGACCTCCTCGCTGATTTTGGCAACGATCCCGGCCGGCATCCCGGGCGGACCGAACAGCCCGAACCAGGAAACCGCCTCGTAGCCCGGCAGCCCGCTCTCGGCGATGGTGGGCACCTCCGGCAACAGCCGCATGCGCTCTCTGGCGCCCACCGCCAGAAGGTTGACCGCGCCCGCCTTCCACTGCGGCACCGCGCTGCCCACGCTGACGAACATCATCTGGATGTGTCCGGCCATCACATCGGCGAGCGCAGGCGTTGCTCCCTTGTAGTGCACGGCCTGGAACTTCACGCCGGAGAGCGCCTGAAACAGCTCCATGTTGAGATGGCCGCTGGAGCCGATGCCGTACGTACCGTAGTTGATCTCACCAGGCTTCTCCCTGGCGAGTGCGATGAGGTCCTTCACGTTGTGCGCGGGAAGCGCGGGGTTGGTGATCAGCGCATGGTTGATGGTGACGAGACCGCAGATGGGTGAAAAGCCCTTGCTCGCATCATAGGGCAGCCTGGCGTAGAGGCTCGGATTGACCACGAACGTGGTCTCCGGGCCGATGAACAGAGTATATCCGTCGGGCTCCGATTTGGTGACGAACTCCGCCGCGATCTGGTTGTTGGCGCCGGGCTTGTTCTCGACCACGACCTGCTGTCCCCAGGCCTGCGTGAAGCGCTGCGCCAGCATGCGACCGAGCACGTCGGTCACCCCGCCGGGCGCGGCAGGCACGATCATCGTGATCGGCTTGACCGGATAGTCGGCGACCTGCGCCGCGGCTGCATTGACGGCGCCGATTGCCGCGGCGAGGGCGATCCAGATTCGCATTCGGGCATCTCCTGCTAGCTTCTTGCCTTTTGCCGGACTATCGCTGATTTTCGCGCGTGTGTCTGCGACGCGCTATGGCGACATCCGGGGTCGCGCGTTCCCGCATTTCGCTTCGCTCAATGCGGGCTACATCGGAGCTGGGACGCGTGATTGTTGTTGCGGTCGACATCGGGGGAACCTTTACTGACCTGATCGGGTTCGATGATGCGGCCGGCCGCTTCGTGCAGGCAAAAACCCTCACCACACCCACCGAGCTGGTGCAGGGTGTCATCGATTGCATCCGCAAGAGCGGGCTTGCCGCCGCCGCCATCGACGAGCTGATCCATGGCTCGACCATCGCCATCAACACGCTGATCGAAAGAAAGGGAGCAAAGACCGGCCTCATCGTGACGCGCGGCACGCGCGACGTCTACATCATCGGCCGCGGCAACCGGCCCGAAGCCTATAACCTCTTTTTTCATCGCCACCGTCCGCTGGTGACGCGCCATCTCACGCGCGAAGTCGGGGAGCGCCTGCTGAGCTCGGGCGACGTGCACGTGCCGCTCGACCGCGCCGACATTGCCGAAGCCGCCCGCATGCTGGCGGCGGAAGGGGTGGAGGCGGTCGCGGTCTGCTTCCTGCACGCCTACGTCAACCCGCAGCATGAGCGCGTCGCCGGCGAGATGATCGGCGAAGCCCTCCCCGGCGCCTATCTCTCGCTTTCGCATGAGGTGCTGCGCGAGTATCGCGAGTTCGAGCGCATGTCGACCACGGTCGTGAACGCCTATATCGGGCCGAAGGTCGGCGGCTACGTGAAGAGCCTCAGCGGGAGCCTCGGCACGCTCGGCTTTCGCGGTGCCCTCTCCATCATGCGCTCAAACGGCGGCGTCATGACTCCGGAGCTCGCCACGCGACGTCCGGCGGCCATGATGGAGTCGGGGCCGGTCGGCGGCATCATCGCCAGCGCGCAGGTCGGCAAGGCGCTGGGCAGCCCCAACGTCATCTCCTTTGACATGGGCGGCACCACCGCCAAGGCGAGCCTGGTGCGCGACGGCGAGCCCACCATGGCGCCCGGCTATCATGTCGGCGGCTATGCCAGCGGCCATCCGGTGATGCTGCCGATGATCGACGTGGTCGAGGTCGGTGCCGGCGGCGGCTCGATCGCCTGGCTCGACGACGTCGGTGCGCTCAAGGTCGGGCCGCAGAGCGCGGGGGCCGAGCCCGGCCCGATCTGCTACCGCGGGGGCGGAACCGAGCCGACCATCACGGATGCGAATGTGGTGCTCGGCCGGCTCGACCCCGACAATTTCCTCGGCGGCGAGATGAAGCTCGATGCGCAAGGCGCGCGGGCCGGCATTGCCGGAAAGATCGCGGCGCCGTTGCAGCTCGACACCGTGGCGGCGGCGGCGGCCGTTGTCGACATCGCCGTCTCCAGGATGTCGCTCGCCGTGCGGGAAGTGTCGGTAGCGAAGGGCTACGATCCGCGTGATTTTGCGCTGGTCGCCTCCGGCGGCGCCGGTCCGCTGCACGTCATTGCGATCGCACGCGAGCTGCATATCCCCAAGGTGATCGTGCCGCTGTTTCCCTCGCATTTTTCTGCGCTCGGCATGCTGCTCGCCGACGAGCGGCACGATTTCATCCGCACCTGTTATGCCGACCTGGCGTCGGTTGATTTTGCAGCGCTTGTGCAGATCCATCATGAAATGGTCGCCGAGGCGCGCGCAGCGCTGCGCCATGGCCAAGGACACGGCCAGGTCCAAGGCCAGGTTCATTTCGACTTGCGTTATGTCGGCCAGGAATTCACGCTGCAGGTGCCGGTGACGCGCGAGCAGATCGAACAGGGCGATCGCGGCGGCATCAGGAAAGCGTTCGATGCGCTCTATGAGCACCGCTACGCCCACCATTCCCCGGATGAGCCGGTCGAGATGGTCAACATCCGGCTTGCGATGATCGCCAAGCGCCGGAAGCCTGCCTTTCCGCGTCTCTCCGAACGCGCAGAGGCGACCCCTTCGCACCAGCGCGAGGTCTATCTGCGCGACCCGCGCAGGCCACTGCCCTGCCCAATCTACCGGCGCGGCACGCTCGCGGCGGCAAGCCGCATCGCCGGTCCGGCGCTCATCGAGGAGCACGGCACGACGACGGTGATGTTCGAGGGGGATGTCTGCATGATCGCGCCTTCCGGCGAGCTGATCATCACGGTTGCGGGCGCATGATGGCCGATACGCTCGATCCCGTGACGCTCGAAGTGCTGCGCAACGCGCTGCCCGCTGTCGCCAATGAGATGGCGGTCGACCTCCAGCGCACGTCCTACAACATGATGATCTACGAGGTGCGCGATTTCTGCACGGCGCTGGTGAATACGCGGGGCGAGCTGATCTGCCAGAACGTCGGGGGCGTATCGCATTTCGTTGCCGACCTCGGCGTCATCATCACCGACGGGATGCAGCGCTACGGCAAGGACGGATTTGCGCCGGGCGACGTGATCATCACCAATCACCAGGCGGTCGCCGGACAGCATCTCAACAACATCGTCGTCTACATGCCGTACTTCCACGACGGCGAGCTTCTCATGTTCGCCATGGTGCGCGCGCACTGGATCGACGTCGGCGGGATGAGCACGGGGTTCGGCGCCGGACCCACGGTGGCCGATCCATGGATGGAGGGCCTGCAGCTCGACCAGCTCAAGATCTACGAAGCGGGCCGCCCGAACGAGACGCTCTATCGCGTTCTCAAGGACAATATCCGCTTCCCGGAATCCTCGCTCGGCGACATGAAATCGCAGATGGCTGCATGCCGGCTGGCGGCGCGGCGCATGGACGAGCTGTTCGGCAAGTACGGGCGCGACACCATCCTCGCCGCGATCGCGCGCATTTTCGACGAGACCGAGACCAAATGCCGCAACGTGGTGTCCAACCTCGCGGACGGCGTCTATGAGGCCGCCGCCGCGCTCGACGAGGATGGCGTGGTGCATGGCGAGCCGGTGCCCATCCACGCCAGGGTGACGATCGCCAAAGGCGCCATGACCATCGATCTCTCCGGCTGCTCGCAGGAGCGGCGCGCCGCCATCAACTCGCGCACGCTTGCCGGCGCGCGCGTCGCCTACAAGGCGCTCACCGGTCCGCTCGATCCGGTCAATGAGGGCTCGTTTCGCGCGCTCGAAGTGATCATTCCCGAGGGCAGCATCATGATGGCGCGCTACCCCGCGCCGATGTCGACCTGGAGCATGATCGTGCCGATGGTGGTGGACACCATCGTCGCGGCGCTTGCGCCCGCCATGCCGCAGCAGGTGCCGGCCGGCCACCACGGCCTGCTCGGCGGCGCGGTGGTGTTCTTCGGCGTGCATCCGTCGAGCAAGCGGCGCTTTGTGGTGCAGAGCATCGAGGGCGGCGGCTGGGGCGGTCGGCCGTCCGAGGACGGCGAATCCGGAACGGTTTCCGTGTGCCAGGGCGACGTGCGCAACGGCTCGATCGAGGGCATCGAGCTCAAATGCCCGGTGCTGGTCGAAGGCCGCAACCTGCGCACCGATTCCGGCGGCGCCGGCAAGCATCGCGGCGGGCTCGGCATCGACATGCGCGTACGCAATCTGGTGGAGGGGAAATGGAATTTCGAGCTCGTGCGCCGCAATCATTGTCCCCCGTGGGGCCTGTGGGGCGGCAAGCCGGGCGAGTTCGGCATGTACCTGCTGCGCGAGCCGGGCGCGGATGCATTCCGCGTCATGGGGGGCGCGCATCATCCGGTGCCGGTCGCAAGCGAGGTGATCGTGCGCACCGGCGGCGGCGGCGGCTGGGGCGATCCGCTCGAGCGCGACCCTTGCGCCGTGCAGGCGGACGTGCGCGAGGAGCTCATCTCGCTCAAATCCGCCCACGACGATTACGGGGTGGTGCTGCGGGACGACCTGAGCATTGATTCCATCGCAACCGACGAGCTGCGGCATGCGCTGAGATCGAGGCGATGACGCGCGAGATCGCAATTCGCATCAATAGCGTCTCGCATCGCTTCGGGGAGACGGACGACGCGCGGGGGGTACGCGCGCTGCGCGACGCTTCGCTCGAGATCATGCGCGGCGAGCTCGTCTGCCTGATCGGTCCGAGCGGCTGCGGCAAGTCGACGCTGCTCAGCATCATGGGCGGGCTGATGACCCCCACCGCCGGCGATGTGGAGGTACTGGGGCGGCGGGTGGTTGCGCCGATGCCGCGCGAGATCGCGTTCGTATTCCAGGAGAACGCCCTGTTTCCCTGGAATACGGTGATCGAGAACGTCAATCTCGGCATGGTGTTCCAGGGCGTGCCGCGCGCCGAGCGCGAGACGCGGGCAAGCCGCGCGCTGGAGGCGGTCGGCCTGACCGATTTCGCGCAGCATTACCCGGCGCAGCTGTCCGGGGGGATGCGCCAGCGCGCGGCGCTGGCGCGCGCGCTCAGTCTCGAAACCGGCATGCTGCTGATGGACGAGCCGTTCGGAGCGCTTGACGAGCAGACCCGCATGATTCTCGGCGAGGACCTCTCGGTACTGCTGTCGCGCACGGACAAGACGATCGTCTTCGTGACCCATAGCCTGGGCGAAGCCACCTTCCTCGCCGACCGCGTGGCGGTCTTTTCCGCGCGGCCGGGCAGCATCAAGGAGCTGATCGCGATCGACGAGCCGCATCCGCGCAAGCCCGAGTTCGTGACCTCGGCCAAGTTTACGGCCATCCGCAACCGGCTCTACGCCCTGCTGCACGAGGAGATTCGCAAGACCATGGCCGAGACGGAAGCGCCCGCGCGGCCAGACTCCTTCAAACGTGAGGCGCACCGGTGAACGCGAGCACCGAGCGCCGGCAGCGGCTTGCAAGCAGAGGCGTGCAGGCGGCGTTCCTGATCGTGCTGATCGCGCTGTGGTACGTTGCCACCACGCGCTGGCGGGTCTCGCCGCTCCTGCTTCCCAATCCCGTTCCGGTGCTGAGCGACTTCTGGGAAGTTCTCACGACCGGGGAATTCATCGACGATCTGCGCGTCACGCTGAGCGAGCTGGCGGCGGCCTTCGTGATCGCGGCATGCGGCGGTCTCATTGTCGGCTATCTGGTCAGCCGCTCGCACTACCGCATCCGGGTATTCGAGCCTCTGTTTGCGGCCGTCTATTCCGTTCCGATCATTCTCTTCCTTCCGCTCTATGTGCTGTTCTTCGGGCTCGGGCCTGCCTCCAAGATCGCGCTTGGTGCGAGCATCAGCTTCTTTCCGATCGCGCTCAGCACCATCGCAGGCTTCGGCTATGTCGAGCGGATGCTCGTGATCGCCGCGCGCTCCATGGGCGCCTCGGATTATCAGCTGTTCCGCTACGTGCTTGTGCCCGCGGCACTGCCGATCATCCTCACCGGAATGCGCATTGGCTTTACGGTGGCGCTGCTTTCCATCATCGGCAGCGAGACCATCGCCTCGCTCGCCGGGCTCGGCCACCGCATCGTTCATCTCGCCGAGGCGATGGAGATGACCCGGATGTTCGCCTACATCATCTTCGTCGTCGCCATTGCCGCCATCCTCAATGCGCTGGTGTCTGCGCTCGAGGCCCGGGTGCGGCGCGCGCGATGACGAGCAGGACGACATGGACCGCGGCAGCGCTGCGGGCTTGGCTTCGGCGGCCATGGCTCGCGCGCATCGGCGTGGTCGTTTTTCTGCTTGGCGTGTGGGAGATCGCCGCGCGCTGGTTGATCGATCCGATGTTCATCAGCCCGCCCTCGCGCGTCTTCATGTCGCTTGACGCGCTGCTTGAAACCCGCGGTGTGCCGGCGGCGTTGCGCGTCACCTTCTGGGAGCTCGGCATCGCCTTCGTGCTCTCGGTCGTCATCGGCCTCGTGATCGGGCTTCCGCTCGGGCTTGCCCCGTTCGCGCGCAGGAGCTTCATGCCGATCATCCTTCTCCTATACGGAACCCCGCAAGTCACCATTCTGCCGCTGTTCGTTCTTTATTTCGGCATCGGCCCCGCCTCCAAGATCGCGTTCGGCGTGAGCCACGGATTTTTCCCGGTCATTGTCACGATTGTTGCGGGCGTGCAGAACATCAAGCCGATTCTCCTGACCAGCGCCCGCTCCATGGGTGCAAGCCGGTACCAGATTCTGCGCCACATCGTTTTTCCCCACATGATCCCGAGCTTCTTCGCCGGCATGCGACTTGCCATGACCGGCGTGCTGCTGGGCGTGCTGCTCGCCGAGCTCTATGTCTCGACCGCGGGCATCGGCTATTTCACCACGCTGTTTACGCAGAGCTTCGATCCCACGCGGTTGCTCGGCCTGGTCGCACTGCTCGCGGCCATGGCCATTGTGCTCAACGAGATCGTGCGGCGCGCGGAAGTCCATTTCAGCAGGTGGCACTCCGAGTAGAAATGCGGGACATGCTCCAGGAGGACGTTGCATGGCGGGAAAGCTCAGGCTCACTATTGCCTGCGGGGACTACGAGATCGTGCGCGCGCTCAAGGAAGGCGCGGTGGAGGCCGACGGGATCGAGCTCATCATGCTGACCGGCATGGGACCGCGCGAGCGACACTGGCGCATGGCGCGCAAGGCCGAGTTCGACGTGTGCGAGGCCAATGTCGGCGCTTATTTCATGGAGCGCGACCATGGCGCTGCGCTCACCGCCATTCCGGTGTTCCTGCATCGGCGCTTCCGCCACGGATTTCTGTTCGTCAATGCCGCAGCGGGGATTCGCGAGCCGAAGGACCTCATCGGCAGGAAGGTGGGCGGGACGAATTTCCAGCCGGCCTCCAATATCTGGATGCGCGGCATTCTGGAGGAGGAGCACGGCCTGCCGCACCGGCAGGTAACGTGGGTGGTCGAGCGCAGCGAGGACGTTCCATTCACGCCGCCCAAGGACTTGCGCATCGAGATGATTGCGCCGGGGAAAAAGCTCGATGTGATGCTTGCCGAAGGCGAGATCCCCGCTCTGCTCTCGCCCGATCTGCCGCGCCTGTTTCTTGCCGGCGACAAGCGGATCGTGCGGATGTTTCCCGACTACAAGGAGATCGAGCTCGCCTATTTCCGCCGCACCGGGATTTTTCCGATCATGCACGTGACCACCATCAAGCGGGAGATCGTGGACAAATATCCATGGGTGGCGACCAACCTGGCCAAGGCGTTCGAGGAGGCGAAGAACGTCGCCTACCGCCGCATCGCCAATCCGCGCATGGTGCCGATCGCCTGGGTGCGGACCGCATGGGAGGAGCAGGAAGAGGTGCTCGGGCGCGACCCGTGGGCCTACGGCCTTAACCCCGCCAACCGCAAGACGCTCGCGACCGTGCTGCGCTACACTTTCGAGCAGGGCATGATCTCGCGCATGCCCGCGCTCGAAGCGCTGTTCGAAGACACCGATCTCGGCGACGCCGGCGGTTCCGACGGAATCTGAAGCGGCAGGTGAGCGCGCTCGGCGAGCTCGGCCGATACGTCGCGGACAGCGGCCCGCCTGCCGAGGATCTGCGCGAGCTGGCGCAGCTTCATCTCATCGACACCGTCGGCGCCCTGATCGCGAGCACGCGGATGCCCGAAGGCCTGCGGCTGTTGCGCTTTCGCGCGGGTATGCAGCAAGCCGCCGAGGCGGAGGGCGCATTGGCGCTCGATCTTTCGACCCGCTGTGCGCTCGCGCGCGCAAGCGAGATCGACGACATCCATCTGCCCTCGATGACCACGCCGGGCGCGATCGTCATCCCGGGCGCGCTGACATTGGCCGCCGCCATGCCGGTGGTTGCAGCGCAGGAAGCAACCGCACAAGGCCTCGTAGCAGCAATCGTTGCCGGCTATGAGGCCATGACCCGGCTCGGCCGTGCCGTCGACGGGCCGAGCATCCTCTATCGCGGCATCTGGCCCACTTATTTCGCCGCGCCGTTCGCGATTGCCGCCGTCGCCGCGCGTCTTCTCAGGCTCGATGCCGGGGCGTGCGCAAATGCGCTCGCGCTCGCGCTCACCCGGGCGCCGCCCGGCGTCGGTCACCACAATGCGCAAAGCACGTCACGCTGGTTCGCCGTCGGCGCCGCCGCAGGAAGCGGGCTCGCCGCGGCGCTCGCCGCCAAGGCGGGCTTCACCTCCGACCTTGAGCTGATGGAGAGCAAATTCCTTTCCGGCATTTATGCCATTACGCCCAATGTCGCAGCGCTCACCGAGGGGCTTGGCCGAGAAGCCGCCTTGCGCGAGGTCTCGTTCAAGCCATGGTGCGCGGCGCGCCAGACCATGGCAGCGACACAGGCGCTGCGCGAAATCCTGCAGACCGGCGTGCGCCCGCAGGACATCGAGCGCATCGAGGCGTTTGTGCTGCCGCCGCATCTCGGCATGATTGATCACGGCGTGAAAAACGTCGATCGCGCCTCGCACCTGACCAGCGTGCACTATTGCATGGCGGTGGGGGCGCTTGCGGAGCATATGACGGCGGATGTCGGCCAATCGCCCGGGCGCCTGCCGCCGGCCGTTCGCGACTTCATGGGCAAGATCAAGGTCGCGGCGGACGAAAGCCTGCTCGCCGACTATCCCCGCAGCTGGCCGGCGCGCGTGGTGGTAACGGCGGGCGGTGCACGCCACGAGCGGCTGGTGGGGCATGTCCCCGGCGATCCCGCACGACCGTTCGGCCGAGCCGATGTGCACGAGAAATTTGCGCGGTATGTCGCGCCGGCAATGGGCGCAGAGAGGACAGAGCAGATGCTCGCGTGTTGCGGCGATGCCATTGCGCACGGCAATTTTGCAGGCTTGTTAGCACGCATCGAGGCAGCTTGCCGCGGCGCGCTCGCGCAATTGTAGCGAGGACTGGGCCACAGCCCCTAATCCCTCCCCGGAGGGGAGGGTGGCCGCCGGCGCGTAGCGACGGCGGCCGGGTGGGGCGAACCCGAGATCGTTTGCACTCAAAATCCCCACCCGGTCTCGCTTCGCTCGACCACCCTCCCCTTCGGGGCCCCTTCGGGGAGGGATTGCCTACCTCTAGATCAGGGCAGGAACGCTTCGGTGTACAGCCTGGCCGGGTCGGGCTGCGCCGGCAGCAGCTGCAGCTCGACGAAGGATTTGGCGAGCGTCGCCAGTGCTGCGGGATTGAATCTGCCGTCGTCGGAGAACATCGGCATGAGCTCATCATAGCTGCGTGAGGTGATGTCCTCGTCCTTGTTGGTGACCTCCCTGGCGATGGCCACGGTTTCCGCCTTGTAGGCGCGCATGAAGGCGATGGTCTCGAACCAGCCTTTGAGGAATCCGCGCACGAGCTCCGGGCGGGAGGCGATGAGCCTGTCGGTTGCGAAGATCACGTGGATGTGGAAGTCCTTGAGATCGGTGAAGCGAAGGAGGACGCGGCCTTCGCCGCGCTTCTCCAGCGCAAAGGCGTTGCCGATATCCATGATCGCGCCGTCGATATCACCGCGCTTCATGGCTGCGATCTGGCCCGGCATCGCGCCCATGGGCTCGATCCCGATGCCCTTGGGTCCCCAGCCTTGGCGACGCGAGGTCTCGCTCACCAGCCAGTAGGTGAGCGAGCCCGCGGTCGAGACGCTGATCTTCTTGCCCTTGAGGTCGGCAACGCTCTTCGGACCGTCGGGGCGCACGACAATGGCGAGCAGCAGCGGCGGGCCGGCCATGGCCGCCACCGCCTTGATCGGCGCCCCCTTCACGATGAACGCCAGCGCCGGACCGGAGCCGAGCCCGATATCGAGGCTGTCGGATGCCATGGCCTGCTGCATGCGCGCGTCGCCGGTAAAGGCGACGGATTGGATCTCGATCCCGTTTTTCGCAAAGATGCCCTTGCGCATGCCGACGTCGAGCGGCACGAAGGAAAACGCCTCGGGCACCGCCTTGCCGACACGAAGGAGCTCCGCGGCCTCGCTCGACGCGAGCATCAGGATGAAAGCCGTGACCAAGAGCACGGCTGCGGCTGCATAACGCACCATTCGCATGATGGACCTCAGGAGAGCTTGCGCCGCAGCAGCCGCTCGGCATTTCCGGCAAAGATCCTGCGCCGATCGGCAGCGGGAATGTCGAGCTCATTGATCCGGTCGATGGTGGGAGCAATGGGGCCAAGCGGCGTGTCGGTGGCGAACACCACGTGATTCACGCCGAAGAATTCGAGGCCGCAGCGCACCGCCTGGATGCCGCCGCCGAACAACGCGGTGTCGCCATAGAAATCATGCAGATAGTCGAGATGGGGGCGCTTGAGCGAGGAGAGGACCTTCGAATAGTCCTCATCGAGGGTGCGGCTGCCCAGCACTGCGAGGCCGGGGCCGATGCGCCCGTCGTAGAACGGGATCATGCCGCCGAGATGGTGGGTGATGATCTTGAGCTTCGGATGACGGTCGAGCAGGCCTGCGAGCACCATGCGCACCATCGCCACCGACGTCTCGTACGGCCAGCCGAAGCACCACCACATCTCGAAGCGCGACTTCTGCTCGGCGGCATAGTCCGGCATGGCGGCGGTGCGCGCAGGGTGCAGCCAGATCGGAAGATCGAGCTCGGCCATGGTCGCGAAGATCGGCTCGTAGGCGGGGTCATCGAGCGGGCGGCCGGCGATATTGGTGAAGATCTGCACGCCGCCGGCGCCGAGCTCGGTGACGGCGCGCCGCGCCTCCTTGACGGAGCCCTCGACATCGGTGAGCGAGAGCGCGGCGACAAAAGCCGGGAAACGCGCGGGATGGCGCGCGCACAGCTCCGCCATCGCGTCGTTGCCGATGCGCGCAAGGTTCAGCCCGACCTCGCCTTGCGCGAAATCCTCAATCGGCGGATTGGGCAGCGAGATGACCTCGCGATAATCCCCGAACCGGTCCATCTCGCGGAAGCGCTCGTCAAGGTCGAACAGCTTTTTCACGCCACGCAGGCGCGCCCCGATGTTGCCGAGCCGCGGCGCAATGCGGTTCATCTCGTGGAAGAACCGGTCCGGAAAGATATGGCAGTAAATGTCGATGATCGTATCGCTGGACATTGAAGCTTACTCAACGCGATTTCGTCACGCATATCGGCGGCGCAGCGGCATGGCCGCTCGCGGCACGGGCGCAGGAACGCAAGCTATAAACCTTCGCGCCCCGGGGGCTAGTGGCTCGCTCCTGCAAAGTCAATCTAGGAAGTCACGTTGGTGCAACCGCCTTGACACCCCCGCCGTTTCCAGGCTGGGCTATCCCCCATGCGCTTGCTGATCAAAAAGTGAGAACGCAAATGATCGTGCTTATCAAAACGCTTGCCGCAGTCGCGGCTGGTACCGTGCTCGCCACGAACGCCTTCGCCCAGAGCACAAGGGAGGTCCGCGGCGCCTCCCCGTACGTCGCCATCGAGAACGAGCCCCCACCCAAACTGATTGTGGACCCCACTCCGCTTGCTGCAGGACTGGCCCATGGCATCGTCTGGATCCAATATCGTGCGGAGAACGTACATATCGTACCAGTGTTCGGGGCAGGCGCCCTCAACGTATCTCCACGGATCGGGCATCTGCACATACACGTCGATGACCTGCCTTGGGGTTGGGTGGAAGCGAGTGACAACAACACAATCAGCGTGGCGGGTCTGCCGCCCGGTCAGCACAAGATACTTGCCGAGTTGGTGAACGCTGAACACCACGTATTCGCTGGGTGCGCGGAGTGCAGGCAGACGGTGACGTTCACGGTCCCAGAGACCACGTCTCGCCCACACTGAAGGTGATGACAAGAGCCTCGCCGGTTAACACAGTTTCCGAAGTTGCCGCCGACCGTCACGGCCGAAGCGGCGAGTTGCTGCACTGCTTATCGCAGCTCCTGGCACTTCTCTGCCGATCCCCGCCCTGCTCGAGTTCCATATTTCCGACGTCGGCGGGGAGGGATTAGAGTCAAAACTTCACCCGGTCGGCACCCTTGAGGCCCAGGATCTCGCGCGCCTCCTTCGCCGTGGCGATCTGATAGCCGAGCTCCTCGATGAGGCGGCGCATCTTGGCGACCTGCTCCGCGTTGCTCTTGGCCAGCTGTCCGCGCGCGATATAGAGACTGTCCTCGAGCCCCACGCGCACGTTGCCGCCCATCATCACGGCCTGGGTGGCAAACGGGATCTGAACGCGGCCCGCGCCCAGCACCGACCAGTGATAGTCGTTGCCGAACAGCTTGTCAGCGGTGCGTTTCATGAACATCAGATTGTCCACGTCGCTGCCGATGCCGCCGAGGATGCCGAAGATCAGCTGCAGGAAGACCGGCGGCTTGAACATGCCGCGGTCGACGCAGTGGGCGAGGTTGTAGAGGTGCCCGGTGTCGTAGCATTCGTGCTCGAACTTGGTGCCGTGCCCTTCGCCCATGAGCTTGGCGATCTTCTCGATGTCGCGGAAGGTGTTGCGGAAAATGTTCTGGTCGGAGGAGAGCAGATATTGCTCCTCCCAGTCGTATTTCCATTTCTTGTAGCGCGCTGCCATCGGATAGAGCGCAAAATTCATCGACCCCATGTTGAGCGAACACATTTCCGGGGAGAACTCGGACGCCGCCGCCAGCCGCTCCTCCACTGTCATGATCACCGAGCCGCCGGTGGTGATGTTGACCACGGCGTCGGTCGCCTGCTTGATGCGCGGCAGAAACTGCCGGA
>Ga0306926_10000314_pt1 | contig 43079 bp, 38 predicted proteins | sample flu12Cox44000178_FD_203759 | JGI IMG/M metagenome (GOLD analysis project Ga0306926, IMG submission 203759) | Lab enrichment of tropical soil microbial communities from Luquillo Experimental Forest, Puerto Rico - flux8day.12C.oxic.44.000.178 (v2)... | ecosystem: Environmental > Terrestrial >... | reverse complement strand
GGGGCGAGGTGCTGCACGAGAATACGGAAGCGTTGGAAATCGTCGACGACTCTACGGTTCGCTTCCACTTCAATGCTCCGTTTCTCGATTTCCCGATCCTGCTCGGCACCGGGAATGTCAGCGGCGCGGGCTGGGTGGTCCCAGCGAAATATTACGAAGCGGCGGGTCAGGACGGCTACCTGAAGAAGCCGATCGGTGCCGGTCCCTACAAGCTCGTCTCGCAGGAGCCCGGAGTGCGGCTCGATTTCGAGGCGTTCGACGACTATTACCGCCCGGTGCACGTCAAAGAGCTCGCGATGATCAGCGTGCCCGAGGCGGCGACGCGCATTGCGATGCTCGAACGCGGTGAAGCGGATATCATCTACAATGTGCCCGGCGAGTTGATCGACCGGGTCAAAAACACTCCCGGGCTGATGCTGGCGCCGGTGGTTTCAGCGAACTTTTGGCTCGAATTTCCCGGCTTTCAAGATCCGAAGAGCCCGTTTCACGACAAGCGGGTGCGCCAGGCGGTGAGCCTGGCGATCGACCGAGATGCAATAAATCAGGCCGAATGTGAGGGGTTGGGGCAGGTCGACGGCAACTGGATCAACGACGATGTTGAATACGGCCTGCCTTGGCCGAAATGGGAGCACGATATCGGCAGGGCAAAGCAGCTGATGGCCGAAGCCGGTTTCCCCAGCGGCTTCAATGTCGACTGGGTGACGCCAGTGCCGAACTATTACTCGCGCGGCGAGCGCATCGTCTCCCAGCTGCAGACGATCGGTATCCGCGCCAGGCTGCAGACTATGGAGCGCGGCGTCTTCGTGAAGCGGCTGCAGGGCGGGCTGAAGGAATGGTCTGGCGTGCAGATTATCCTCAATGCAGCGCGTATTGGTGGCGCGTGGTCGAACTGGTACGATTCCTATGTGCGGTGCGGCGGGTTCAACGGCAAAGACCGCAACTGCGTGTCCGATCTCGATGCGAAGTTCACCCGGTACCTCGCCTCCGTCGATCGCGGCGAGCGGCAAAAATTGGCTGAGGGGATCCAGCGCGAGATCCTCGACAACTACTATTTCGTGCCCGTCTTCCGCCACGCCGCGATGCAGGCGATCGGGCCGCGCATTGCAGCCGCGAAATGGCAGGACGTGTTTCCGACGGTGACGACCGCCTACGCCTATCCCTGGGAAGATATCGCGCTGCGGGCTTAGCATGGGGTTCACCAAAGCAGTCGCGGAGGAGAACAATATGAGAAGAGCGACGCTGACCCGCCGCACAGTATTGAGGACAGCGGCAGTAGCGACGTCCGCGCTGGCAATGCCGTTGGTGCGGAGCGCCCGCGCTGCGACGGTCGTTCCCAAAGGGAAGGTAGTGCTGGCCTGGCACACCAATATCGCGGCCCGCTGGCTCGATCCGCAGCAGCATGACGGCACCGCGACCCCGGACAATTTTCTGATGGCGCTGCATGACGGGCTGATCAAAAACTTCCGCGAGCAGAAATACGACCATCCGGCGCTGGCCGAGAGTTTCGATTTCGCCGAGGACGCCAAGAGCTGCGCCTTCAAGCTCCGCCCAGGCATCAAATTCCACGACGGCACCCCCGTAACATCGCGGGATGTTAAATGGAGCTTCGAGCATTACCGCGGCGCCTGGGCCGCGGTGCTCCATGACAAGACCCACGAGCTCGAGATCGCCGATGACCGCACCGTCCGCTTCCACTTCACCGAACCGTTTTTAGATTTTCCGATTTTGCTCGGCACGGCCAATGTATGCGGCGCCGGCTGGGTGGTGCCGCAGAAATACTACGAGCAAGTAGGGCAGGACGGGTTCCTGCAAAAGCCGATCGGTGCCGGACCCTACAAGCTCGTCTCGCAGCAGCCCGGCGTCCAGCTCGATTTCGAGGCGTTCGAAGATTACTACCGCCCGGTGCATATAAAGCAGCTGACGATGCTGGCGGTGCCGGAGGCCGCCACGCGCGTAGCGATGCTGGAGCGCGGCGAGGCCGACATCATGTATTTCGTGCCCGGCGAGCTGATTGCGCGGATCAAGAGCAATCCGCAGCTGACATTGGCGCCGGTGTTGTCGGCCAATTGGTGGCTCGAATTCCCTGGCTTTCAGGATCCCAAAAGTCCGTTCCACGACCAGCGGGTGCGCGAGGCGATCAGCCTTGCGATCGATCGCGACGCGATGAACCAGGCCGAATGCGACGGCATGGGAGTTGTCGACGGCAACTGGATCAACGACGATGTCGAATTCGGCATGCCGTGGCCAAAGTGGCCCCGGGATGTCGCGAAGGCGAAACAGCTACTGGCGGAAGCTGGATACCCCAACGGCTTCAATGTCGATTGGGTGACGCCGCCGCCGAATTACTACTCGCGCGGCGAGCGCATCGTCTCGCAATTGCAGGCCATCGGCATCCGCGCCAAGAACCAGGTCATGGAGCGCGGGGTGTTCCTCAAGAAAATGGAGACCGGGCTCAGCCAATGGCCCGGGGTGCAGATCATTCTGAACGCGACACGCATCGGCGGCACCTGGTCCAACTGGTACGAGTCGATGTTCAAATGCGGCGGCTTCCAGGGGAAAGACTACTTTTGCGTCACGGAGCTCGACGACAAGTTCGCCAAATACCTCGCCTCGCACGATCAGAGAGAACGAAAGAACCTGGCTTACGAGATCCAGCGCACCATGCTCGAAAACTACTATTTCGTCCCGGTGTTCCGTCACGCCTTTGTCAATGCGATCGGACCGCGCATTGCGGCAAAGAAGTGGCAGGATGTCTTCCCCACCATTACGAGTGGCTACGCCTATCCGTGGGAGGATATCGAGCTGACCGAGACCGCGGCGGCGGAGAAATGATCTGATGCTGCACGACAATCAAGGCGCCTTGACCTCGTCATTCCCGCGAAAGCGGGAATCCAGGAGCGGCGAGTTCTTATTGCTCACCCTGGACCCCCGCTTTCGCGGGGGCGACGACCTATTGCTGCTCACGAACTGGAAGGGGCGGCAATGAGCAAGTTTATGATCCGGCGGACGCTCTATGCCGTCGTTACCCTGTTCATTCTGAGCCTGACGATTTTCACGGTGGTCCGACTGACCGGCGACCCGGTGACGTTGTTGGCCGAGCCCGGCGCGCGCGCCGAAGATCTCGATCGGGTGCGCGCGGAGTGGGGTCTCGACCGCCCGTGGCCGGTGCAGTACCTGGCGTTCGTCAAGAATGTTCTGACCGGACAACTCGGCAAATCGTTCAATTACGAGATGCCGGTCAGCACCCTCTATTTCCAGCGCTTGCCGAACTCCCTTGAATTGGCGCTCGCGGCAACCTTGCTGTCCTTCTTCATCGGCATCCCCGCAGGCATCGTCTCGGCCGTTCGCGTCAACAGCGGATGGGACAGTCTCGGGAAGGTCGTTGCCCTGTTGGGGCTCGCCATACCCGGCTTCTGGCTGGGGTTGGTCATGATTTTGGTGTTCTCAGTATGGCTGCATTGGCTTCCGACGAGCGGGCAAGGCGGCTGGCAGCATTTGATCATGCCGGCGCTGGCCTTGGGGTGGTATTTCGCCGCCTCGCTCTTACGCCTGACCCGCTCGAGCATGCTCGAGGTGTTGCGCAGCGAATACGTTAAATTGGCACGTCTAAAGGGCTTGCCCGGTTACGTCGTGCTGGCGATGCACGCCTTCAAGAATGCGCTGATACCGGTATTGACTCTGGCCGGCGTCAATCTTGTCGTCATGATCAATGCGGCGGTGATCATCGAGGTGATCTTTGCCTGGCCCGGCATCGGCCGGCTGCTCTACGAGGGGATCTTCCAGCGCGATTTCCCGCTGGTGCAGGGGGTCGTCATGGAGGCCGGGATGATGATCGTCGTGATCAATCTGATCATCGATCTCCTCTACGCATACATCGATCCACGCATTCGCCTGACCAAATAGGTGCGCAATGGTCGACACCACCGATCTGACTGTTACGGCCGCGGTTGCGGCGGCTCCGCCTGATTTTGTCAGCGTCGGACGGCGCTGGACCAGCGTTGCGCGGCAATGGCCGGCGTTGCCGCTGGCGATCCTGGTGCCGTTCGTGCTGGTGGCGCTGTTCGCCGATTACATCGCTCCCTACGACCCGACCGAGCCGATCCCGGGGGCGAAGATCTTCGAGCCGCCCTTCTGGATGCCGGGCGGCAGCATCCATGCGCTGCTCGGAACCGATTTCCAGTCCCGTGACGTCCTCAGCCGATTGATCTTCGGCGCCCGGGTCTCGCTGATCGTCGGGGTAGCGGGGACCATCGTCGCCGGAAGCATCGGCACTGGTTTCGGGATCCTTGCCGGCTATCTCGGGGGCTGGGTCGACCAGGTGATCATGCGGGTAACGGATGCCTGGCTCGCTTTACCAGGCTTGGTCTTCGCCATTTTCCTCGCGACGATGGTCGGCCCCAGCATGTGGAACATCGTCATCATTCTGGGGCTCGTCTATTGGACCCGTTACTCCCGCGTCATCCGCGGTGAAGTCTTGAGCCTGCGCGAGCGCGAGTTTGTAAAACTGGCCGAGATCGCCGGGGCGAGCCGGGCACGGGTGATCATACGCCACATCCTGCCCAATGTTCTGAACTCGACGATGGTGCTGGCCAGCCTGACCATCGGCGTCGTCATCATCGCCGAAGCCTCGCTGAGCTTTCTCGGCGTCGGGGTGCCGCCGCCGGAGCCGGCCTGGGGTTCGATGCTAGCCGATGGCCGATCGATGCTGATGGTGGGGGATTGGTGGCTGACCGTCTTCCCCGGCCTCGGCATCCTGCTGGTGGTGCTCGCAACACAGCTACTCGGTGATTGGCTGCGGGTCCGGCTCGACCCGCAATTGCGCAACATGTAGGCGCGGGGTACCAGGGTGGCGCCGCTTCTTCGGGTCTCCGAGCTGAAGACGCACTATTTCTCGTTCGGCGGCACCCGCGTCGTCAAAGCCGTCGACGGGGTGAGTTTTACACTGAGTGAAGGCGAGACGATTGGGCTCGTCGGCGAGTCGGGGTGCGGGAAGACCACGACTTGCCTGTCGATCGTCGGTCTGCTGCCTTCCGCGGCGCGCATCGTCGGGGGCAGCGTCGAGTTTGCTGGGGAGGAGCTAACGCAAAAGCGGCCGCGAGAGATGCGCCGTATCCGGGGCCGGCAGATCGCCATGATCCTGCAGGATCCGATGGCCTCGTTGAACCCGCTTTTCAGCATTTACACCCAGGTCGCCGAGCCGGCCTATTATCATCAGGCGATCCGCGGCCGCTCGCTGCGGCAGCGCGTAGAAGAGCTGTTGCGGTCGGTGCGCATCCCGTCGCCGGCAATGCGGATGCGTGAATATCCTCATCAGATGAGTGGCGGGATGCGCCAGCGCGTCGTCGGCGCGATCGCCATGGCAGGCGGTCCGAAGCTCATCATCGCCGACGAGCCGACGACCAATCTCGACGTCACGATTCAGGCCCAGTATCTGGAGGTGCTGAAAGACATCCAGCAGGAGAGCGGTGTCGCACTGATCTTTGTGACCCACAATCTCGGTATTGTCGCCAAAATGTGCGACAAGATGGCGGTCATGTATGCCGGCCAGATCGTCGAGCAGGGCCCTGTGCGGGATCTGTTCCGCGGCGCGAAGCATCCTTACACGCAGGCTTTGCTCGGGTCGATGCCAAAGCTAGGCAGTAAGGAACCGCTTTTTGCGATCCCGGGCCAGCCCCCCAACCTCGCTTACCTGCCCGCGGGCTGCGCTTTTCACCCGCGCTGCGCGCATGCCATGCCGCAATGCGCGACGCAAGAGCCGGGTGACCGTCATATTGGCCCCGATTGGGCGGCAAAATGCTGGCTCGTCGACCAGGAGACAAAGGAGCAATATGTCAGCGCCGTTGCTTGAGCTGGACCATCTGCAAAAATATTTTCCAGTCGGCACCGGCGCGTTGTGGCGGCGCAAGATCGGCTGGGTGAAAGCCGTGGATGGGGTGGATCTCGCGATCTACCCCGGTGAAACCTTGGGATTGATCGGCGAATCCGGATGCGGCAAGACGACCACTTCCAAGCTCATTCTATTGCAAGAGCCCCCCAGTGCCGGAGCCATCCGATATGATGGCGAGGACATCTCGAGCCTGCGAGGGCCTGAGCTGATGCGCTACCGCCGCGAGGTGCAGGTGGTGTTCCAAGATCCCTACAGCTCGCTCAGTCCGCGCATGCGGGTCGGCGACATCGTTGCCGAGCCCTTGGAGATCCACACCGACCTCCCCCGCGAGGCCCGCGATCAGCGCGTTGCAGAAGTGCTCGAGCTCGTCGGACTGCAGCCCGAGGTGGCGCGGCTCTTCCCGCACGAGTTCAGTGGCGGCCAGCGCCAGCGGGTCGCAATCGCCAGAGCGCTGGCGACCGATACGCGCCTCATCGTGCTCGACGAGCCGGTTTCGGCACTGGATGTATCGATCCGCGCGCAAATTATGAATCAGCTGGAGCACCTGCAGCAAACCCTGGGCGTCAGCTATCTATTTATCGGCCATGATTTGGCGACGGTGGCTCATATCAGCGACCGTATCGCGGTCATGTATCTGGGGCAGATCGTCGAGCTTGCCGACAGCCTCGAACTGTGCGCAAAGCCGCTCCATCCCTATACACAGGCTCTCTTTACCGCGGCCCTCCCCTCGCATCCCGACCAGAGGCACGAGAAGCTGAAGATTACCGGCGAGGTCCCGAGCGCGCTCGATCCGCCCTCGGGTTGTCGGTTCCATCCGCGTTGTCCTCACGCCACGCCGCATTGCGCGCGCGAGGCGCCGGTGCGCAAGGAGGTCGCCCCACAACACGCTGTTGCTTGCCATCTCTATTGAGCCGGGTAACCAGAGTCAGGACATTCACAGCCCGTTTTCAGTACGCAGCCGGCGCAATCGGTCAGTGATCTTCCGGGTGACGCTGGGGAACGGATCCTGATCCAGCATTCGTGCCACTCTCTCCCCATAGGCCGAGCAGAGAAGAAGAGCCGGTCTCGTCAAATCGGGATCGCTTTGCGCGCGCTCGCAGATTTCGATCAACAACGCCATCTCCTTCTTCGGTACCCACCGTGCCAACTTCTCCAAGTCGCCGAGGGTGACTGGCAAGTCGGGCGCTTTAGTGGAACTCTCTGTTTCGGATCGGGTTGCCGGTTCGCCGGTGGTCAATTTGATCTTCATGGCATCACCCTCCACGACTGTTTGCCAATCTCCGGATCGCCGGCTGAGCGCGCCCCGGCCTTACGTAGCATCGCCAAACCTTGCAACTTCTTAACTCACGTCTGGGAGCAATTTCATAAAATCCAATTGGTTGAAGCATAGCGTCAAAGCAAGGTCAACATTTCGATAGTGGTGTCCTTAGCCAGCAGGATATCAGCGATGAGTTCAGTGAAAGAGGACATAGGGTGAGGTTGATAAGAGGATCTTAACCGACATCGGGTAGTTGACCTCCCCAGTGATCCATAAGGGCCGGGGTGGACCTTGGTTAATACCGCGCAAACCCCAGTCGACCCGATCGAGACGATCAGGACGCCAATCTCGTCCGCGTGCCGCCAGTTCGATCTGCGGGCATCGGCGGTCTTCCAAGAGAGACGCACCAGCCCACCTGCGACATCCGCATCAGAGCGCAGCCGGTGTTGAGCTAATCGACCCCCCACTTTTGGAGGACGCGGATATTTCCCACGATTGCGATCTCGGAGACCACACTTGAGCGGGATGGCGTGCGGGGCCATTCGGAGTGACCGCCGCAGCGGCTCCGCCAAGAGACTAATGCGAGTTGTAACGATTGTCTTTCGCCGAAGGCGCCTTCGGCCCCAACACGCTGTGATCGCGTTCTGCGCCGTCCTCGTAATCATTTACGGCGCGAGCACGTTTCTGTCGCTTTGGCGCGATCACCAGCAGGCGCTTGATGACGCCATTGCGACACTGGAGAGCACGGCTCGCTCGGCGGAAACGGGCACCGCTCATTCGCTGTTCGAGATCGACGCCACCTTATTGGGGGCGGATCGAATGCTCGCGACAGTGCTTTCCGGGAAGCAATGGAACGACCGGTCGGTCACGACGCTGCTTCAACAATTCGACGAACAGAAGTTGGCGGTCAACCGGATTCTGATCTTGGACGACAAGGGTCGGGAGGTTAACCAGTCGCACTCCACCGCTGATGGCGGGCGAAATTATGCCGGCAGCGCCTTTTTCATGGCGCATCAATCTGGCAGAGCCTCAAAGCTCTTCATCGGGTCGCCCGAGCGCAGCGCCACAACCGACGACTGGGTTGTCATGGTGAGCCGGCCTTTGATACGGGACAACCTCTTTTCTGGGGTCATTGCGGCCGTAGTGCCGATTGCCGCATTTAGCGATTTTTTCGCCGCGACAGCGCCGACCCGCGGAACCCGAATTTCCCTGCTGCTTGACAATGGTGTTCTGCTTGCAAACGAACCCGGCGCGAAACAGACGATTGGAGAAGTGCCAAATTTTGCCCCAGCGATCCTGGCTGCCGCGGCCAAAGAGCCGATGGGTGTGCTCGAAGCTCCGGCGGTTGAGGGGCGTCCGAGGTTGCTTAGCTTTCGAAAGGTGGCCGGATATCCTTTGATCGTGATGGTCTCACGCGAACGCGCCGACATTTTGCGGCTGTGGGCCGTCGAGCGAACCGAAACCATCATCGAATTCGCGTTATTCGCCGGCACTGTCGTGACACTCGCCTATCTGGTGTTGTGCGCGCTGAAGCGTCAGCAATTCGCTGCGGTGCGCCTGCGCCGCAGCGAGGGACGGCTCAAGCGCCAGACTTCGCTGCTCCAAAATACCCTTGAAAATATCGGCGAGGGTTTGAGTGTGTTCGACAGCCAAGGGAGGCTCGTCGCGTGGAATTCCCGGTTCTGTGAGCTGCTCGATCTGCCGCCTAGTCTCACGGCGGGTGCGCCGCTGCGCGACATCCTGTTGCTTCAGGCCGTGCGCGGGGATTTTGGCGACGACGAGCCGGAAGCCGAGGCTACCAGACGATTGGAGCGGTTCCACCGAGACGTGCCCACGGTTAAGGAACGGGTAACCCTCGGTGGCCGGATCTTGCAAATCCGGCGCCGCGCCATGCCCGACGACGCCGTCGTCTCGGTTTACTCGGATATCACCGATGTCAAATCATCCGAGCGGATGCTCATTCAAGCACGCAGCCAAGCCGAAATGGCGAACCGTTCGAAGAGCGACTTTCTCGCCAATATGAGTCACGAGCTCCGTACCCCGCTCAATGCGATCATCGGTTTTTCCGAGATTATATCTCATGAATTGTTTGGTCCAATCAGGAATGAGAAATATCTGGAATACATAAAGGACATCCACAAAAGTAGTCTTCATTTGCTATCGATCATCAACGATGTCCTCGACATGTCGAAGATCGAAGCAGGAAAACTCGAGTTCTCTAAAGAGATGTTAAACATCCAATCAGTGGTGGCCGATGTCAGTCGCATGATGCGCGAGCTTGCCGAGAGCCGTGGCATCGAGCTGATCGTACAGCCGTTGGACGAGGATGTGGAGATTTGGGCCGACCAACGCGCAATGAAGCAGATATTCCTCAACCTACTGTCCAACGCGATAAAGTTCTCGAAGGAGGGCGGCAGGGTCTTTCTTCGCGTCCTTGCCGATCAGCCTTCGCTGGCTGTTGTGGAATTCCAGGATTTTGGGATCGGCATGAATGAAGAGGAGCAAGACCGCGCCCTGCAGCCTTTCGGCCAGGCGAAGCCTGCCACCACGAGCAACTACGGCGGTACCGGCCTTGGGCTTCCGATCACCAAGGGCCTCGTCGAGGCGCACGGTGGCAAGCTGGCAATCAGCAGCCGCCTGGGATGCGGCACCGTCGTTCGCGTTATTTTGCCGACGGAACGAAAGGCGCTGAAGTCAATTGCCTGAAGCGCCCATTACCGGGCAGGCCGGAGGTCGCTGTCCGCCCGCATAACGCGAAACAAAAAGATGCCGGGCAGGAGGATGGTGGTTGCGACCGCCATCATTCGGAAGCTTTCGATGTAGGCAGCGTAAGTCGCTAAATCGAGCGCTCGCAGCGGCAACCCGCCGTCGACCGCCGTCACACCAAAGATATTGAAAATATTGGTCTGAATTCTGCCTTGCAGCACCGCGGTCATCACCGCTACCCCGGTCGCGCAGCCGAGCTGGCGCAACAGATTGTAGACTCCCGCGGCATCCGTTCGCAGCTCCGCGGCGAGTGTCGAAAAAGCAAGCGTGCTGAGCGGGGTAAAGAGCAGGCCGACCCCCACTCCCTGGAGCGCGCTCGCCGAGGCCAGCCAGACCTCGCCACCATGAAGCGGCACGCGCGACATCAGCGCCAGACCACCCGCCGTGATCAGAAGGCCGGTGCCCAACAAAGCCCGGTGATCGATCCGATCGATCAGGTAACCAACCGCGAGCATCGTCGCCATCGTCCCAATGCCGCGCGGAGACAGAGCCAAACCGGCTCGCGTCGCATCGTAGCCCAGCGGCCCCTCGCTCAAGGCTGGCAAGAAGACGATGGTCGTGAAAAGCAGGGCGCCCACCATGAAGTTGTAAAACACCGAAGTCGCAAAATTCACGTTACGAAATACTTGAAATTTGAAAAGCGTGGACTGCGACCGGCCACTGCGAATTGCAATGCCGCCGAGGGCGAGAATTGCGACGGTCGCTTCCGCCATGACCTCTCCCGTCGGCGGCCAAGCCTGTCCGATACTGCGTTGGAGTGCCAGTTGCAGCGACCCCACACCGACCACCAGCAGCGCTATCCCGATACTGTCCACGCGCGGCTTGACGGCGGGGTCAGTGGTCGCGGGCACCGGTCCCAATGCCAATATTGCGATCAATCCGAGAGGAACATTGAGAGCAAATATCCAACGCCACGAGGCGAGGTCAGTAATCACGCCGCCCAAAACGGGACCCAGTATCGGGCCTGCCATGATCGTGGCGCCCCATAACGCGAGCATGCGGCCATGATCCTCCTTGGGGTAGATATCGAGAAGGATCGCCTGCGCCAGGGGCTGGATGATTCCAGCGGCAGCACCTTGGACCAGACGAAATTGGATCAGCACGATCGAGGACGGGGCAATCGAGCAGAGCACCGAGGCAAAGACAAACAGGCCGATGGCGCTCGTGAAGAGTTGCCGCGGGCCAAAGCGCCGACGCAGCCAGCCGGTCAGCATCGCCGTTACCGCAGAGGCGCAGAGATAGCTCGTCATGACCCACGAGCCGAGATCAATTCCGCCACCCAGGCTTTGCTCCAGCTGAGGCAATGCCACATTGGCGATCGTAGCGTCTAAGGCTTGCATTGCGGTCGCAACCATCAATGCGATCGCTGTCTTCCGGCGGCTTGGGCTCGGCAGAGTTATCGGGTCGGCGCTCATCGGCGCGGCAATTGACGAATTCGCGTTGAGACGGCGCACGGGAGACCTCATGAGCCTACACCAAGCCGTATCAATGGATTCGGAGCGTGCGGTATCCCCAAACTGCCGCCCTCCGCTGTTTGAGCTAAATTTTGTGGCTGCGTCGGTGCCGCAAATCTCTCGGAATTGTGCTCGTCGGTCAACATCGTCCGACAATAATCGCTTATAGTTTTCGGCAAATTTATTTCAATTTTTTCGATTATCCTTGCGATGTGCTTGCTGCCTACTTTTTATTTCCTGTTAACTTCTGACGGGTAATATCGCTGATGTCCGGAAAATTGTTCGGAAATGCGAAGTAGAGTGAGGGTGTCCGTGAACCGCCTGACCATGCTTGTAACGGCCGAGGGAGAGTGGGTGATCGAAGACAGTGCCGAGTTTCGTGCGGCTTTAGGGGATGCCGAACCCGATTACGATGCCACCGCATTTGCTGTGAAGAATCTCGGCTTTATCAAATTTCAGATTCTCGACAACTCCGTAATCGAAATAGACCTGCATCCGCGACATACCCAGCTCCCTGCTTTGCTTGCGATTCAACAACAAATTTTGGCATCCCGCGTAAAATTATTTCGCATTAAATATTTTGAGGCGTCATGGCATTCAGAGATTACGATTTCAGCAGAGCGGGCGATCGCGCGACTCTGTGAGTTGTGTAAACCTGAAGTTACTCTGCCTTCCAGTGAGCGGTTCCTTGTTGAATCGAGAGACTACACTGAACTCTTGAACAATGATGAAGGACCATTGCGGCCGTTAGCCCAAAAATGGAGGATGTCTTTCGGTGAATTTGACCCGAGCGTTATCTCCTTCGCCATTAAACACCAACTCCTCTCGGGGATGATAGTCGTTGGTGTCAGGCCCCGTGACAAGGATCCGATATTCCGATTTATCGGAGATCAACACAATTGGTTGGGTAAGAGCTATCATTTTAGTGGGATTGGGGAAAAGGTGGAAAATCAGCCCGACAAGGAGTTCGGAGGTTGGGTTTCCGAGTTCTATAAGTTGGTGGCCAGTTCCGGACAGCCACGTTACGATCATGTCACGGCATTGGTCCAATACCAGGGAGAGACGGGCAGACCACGGCGGGTGGTCCGTTACGAACGGTTGTTGTTGCCGTGGAAAACCCCGACCGACGAGGTATTCGTCACATTATCCAAACTGGTCGAGAACAAGGAGTCGTCGCGACTGGTCGCCTCCGCTCCGGAGAACTCGTTCGCCGAGAACTCGGTGACCATGAACGTTGCCAGATCCTCATAGATTTCCTTTGCCCGCGTATAGGCGACCACGACCTCAAGATCACCCCAGGGCGATTGCGGGTAAAAAATACTGTGACTGAAGTTCTTTTGGCCATAGCCGGCGGCCACCCCTTTTTCGACGAGGATGGGTGCTACATAGGAGATTGTCCAGTCGATCGGCCACCGGGAGCAAGCATAAGCCCGTCCTATTCTCGGAAAGAGGCGGGAAAGCTGCCTTCCACGGAACTCGGGCCGCACCCAGACCGAGCCGGCACTCAGCACAACGCCGGTGATCAACTCTGCGGCAGGCGCCGTAACCTTGCACGGTTGACCTTCGTCGCGTCCGAAAAACATCACGCATGCCTGCTCGGCCAAATTCGTCTCAGGCCAGTAATAAACTCGGCCAGCCCAGGTAACCGCAATTTCGCCGTTTTGATCCTCGCCCGAAACCCAAAACGCATTTTCGGGTGAGACGTCGCTATATTCGGGGTTGAACATATTAACGAGGCGAAACCAGTTGCCGCGCGAAATTTCCTGCTTGTTCAAATAGACAAGCTCGCCGAAGTCGTGACGAAGCCGTAGACGAAGTCCCATTTGCCGTGCCGATTTGTCTCCCTCGAGAACGAACCGGGCGAGCAGGCGGGCCGGACCGTGCTTGATCGTAAGCGCATCCGGGAGGCGGAGATTGTTTTCTGGGACAATGTTGGGATAGATCAGGGTCATCGGCATCATCGAAAAAGGTAATCATCCAGCAATGACCGCATTGCCCTAGAGGTCAGCGTCGGTTTGTCTCGGCTGATCGTTAGCATAACGCTGATTAAATCTCGAACATCCGTCGATTTTTATCGATTGTCTATATAATGTCAATCCATAATAAGATTAACGGGAAGAATTTCTGATTCGATTTCTAATAAAAATTTAAGTGTGTTTTGGTAAATTCTGACGCGTTTTTGACGCTCTTGCGACCACACGCCCATGGTCCCCGGACGGGATTGCGCCACGCCGCGACCCCGGCAAAGACATATAAAAGGGTGATCGTTGCACTGGAATCCGATTATCCGGATACTCGCCAAGCTGTGGCGATAGGACCAGGCAGGATTGACATGAGCGGCAAGGACGAGCTGAAGCGCGCGGTTTGCGAGGCGATCGACCGCCATGCCGACGCGATCATCGATTTCGGCGAAACGATCCTGCGCAACCCCGAAACCGGCTTCAACGAGGTCAAGACCGCTGCCCTTGTATCCCAGCGCATGAGCGCCTTGGGGCTGGCGCCGCGTACCGCGCTCGCGCTGACCGGCGTCAAGGGGCGGCTGGCCGGGGCGACCGCGGGACCGCGGCTCGCCTTTATTGGCGAGCTCGACAGTTTGCGCACCTCGGAGCACCCGCTCGCCGACCCAACCACCGGAGCGGCGCATAGCTGCGGCCACAACGCGCAGATTGCTGGGATGCTGGGCGCCGCCATCGGGCTGACCAATGCGAAGATCGCCGAACATCTTGCCGGTGAGATCATCTTTTTTGCGGTGCCGGCCGAAGAATTTATCGATGTTGAGGAGCGCGCAGCGCGTGTCGCCCGGGGCGAGATCGAATTCATGCTCGGCAAACCCGAACTCGTCGCGAAGGGCCATTTCGACGATGTCGACATGGCGATGATGATCCACACGGGCTCCCGCGACGCCGCCAAGCCACGGGCCTTTCTCGCCCGATCCTCGAATGGCGCACTGGTCAAGCAGATCCGCTTTATCGGCAGGGCGGCGCATGCCGGCAGCCTGCCGCAGCTCGGCATCAACGCGCTGAATGCGGCGATGATTGCGATGAGCGCGATATCGGCCCAGCGCGAGACCTTCTGGGAGAAGGATACGATCCGCATTCACCCGATCATCACCAAGGGCGGCGATGCGGTCAGCGTCGTACCGGCCGAGGTCACGATGGAGACCTTCGTGCGCGGCGGCTCGCTCGAGGCGATCGTCGATGCCAACCGGAAGGTCGACCGGTGCCTGCGCGCCGGGGCGATGGCGATGGGGGCGGAAGTCGAGATCCACACCATTCCCGGCTACCTGCCGCAGCGCAACGACGAGCGGATGGGTCAGATTTTCGGCGCGAATGTCGAAGCGCTGTTCGGCCCCGGCGAGTTCGCCATCGGCGGGCACCGCACCGGGTCGACCGATATGGGGGATCTGGCGCATCTGATGCCGGTGATCCACCCTTATGTCGTGGCTGCCGAAGGCAAGGCGCACGGCGCCGACTGGCGGATCAACGAGCCGCAGCACGGCTATCTGACACCGGCCAAGCTCCTCGCCATGACGGCGATCGACCTGCTTTATGGCGATGCCGAACCCGCGAAGGAAATCCTCGCGAAGTTCGAGCCGGCGATGAACAAGGAGTCCTATCTGACGTTCCAGCGCGGCCTCTTTCGGAAGGAGCGCCACGCCTATGAATAATGCGGAAAACACGATGTTGATGCAGCGGTGATCAGGCTCGATGCTTCGACATCCTTATCGCCGCCGCATGAGCAATTGTTCGCGGTTGCACAGCCGGCGCTTTGCGTGGAAAATTCTCGGCCCGACCGGAATGTGACGACCGGCCGAGAGTTAGTATCAGCGCGAGGCAGAGGAGCAAATTTTCGACCGGTGCTGGGGCGAGGTAGGCGGCAACAATGTAGAGCGGAGTCATCAGATGCCTTTCGACGGAATAGAATCCTATGGAACGGTCCAGCTCGCAAAGCTCGGCGCGGTGGAGCGCTTGCTCGCGACCGAACAGCAGTGGTGCAAAGGCCGGTTGCGCGATGCGCAGGGCCGTCATTGCCTGGTCGGCGCAATCGAGTCCGTAGAGGGCCGACAGATGCTTCAACGGGTCGTCCTGCACGCCGCCAGGGAGGTGAGCGGCAAACGTTACTGGCGGATCGAATTCTTTAACGATGATCCGCACACGACCCATGCGGACGTTCTGGAGGTGCTGCACCGAGCGCGGCAGAATATCGTCGCCGGGATGATTTACGACCCGCACCCATGGCATCGCAGATGGGCGCGGGCGCTGCGGACCGTCGTCAGTCCAGCGCCCGATACTCGCGCACCTTTCCATTTTGGAGAGCTCGGACCTCGGCACTCGATCGACGAGCCTGCTGTGCTGCACGGCTCGCTGCAGGCCTACGCCGGCCGCACGGAGCGGAAAGAACGGTGCGCAGCGCTGGAGCTGCAAGACTAAGGTCCGACCCCCGGTCGTCATTCCCGCGAAAGCGCAGGGCTGTCCGGGGAGTCTTGCACGGCGCCGAGAGCTACCCTCTCCCCTAAAGGGCGGAGAGGCGCTCCCGCGCGTTGGCGAGTTGCGTGCATACCTTACCGCTTTCGCGGGGTGGCGATAACCCATTGTCGGGATTTATTTCATTTTGGGACAGGCCCTGAGTTTTCGCGGGTTCTCGATGGAGGTTTACGCGACGCGCCCGGCTCAGGCTGGTGCGCATCCGGCAGATGCCCTCTTGCTGGTTGCGCTCGGGCAGCGCATTGATGGCCTCTCGGGTGCCGGGCGAAGGGGTGAGCGAGATGCGTAGCTTGTGGTCGGATGCGGATGCCGAACGGATGATCGAGCGCTATGCCGATCAGGGCGTCGCGCGCGATCTCGTACTGCGCGTTTATACCTCGCGTCTCTTGGGTGGCGACGCGAAGCTGGTTTTGCACGGCGGCGGCAACACCTCGGTCAAAATTGTGATGAAGGACCTCCTCGACGAGGAGGTCGAAGTTCTCTGCGTCAAGGGGAGCGGCTGGGACATGGCGGCGATCGAGCCCGCCGGGCTGCCGGCGGTGCGGCTCGCGCCGCTACGCAAACTGCGCCGGCGCACGGCGCTGGCAGATGAGGAAATGGTCCGTGTCCAGCGTGCCAACCTTCTCGATCCGGGAGCCCCCAACCCCTCGGTCGAAACCTTGCTGCACGCTTTTTTGCCGCACAAGTACATCGACCACACGCATTCGACGGCGGTGTTGAGCCTGGCGGACCAGCCCGACGCCGCCGAGCGCTGCGCCGATCTCTACGGCCGGCGGATGGGGCTCGTACCCTATATCATGCCGGGCTTCCTACTCGCTAAAAAAGCGGCTGAAATTTTCGAGGCCGATCCTGGTGTCGAGGGGCTCGTGCTGTTGAAGCACGGCATCTTCACCTTTGGCGATACGGCGAGGGAGGCTTATGAGCGCATGATCACGATGGTCTCGCTGGCCGAAGAGCGGCTCGCGCACCGTCGTAAACCTGTGTTCGCCCCCGCTCGCTTGCCCGCCGCGGTCGCGGGGGCGGCCGAGGTGGCACCGATCCTGCGCGGCGCGTGCGCCATCGCCGATGCGGCCGGCTCCGGCGCCTACAAGCGTTTCAACCTCGAATTTCGCTCGAGCTCGGCGGTGCTCAACTACGTAAATGGTGCCGAACTCGGCAGGTACGGCCAGGCCGGGGTCGCCACCCCCGATCACACGATCCGCACAAAAAATTATCCGCTCCTGGTGCCTTCCCCCGAGGTGGGCCGGCTCAATGAGTTCAGCAAGGCGGTGCGCGAGGCTGTCGGTCGCTTTGCCGCTGAATACCACGCCTATTTCGCCCGCCATAACGCGCGGCAGCCGGTGCCCAAACGCGAGCTCGACCCGGTTCCGCGTGTGATCCTGGTGCCGGGCCTCGGTCTGTTCGGGCTGGGACGAAATGCTCGGGATGCGCGGATCGCGGCCGACATCGCCGAATCTACTGTCGAGACGATCACCGATGCCGAGGCGATTGGCCGGTTCGAGTCCGTGAGCGAGGCCGATCTCTTCGACATCGAATACTGGTCATTGGAACAGGCAAAGCTCGGCCAGAGTAGCGAGAAACCATTGGCCGGGCAGATCGCAGTGGTAACCGGCGGCGGCGGGACGATCGGCTCGGCGACAGCGCGCGCAATGAGCAGCGCCGGGGCCGAAGTGGCGCTCTTTGACATCGACGGAGAGGCGGCGCAGGCGGCGGGCAAGAGTGTTGGCGGGACAGCGCTGGCGACTACCTGCAATGTCGCTGACCCGGCGTCCGTACGCAGCGCTTTTGACCGCGTCGCCGAGCATTTCGGCGGCGTCGATATCGTGGTCTCCAATGCCGGCGCCGCTTGGCAGGGCCGGATCGGCGAGGTCGACGAGATGGTCCTGCGCCAGAGTTTCGAACTCAATTTCTTTGCGCATCAGAGTGTAGCCCAGAATGCCGTGCGCATCATGCTCGCGCAGGGAACCGGGGGATGCCTCTTGTTCAACGTGTCGAAGCAGGCAGTCAACCCGGGCCCGAATTTCGGGCCCTATGGCCTGCCGAAGGCAGCGACGCTGGCACTGGTGCGCCAATACGCACTCGAATACGGGCACGACGGCATTCGCGCCAACGCAGTGAACGCCGATCGGATAAAAAGCGGCCTCCTGACGCCGGAGCTGATCGCTGCCCGCGCGAAGGCCCGAGGGGTCGGCGAGCGGGAGTATATGGCGGGCAACCTCCTCGGCCGCGAGGTGACCGCCGAGGATGTGGCCCAGGCCTTTCTACACCACGCGCTGGCACTGAAGACGACCGCCGACGTTACCACGGTCGACGGCGGCAACATCGCTGCAATCTTGCGCTGACCAAGGGTCTACAGTGCTATTGACCTTCGAATAGCGGGGCTTGCACCGGCCTGCGATCGCATGCGGCCAATTCCGATAGGTGGCAACTGGGCGCTCGTGCGCCTCAATACCGGGGAATATCTCTGTGTCGACACGCGCTCCCTCGACTCGCTCCCCCATCTTCTCGGCTGGGAGTACGAAGCCGATGTCATTCGCGTGTTCCGTACCTTTCTCACCCAACAGTCGGTGGTGCTCGACATCGGCGCCAATTTCGGGCTCTACAGCGCATTGGCCGCGAGCATCGTCAGAAATTGCGGGCGGCTCTACTCGTTTGAAGGCAATCCGCGTGTCTTCGAGAGCCTGCAGCGCACAATCATCGCCAATCACTTGTTCTTCAATCGCAATATAACCGCCGCAAATCTATTGGTGTCGGACACATGCGGCCGCGGGGTTCTGCATTATTCGGCGAACCAGCTCGGCGGTGGCAGGATGTCGGATGGGAGGATGTCGGATATCGACCAGCTGTCCATCGACGTCGCAATGACGACGATCGATGACTTCCTGCCACCCGATTTGCCAGTCGATCTGGTCAAGATCGATGTCGAAGGCCACGAGCTGGCGGTCATCCGCGGCATGGAGCGCACGATCGTACGGTCACCAAGGATCCGCATCATCATCGAATTCGTCGATACTCTCCTGGCCCATAGCGTGACGCCCGCCGATTTTGCCGATTATCTCCACGGATTGGGTTTTGCGATCTGCCGCCTGTTGCCAGGTTTCAAAATAAAGCTGATGCCTCCCGGTGAAACCCTCAGCGGCTTCAACTATTGCCTATTGACCCGGACACCGGAAGAGGACATTCGGGCGGTTTACCAACGGCGGCAGTTCTTGCCGATCCGCTTCAAGCGATGGCTGCGCCGCCACCCCGTAAGATGGGGCCGCTATCGCCGCATCTGGGCCCGCTGGTAACGCCAAGGGCCTATGCCCTCTCCAGCCTTGCGGGGACGAGGGAGAGGATTAAGTAACACCGACTTGGCGGGCCAATTGGACCAGGTCCTCGCGGGCGCCCAACATGTCGTCGAGCGAGCCGAAGGCGTTCATGTAGTGGCCGGCAAATCCTGCGCCCTCGATCCGCTTGAACATATCCGCAAAATCGAGGTCACCGGCGCCCGGCTTCAGATGGACTTCGTGTCCGTTGCGGAAGCAATCAGCGAGCCGTACTTCCTCGACGCGGCTCATGTCGATCGCATCGACAAAGCCGACAATCCCTTCCGAAACGAGATGCGCATGGTTGACGGTGAAGGAAAGCTTGAATGCAGGCGATTGGATGGCTTCGAAGTAAAATCGCCACTCCTCGGTCGTATGAGCGAGATAATGGACCTCGGCATCCGCCGGCTCTTTGTTCAGATTTTCGAGCAGAATGAGCGCACCCTTTTTCTCCGCGTCGTCGACGATCCGTTTGAGGCGCTCTAGTCCGGCCACCATCCGCATCTCTTTATCCGAGGTGAAATGATAGCCGGCATGCACAACAATCCACTGCGCGCCGAGCTTTCCGGAAACCTCGACATAGGCCTTGAGATATTGGTCGGCTGCCTCGGCGACATAGGGTGAATATTCGGCGACGTTGACCGCCGAGGAGGTGTGCAAGCCGAGATGGATCCCCAAGCTCTCGCACGACCGGCGAATGCCGGCGACACGCGCGTCACTCAAACTGGTCAAGGCATTGGCGGCGGTATCGAGCTGGATGTCGATGTATCGGACATCGTGCGCGGCCGCCCATTGAACGGCGTCCTCGAGCCGCAAACGGCGGCCGACATCGACCCCGATCCTATCACGCAGCGCCATAGTACCGCTCCCTGAGAGATCGCTAATCCCACCATCTTGCACGACCGGGGGCAAGCCGGCACTTGACCCACCGACAAGGGCGCTGATAGGGAACGCGGTCCGTTTGTCGGGAGGTGCCCACCTCCGCGGCCAGCGCATGGTGGTTTTTGTGCCCGGGAACTCAAGCGAAACAGAGATCCGTGATTGGTGCGTCAAATACCTCGCACGGACGCTCGACTTGCCAGAAGAGACGGTCGATCCGGACGCCAAATTCGCGCGGTTGGGCCTCGATTCCGCCAACTCGCTGTATTTGATCGTCGAGCTCGAGGAATGGCTCGGGATCGAACTTACCTCCGAGGTGATCTTCGAATATCCGTCGATCGCCGAACTCGCTCGTCACCTGGCACGGCGTGCCACGGGTGAAAACAGCGTTCGCTGAACCGTTGCCGGCCCTCGAGGCCACCATGCCGGGCGAGCTTGCCTCACTGGTCGATGTGCTCCGTCATCGGGCGGCCGAGCAATCGAACGACACCGGGTACATCTTTCTGCCGGATCGCGGCGGCGAGCGAAGCCAATTGACCTACGCCGATCTTTATGGGCGCGCGCAAGCCGTCGCGTTGCGCCTGGCCCAGCGCGGGAAGCGGGGCGATCGCGCAGCGCTCTTGTTTCCACCGGGACTTGATTTTGTCGTCGCATTCTTTGGTTGTCTGCTTGCCCGCGTTATCGCGGTGCCGATGATGATCCCGCGCCGTGACAGCACGCGCGACGCCAGTGCAGCGATTTTGGCCGATTGCGGGCCCCGTTTTGCAATCACTTGCAGTGACCTGATCGCGAGCGCCCGCCCGGATCTGACCGAACGGTTGTCAAATGCCCGTGTCGAATGGCTCTTTGCTGACTGTCCACGTGGGGAGCCCGATCACGCCAACGGCGCGCTTTCTGCAGTGGAGCGGACTGATATTGCGTTTCTGCAATACACCTCCGGTTCGACCTCGACACCCAAAGGGGTGATCGTCAGTCATGACAACCTGATGAGGAATCTGGAGATGATCCGTATTGCCTTTGGCAATACGCGGCAGTCGACCCATGTCAGCTGGGTCCCGCATTATCACGATATGGGTCTCATCCTCGGCATTCTGCAGTCGCTTTATAGCGGGGCTCTGTGCGTCCTGATGGCGCCGGTCAGCTTCATGCAGCGCCCGTTGAGCTGGCTCAGGGCGATCCACGACTATCGGGCGGAGGTCGCCGGCGGCCCCAATTTCGCATTCGATCTGTGCGTCAGGCGCCACCGGCCCGAGCAGATGGAAGGTATCGATCTGTCGTGCTGGAAGCTCGCCTATAACGGCGCAGAGCCCGTCCGGGCAGAGACGATCGAGCGGTTCCATTCGACCTTTGCCAGATATGGATTTACCGCGAACAGTGCCCACCCCGCTTATGGCATGGCCGAAGCGACGTTGCTGATCTCGTCGGGCAGGCGGGGTGACGGGTCGATTACGGCAACCGTCAGCCGCAATGCCCTGCAGCACCACCAGGCGGTTTCCACGACGCAGAACGAGGATGTATATCGGGTTGTTGGCTGTGGCCGGTCCCTCATTGGCGAGCGTCTCGCCGTTGTCGACCCGGAGAGCCGGCGACGACTCGCAGCCCGTTCAATCGGTGAAGTCTGGGTGGCCGGGCCGCATGTGGCGCAAGGCTATTGGCGCAACCCGGAGGCGACCAATACTGTATTCCGGGCGTTCATCGATGGTGAGGGGGTGAGAGGCTGGCTGCGCACGGGCGATCTCGGCTTCCTCGACGACAATGGTGAACTCTACATCACCGGAAGGATCAAAGACCTGATCATCATCCGCGGGATCAATCACTACCCGCAAGACATCGAGAACACCGTGCAGGATTGTCATTCTGCCTTACGACGACACTGTGGCGCCGCGTTCTCCGTGCACGATCAAAACAACGAAGAGCAGCTGGTCATCGTGCAGGAAGTCGAACGCGCGTACCGGCAACAAGTCGCAATCGGGGAAATCATCGCCACTATTCGCGAGGCAATCACTCGGGAACACGATATAGCGCCGCGTGAGATCCTGTTGATTCGTACCGGGACTCTGCCGCAGACCACGAGCGGCAAGATCCAGCGTCACCTCGCTCGGCATCTGTTTCTGACTAGTTCGCTAGCGATTGTGTAGTAGGAAACGTCGCGCGTGCTACGGACGACGCGGGGTACCAAAGATAGCTCGGCTCCCGCCAGGCTGGCCCGGTGGGTCCGGCGCCGGATGGCAAAGCGGCGGTACCAAAAACTCCACGATAATCGACTGCGCGATTACGAGTGGGCGCTCCTCAACATCAAGACATTGGGCTACGAGCTGGCGCGCCTGACCAGCGCCGAGCCGCGCCCGGCGCCGGCCGAGGCGCCTGCAGCCGCTCTGCGATCAAAGCTCTGCACCCAATCCGACATGGAAAGCGCGTGGGTGTCGTTTTGGTGCGCTGAGGTCGGCGTTGGCCCCGTCTATCACCGAAAAATCTGGGAGCTGTGTTATATCGCGCAGACGCTCCACAATGCCGGCATCCTCGCTCCAGGACGATCGGGTATCGGATTTGGCTGTGGTCGTGAGCCATTGCCGAGCCTGTTTGCAAAGTATGGATGCGAGGTCCTGGCCACCGACCTTTCACACGATGCCGCTGCCGCGCGAGGCTGGGGCGGCCAGCTCGCCACCAGCCTCGTTGACGTACAGCGTCCGGAAATCTGCTCGGATCCGCGGAAGCTCGATAATATCCGCTTCCGACATTTGGATATGAATCGGATCCCGGAAGACCTCGACGGCGCATTCGACTTTTGCTGGTCTTCCTGCGCGCTCGAGCATTTGGGCAGCTTGGCACAGGGAGCAGAGTTTATCGAAGCTTCGCTGCGCGTCTTGAAGCCGCAAGGGATCGCCGTGCATACGACCGAGTTCAATCTGTCCGAGTCGGGGGAAACGCTGGATGGCTGGGATCCCGTGCTGTTTCAGCGAAGACACATCACCGAGCTCGTCGATCGCCTCTCCGCGGCCGGCCATACTGTGGCAGATTTGGACTTTGAGGCCGGCGACGGGATATTGGATCGGTTCGTCGACTTGCCCCCCTGGGATGCGGACATCGGCCATTCCTCGGCCGCCCCGGCCCATCTCAAAGTGAGCATCAGCGGTTACCGCTGTACGTCGTTCGGTCTCTTCATCCGGACGGCATCCGAGAAACAGCCGCCCATCCCCTGAGCCGTTCATGACGCGCAGGCCACCGGAGCCAAGTCCAGATATGGTATACGGGGTCGGCTCCGAGCGAGGAGTTGGGAGTGGTGAACAGCTGCGGAAATGGTTCGCGGATGCTGCGCGTTGTTCGGATCGTGGCTATGGCAGCTCTACCGCTTGCCTGCAGCGTTCCCCATCAGCCGCAGGCGGAGAACCCGTTTATCGGGACTTGGGTCACGGCGGATAACGCCGGCATCACTATTCGTCCCGAAACGGTTGTTCAACACCAGCCGGACGGCGAGAGCACGGCGCTCGACAAGAGCACATGCCACGGCGTTTTCCGCTTCTCGTACGGTACCAAGACGCGCCAGGCACTGACCGCACTCGTCATGCGCCAGCCAGAGCTGCGCCAGAGGTTGTCAGATCTGCTGGTTGAATCGAGTTACCCGGTCGCAGAGCTCGATTGCGACCGGGGCGACCAGACTTACGTCCTGCTGAACGCGCACCAGCTGGTGGCGATTTATCGCGATGGCGACATCGGCGCGATCGACCGGTTGGCACGCCCTTGATATGTATAACATTTTGGTGAAGAGGCGGGATTTGTCGCGGTCAATCAGGGTAGGGTGGCAGCCCTTGTTTCTCTATCCCGCTCTGCTGAGCGTGGGAGCGGGAATGCTCGCCTCATGTTCTGGCAAGGAGACCGCGCCGCAGCCGCGGACTTCGGCTATTAGCTTGTTGCCACAATCATCCCCGGAGGTTCCGGCTCCCCCTCCTCCCGCACCGCGGCCGGCCCGTAAGCCAGCGCCGCCGACGAGCGAAGCCCCTGCTCCCGCTACAGGCGGGGAAACGCTTGCTATGACTGCGCCAAAACCCCCGGGGAGTGGCCTCGTTTCGCCATCTTCGGCGCCTCCCAGGTCCGAGGCCATTACGACCTCTCTTGGTCCGGCCGAACCGCCTCCTCTACAAACCAGTGATCTCATCGGGCTCGACCAGCCTGCGGCCGCACGCCTTTTGGGGCCGGCGACGGAGCGATCTGAGCAACCGCCCGCGACGGTCTGGCGATACAAGAAGGCCACTTGCGAGCTCGATCTATTTTTCTACCTCGATCTGAGCAGCGGTCGCATGCGGACATTACATTATGCGCTGAAGGGGGATGGCGGCGATAAGGCCAAGCGACAGGATTGCTTGAGATCGCTCCTCGCCGAGCGGGGCAACTGACTTCGAACCATGATGCCGCATCTTCTGCTCGTCGACGATGACGATTTATTCCGCGAGTCGCTTGGCCTCAATTTGATCGACGAGGGATATGAGGTCACGAGTTTTGCTAACGGCGCAGACGCCCTTGCATATCTGAACGGCGGCGGCGGCGGTGATGTGATGCTGCTGGATTGGCGCATGCCCAACCTGACCGGCCTCGATGTGTTGCGACGGATGCGGGGGGCCGGTATTGCGATCCCGGTTATTTTTTTGACTGCATTGTCCGACGATATTTACGAAGAAGCTGCCCTCGAAGGCGGCGCCGTCGATTTCATCGATAAGTCCCGCCGCTTGCCGATCTTGCTAAAACGGCTGCAGCTGATTGCCGAAGGTGGACGGCCGGTCGCCGAGCCCGAGCCGGCGCCAGCGCCGGCGCTGCGGCTCGGTTCCCTCGCGCTGCGTTTTGACACATATCGGGCGCTGTGGGGCGGACACACCGTCGACCTGACCTTGACCGAGTTCAAGATCCTCACCCTTCTAGCCGAGAAAGCGGGGCAGGACGTCGGATATCGCGAGATCTACGATCTGGTTCATGGTAAAGATTTCATTGCCGGGCATGGCTCGGAGGGATATCGCGCAAATGTACGCACCTTCATCAAGCGTATCCGCAAGAAGTTCCGCGACGTCGACCCCGCTTTCGACCATATCGAAAACTATGCCGGCTTCGGATACCGCTGGACCGCAGATAATTGAGGCGCGGCGGGGTGGACTTTGGCCCTGGTCGCTGACGGCGAAGACCGCATTTCTTGGCGTCATCTTTATCTTGGTCCCCTTCTCTCTCTATCTTCAATTCCGGGCGGCCTACGAGGCGAGCCAGGAGCTGCTGCTACAAAGCGTGCGCGCCGAGGGGCGCACCATCAGTCAATCTTTGCTGCCCTTGCTCGAGAAAGCAGATAGCGCCGCCTTACCCGGCCTCGGGCAGCACCTTGCCCGATATGCCGGCGAAGTGACGACCGTCAAGCTGCTCTTACAACCCGCCGGGGCCCATAACGGTACGAACGGTTTTTATTATGTTGCCTCTTGGCCTTCCGTCGCCCCGAACAATCTCGAGGCTGAGCGCGAGACGCTCGCCCATCAGGGCGTGCTTGACCGTCTTGCCGAAAATTGCCGGGGCGAGATCCCGTTCTCTCTGATTTACCATCGCCCGACCGGAGGGGCGGAGATCGTTACCGCGGTGACGCCGCTGTCGACACCAGCCGGTTGCTGGGCGGTCGTCGCCTCTTTCTCGGAAGATGCCTTCCCGGGTGCTCATCTCGGGCAGCCTTATTGGGCAACGCCGCCGGTAATTATCGCGGCTCTCATTTACCTGATGATGGCGGCTATCACCTTTGCGACGCTGCTGAGCGTTCGCAGCGGCCTGCAGCGCTTCGCCCGCCGCGCCCGCCGCATCCGCGACCAGGGTCCCGATGCAGGATCGTTTGCCGACCGCAACAACCTCCCCGAACTTGCCGATGTCGCGGCGGAGTTCGACCGATTGGTAGACACCTTGCACCGCTCCGCCGCGGATATCCGACGTACGGCGGAGGACAACGCTCACGCCTTCAAGACGCCGATAGCGGTTATCCGCCAGTCGCTAGAGCCGCTGCGGCGCGCCCTGCCGAAAGACAACCAGCGCGCCCAGCGGGCGATCGGCATTCTCGAACACTCGATCGATCGATTGGACGGGCTCGTCGCCTCCGCGCGCAGCCTCGACGAAGCAACCGCCGATCTGCTCGCCGAGCCGCTTGTGCCGGTCGATTTGGGGCGGGTTATCGGCGGTATTATCCAGACCCGATCCGCGATCCTCGGCAGTCGCGACGTGTCGATCGCCTTCGCTAATCACGACCTCACGATATCGGCGGATCTGCCACCCGGCCTATTCGTGCTCGGCTCCGAAGAGATGATCGAAACCGTCGTCGAGAACCTGCTCGACAATGCGGTTTCGTTCTCCCCGGCCGGCAGCCAGATCCTCGTGCGCCTGACTCGCGACCGCCGCTTCGCCCACATCACCGTAGCCGATCAGGGTCCAGGGGTCCCGGCGGAACAACTCGAGCACATCTTCGACCGCTACCACTCCGAGCGTCGCGCTGAGGCGACGGGCGAGGCCGCCGCAAGCTATTTCGGGATCGGATTGTGGATCGCACGGCGGAATGTCGAGGCGATGGGCGGGACGATCGCGGCGGAAAATCGGGCGCCGCACGGGCTGACCATGCATGTTCACCTGCCTTTGGCGCCGGACGGTGGCTAAAGCAAGAGGTTGCGGACCCTCGCGATAGAAGCGAGGCTAAAAACCGGGATCTGGATCAAGGCCCTGATCCGGCGTTGCGATCTTGCCGCGATCCCGGTCGCCGTACTGGCCCGTGGCGACGGAGACGCCGGTGCCATCCTGCTCAAGTTCAACGGCGGCTCCGCTGGTTGTTTAGTGCTAACGCAGGCGCGTGGTCAAAATGGCGAACTTCTCTGGATGCGGGCAACTGGCCCGTCCTCGGTAGCCGAGGCTGACGCCGATGCTTACATCGCGCGCCAGCGAGGGCGAGATCCGGACATCTGGGTCCTCGAGATCGAGACCGACTCGGCTCAGGCTCTGGTCGATGGGGCAATCGTCTGATCGACGACAGTTTTCGGGCAATGTTCGGCCCAAGGAGCGAGGTCATGAGTACAGGTGATTTGATTAAATGAGCGGTAGTCGGGTCAAGACGATGAGGCTCCATTCCAGGCTACGGATTGCGGCAGAAACTTCACCCGATATGATATTTCAGGCTAAGACGTTTCGGGTGTGGAGAGGCCTGCGCAATTTGCGTTGTACGATGCTGGCCTTTGTTGTCGCTGGCCTGACGCTGTCCTCGGCAATTGGCGCCGACGCACCAGCCAATAATGACATGGCAATCGCCGAGAATTTGGCAGAGATGCTTCGCGACGCCCGCACTGTGATTTCCAACCATCAGGATCTGATCAATGATCCCGAGCTCGGCAACAAGGGTCTCACCGGCAAGGCAGTGCGCGACGAGGCGGTGGAGATTTATGCAAAAGCCACGGGCGTCGACCCGACAAAGATCGATCCCGCCTCGCGCGAAGGACGGCTGATGCGCGCGATGATGGCGGCGATTGTTGAGGTGGTGGACGACAATCAGTCGACCATCAACGAGCGAGGAACTGGGTTCAAGGGCTTTATCCCGGCGGTTTTTGCTCGCCTCGTCGACGAGGCCTTCGAACGCCTGGCGAAAGGCGAAGCTGACGTCAAGGTCACCGCGCCACCCGAACTCGTCCGCAATCGCAAGGCTCGACCAGACTCATGGGAGGCAGAGATCATCAAAACCAAGCTGCTTGATCCGACCTGGAGGAGGGGCGAGCCCTACTCAGCGACGGTCGACACCAACGGGCGACCTGCGTTCCGCTTGATGGTTCCGGAATATTACGGAGAATCCTGCCTCGCCTGCCACGGTACGCCGAAGGGCAAGATGGACATCACCGGCTACCCCAAGGAGGGCAGGAAGCTGAACGATCTCGGCGCCGTGATCAGTATCACGCTTTATCAGTGAGCCGACCGACGGCAGCAGGACTAGCCCGATGACGCGGTTGACGATCCGGAGCCGGTTGATACTGCTGACGACCGTAAGTCTCGTGGTGCTGATCGCGACCAATTCCTATTTGACCCGTCAGCTCGCCGACAACTCGGCGGGGATGGTCACGGCAGCCGAACTCCTCAACAGCATTGAAGAGGCCAACAATGCGCAAATCGCTTTCGGCGAAATGCGCTATTGGACGACCGATCTTGCGGTCAGCCAATTGACATTGGCGGAAAGGAGAGCCGCAGCGGCGCGTGAGCGGATGGAGCGGCATCTCGATAAGCTTGCGCCGTGGAACCCGCAACGTATCGATGCAGTCCGCAGCGAGCTTGCGCAATATGAGGAAACAGCGGCCAAGGCAGTCGACGAATACACCAACGACCGTCGGGTCATCGGAAACTCGCTGTTGGCAAAGGCTCGACAACACAGTCTGGTCGCCGATCAGCTGCTCGCGTCGATTGTCCGGGAACTGACTGGCGATGCTATCGCCGCGCGGCAGCGGGTGGTCTCGGAAGCCGCAACAGCGACACGCCTTTCGCACATTGTCGTGACGGCAACCGTCGTTATCGGTGCACTCCTTACCCTTCTCGTGCTGCGGTCGATTGTCGGTCCGCTACGACGTTTGACGGTGGCGATGGACGGTCTGAACTCGGGGGATGTCTCCGTGACCATCCCCGCGGCGGGGCCGGACGAGATCGGCGCGATGGCGCGGACCTTGGGAATGTTTCGCGACACGCTCAAGGAGCTGCGCGAGACGCTGGCGCAGTTCGAGGCGCTGCGGGCGGTGGGACGAGCCGTCGGCTCGACCCTGGACCTCGAAACTATGCTGTCGATCGTTGTAGCGCGAGCGGTCGAGTTTTCGCGTGCGCAGGCCGGGATGATTTACGATTACGACGAGGCGGCACGCGAATTCCGCTTCCGGACGAGCCACGGCGCCGAGCCGGAGCTGATCGAGCACCTCAAGGCAGAGCCAATTCGCACGGGTGGAGGGGCGGTCAGCAGGGCTGCCGTCACGCGTTCACCGACTCAAGTGCGGGACCTGCTCAACGAAGAGGAACTCACCCTGCCTCGGCTGTCGGACAGTTTGAGCCGTTTGGGTTACCGCTCGCTGCTTGCAGCCCCGCTGCTGCACGAAGAGGAAATCCTCGGCGGTCTCGTCGTTGCTCGCCGCGAAGCGGGTGAGTTCTCGAAAGAGATCGTCGGCCTGATCGAGGCTTTTGCGACACAATCAGCGCTCGCTATACGCAACGCCAAGCGGTTCGAGGAGCAGCGACAGCGCGAGCGCGACCTGCGTGTCGCACATGACGAGCTGAAGGCCGCTCAAGCCAGCCTAGTTCATGCTGAGAAAATGGCCTCATTGGGTCAACTGACCGCCGGCATTGCTCACGAGATCAAAAACCCGCTGAACTTTGTCAACAACTTCGCCGAGCTCTCTCGCGAGCTGCTGGTGGAGCTGAAGGAAGGCATCGGATCCGCGACGGATGGGGTCGAGAGCAGCGCCAGCTCCGATCTCGACGAGCTGATCGCAACTTTGAGCGGCAATATGTCAAAGATCGCCGAACACGGGCGGCGGGCCGACGGCATCGTGACCAGCATGCTGCTACATTCGCGTGGCGGCAGCGGCGAGCGCCGGAAGACCGATCTCAATGCGCTGGTCGAAGAGACGCTCAACCTCGCCTTCCATGGAGCGCGCGCCCAGGACAGAAGCTTCAATGTCACCTTGGAACGCGATCTCGACCCGGGCCTCGCCCCTCTCGAAATCGTTCCGCAGGATATGACCCGAGTGCTTCTCAACCTGTGTGGCAACGGGTTTTACGCTGTGAACAAGCGCCGGCACGAGGATATCGACCCGTCATACCGGCCCATCTTGAGGGTGACGACCCGCGATCTGGGGGAACAGGCCGAGATACGGGTGCGCGACAATGGAGTTGGAATGCCGCCTGAGGTACGCGCAAAGCTGTTCACGCCGTTCTTTACCACCAAACCCACGGGCGAAGGCACCGGGCTCGGTTTGTCGATCAGCTATGACATTATCGTGCAAGAGCATGGGGGGACGATTAGCGTCGACAGCAGTCCCGACGAGTTCACCGAATTCACGCTGCGTTTACCCCGCGACCTGCAGGGCGCTGCGACTGCGGCCGCCGCCGGTGCTGCCGCATGACCGAACTGCCCGAGGAGGAAGGGGCCGCACATCCCGACGTGGAGATCCTGGAGGCGACCACCCCCTTCAAACGGTATTTGCGGGTGGACACATTTCGCTTTCGGCATCGGCTGTTTTCCGGCGAGTGGGGCGCCGCGCGGAATTACGACGTGCTAAGGCGCGGACGAGCGGTCGCGATTGTCCTCTATGACCCCGACCGCGACACGGTCGTGCTCGTCGAGCAGTTTCGCCTGCCGGCCCTTCTCGCCGAGAGCTCGCCCTGGCAGCTCGAGGCGGCGGCCGGGGTGATCGACACCGACGAGACGCCGGAAGCGGTCGCGATCCGCGAGACGCGCGAGGAAACCGGCCTCAACTTGATCGGCGAGCTGATCGCGATCCAGCACTATCTGCCCTCCTGCGGCGGGTCGGACGAGAAGGTCGACCTCTTCTGCGGCCGCATCGATTCGACATTTGCCGCCGGCGTGTACGGGCTGCCGGAAGAACATGAAGACATCCGCGTCGTTGTCAAAACTCTTGCCGAGATCGAGGCTCTGCTCGACGCGGGGACGATCGAGAGCGGTCACACCTTGATCGCGCTCTATTGGCTTCTCCGCCACCGCGACCATCTCCGTCAGCGATGGGCGGCACCCTGATCTCAGCGCGGCGTGAATTTCTTGAAGTGCTTGGAGAGCGCCAGGCCCTGGCGCTGGTAGGAGGAGCCGATTGGGGTTCCGTAGAGCTTGTCGGGCCGGGCGATCAGCCGCTCATAGACGAGGCGGCCGACGATTTGACCATCCTCGATTAGAAACGGCACTTCATGCGAGCGCACCTCGAGCACGGCGCGGCTCCCCGCCCCGCCGGTCTCGGCGGCGCCAAAGCCGGGATCGAAAAACCCGGCATAGTGCACGCGGAATTCGCCGACAAAGGTGTCGTAGGGCAACATTTCAGCGGCGTGATCAGGCGGCACCACGACCGCCTCGCGCGAGGCCAGAATATAGAAATCGTTGGGATCGAGCACGATTCCCCCTTCGCCCCTCGGGCTGCGATGCGCGTAGACCGGCTCCCAGAAGTCGTGCGGATCGTAATGAAGGCTACGGTCGATATCGATGACGTCGGTATGCCGCCGCGCCTTGAACCCTACTATGCCCGTCGCCTTGTTGCCTGCGACATCGACCGTGAAGGCGAGCCCGTTGCGGATCGTTTGCGGCCCGGCCGGACCATCGACAAGCCCGACCTCTTCGTGCAGGCGGCGCAGCGCCGTATCGCTGAACCCGGGCGAGCCGCGGCGGATGCGCAGCTGCACGAGACGAGAGCCCGTCCGGACCAGGATGCTGAAGGCGCGCGGCGAGATCTCGGCAAAAAGCGGTCCCTTGTAGCCTTCGCGGGCCCGGTCGAACTCGGTGCCGTAATCGGTAATAACCCGGGCGAATACATCGAGCCGGCCGGTCGAGCTTTTCGGATTGGCGGCGGCCGAGGTCCGCTTCCTGAGCGACACATATTCGAGCAGCGGCACGATATAGACGCAGTCCCTTTCGAGGACGGCACCTTTGGCGAGATCGAACTGATGCATCGAGAGCAGATCGAGCTTTTCGCGCACCGTCGAACGGGGGCCAGGCAGAAAGCTCGCCCGCACCCGATAGGCGATCTCGCCCAAGCGTAAATCGATGCTCGCCGGCTGGATCTGATCGTCGTCGATCGGCTGCGGCGACAGGATTTCCCGGCCCTGTGCCACCGCGTCGCGTAACAGCTGCGATGGCAACAGGCCTGTCGAGCGATCGGCGTCGGCCGCCTCCGCCGCCGGAAACAGATCGCTGCCTTGAGGCTCGATCATTTGGACAAGGTTCCGTTCAGAATGGCAGGTCAGTTCTAAGCCAAGCGATGTACGGCGGGAATAGCAGGAGTGTTGCACCCGCTCTCGCGCGCCCGATACTCTTAGCTTGGGGGCGCAGCGTAGGGAGAGTGGTATGAAGATTCGCGACGGCTTTATCGGCACGGTCGGGAACACGCCGCTGATCAAGCTGCGACGCGCCTCCGAAGAGACTGGATGCACGATCCTCGGCAAGGCCGAGTTCCTCAATCCCGGCGGCTCGGTCAAGGACCGGGCGGCGTTGGCGATCATCAAGGACGCCGAAGAGCGCGGTCAGTTGCGTCCGGGAGGAGTCATCGTCGAAGGGACCGCCGGGAACACCGGCATTGGTTTGGCATTGGTCGGCAATGCCCGCGGCTACCGCACGGTCATCGTGATGCCCGAAACGCAGAGCCAGGAAAAGAAGGACATGCTCCTCCTGTGCGGCGTCGATCTGCGGCTCGTGCCCGCGGTGCCCTACGCCAACCCAATGAATTATGTGCCGTATTCCGGCCGCCTCGCCGAGGAAATCGCAGCCCAAGAGCCCAATGGCGCGATCTGGGCCAACCAGTTCGACAACCTCGCCAACCGGCGCGGTCATTACGAAACCACTGGCCCCGAAATCTGGGAGGAGACTGACGGCAAGGTCGATGGCTTCACCTGCTCGGTCGGCACCGGCGGGACATTGTCGGGGGTCGGGATCGCGCTCAAGGAGCGCAACCCCAAGGTCCGGATCTATCTGTCCGACTGTATGGGCTCGGGCATCTACAGCTGGTACGCCCGGCGCGAATTCAAGCCGGAGGGCAACTCGATCACCGAAGGCATCGGCAATAACCGCGAAACAAAGAACCTCGAAGGGTTTACGCCCGACGGGCAATACCAGATCGCCGACTCGGAGATGATGCCGATCCTGTTCAACCTCGTGCAGGAGGAAGGGCTGGTTCTCGGCGGTTCGACCGGAATCAATGTCTGCGGCGCGATCCGCCTGGCTCGCGAGCTCGGACCGGGGCACACGATCGTGACAATCCTTGCCGATTCCGGCACCCGCTACCAATCCAAGCTGTTCAACCCGGAATTTTTGAAGACCCGTGATCTCCCCACCCCTCCTTGGCTTTGAAGAGGCGAGGCGCGGCCCGCGGATTACTCAACAAGATTGGAGAGCGCCAAAAACATGACCGAACTCATCTTTCGCGACGATGGGTATCTGCGATCCTGCGATGCGCGCGTGATCGCTGCTGATGCGCGCCGCATCCGGCTCGACCGAACGGTGTTTTATCCGATGGGTGGCGGCCAGCCGGGAGATATCGGAGTGCTGCGCTTAGCATCGGGACAGACACTCACGATCGTAGATACGATCAAGGGCGAGTCCGCCGACGAGGTGATCCACATCCCGTCGCCGGGCTCGCCGCTTCCCGAATCTGGTGTCGAGCTCGTGGCCGAGATCGACTGGGACCGGCGTTATCGGCTGATGCGTATGCACACTTGCCTACACCTGCTGTGCAGCGTCGTCCCCGGGGCCGTAACCGGAGGCCAGGTGTCGGAAGGCAGAGGGCGGCTCGATTTCGACGTGCCGGGATCGAGCCTCGACAGAGAAGCGATCGCGGAACGCCTCAATGCGCTGATCGCTGAGCCGCATTCCGTCGGTCCCCGATGGATCACCGATGAGGAGCTCGCCGCGCGGCCGGAGCTTGTCCGCACGATGTCAGTCAAGCCGCCGAGCGGCATGGGCCGGGTGCGCCTGATTGAAATATCGGGTGTGGATCTGCAGCCCTGCGGCGGCACGCACATCCGTAACACCGCCGAGATCGGCCCGGTCGCGGTGACGAAGATCGAGAACAAGGGAAAGCAGAACCGCCGCGTGATCCTTGCTTTCGCCGAGTAAAGGAGGAGCGAAGCCGATGTCTTACGCCCGCCCCGAAGCGCTCGTCGACACCGAATGGCTCGCCGCCCGTCTCGGCGATCCCCATGTCCGGATCGTGGATTCCTCCTTCAAACTGCCCGCTATCACCCCGACCGCGCGGCAGGATTACGATCGCGGCCACATTCCGGGGGCAATGTTCTTCGACATTGACGACATCGCAGAGCCCGGGACGAGCCTGCCGCACATGATCCCGCCGTCCGAACTCTTTGCGCGTAAGATGGAAGCGCTCGGCATCGGTGATGAGGATCGCGTCGTCGCCTACGACGGTGCCGGCCTTTCCTCGGCCGGGCGCGCCTGGTGGATGCTGCGCCTTTTCGGGCATCACAATGTCGCGATCCTCGATGGCGGCTTGCCCAAATGGACGGCCGAAGGACGCCCGCTGGAATCCGCAGTGCTAAGCCCGCCCACTCGCCACTTCACGGCGCGCTTCGATCCCTCACTGATCCGAGACAAGCGGGCGCTGCTCGACGATTTATCGAACCGGCGTGAACAAATCGTCGATGCCCGCGCCTCCGGCCGGTTCGCTGGCATCGCGGAAGAAACCCGGCCCGGGCTGCGCCGCGGCCACATTCCCCGCAGTCGCAATCTCCCTTACGATCAGGTCACTGACCCAGACACACATCAGCTGCGCAACGCGGACGAGCTCTCCGCGCTGTTCCACAGCGCCGGGGTCGAGCTCGAGCTTCCGATCGTGACGAGCTGCGGGTCGGGCGTCACCGCCTGTGCGCTCGCCTTTGCGCTGCATTTGATCGGTCATCCGGGAGCAGCCGTCTATGACGGATCGTGGTCGGAATGGGGCTTACCAGGCGATACGCCGATTGAAACCGGTCCCGCTTCGTGACCGTGCTCGAAGACGTCATCACCTACCTAGAAATGCTCGAACGCCCGGCCGGTCGCCGGGTTCCGATGCCGCTCGACAAGCTAGCGCTGATGCGGGCCGAAAACTGCACTGTCTCGTTCTACCGCTACCTCTACGACGCCATCGGCGAGCCCTGGCTCTGGTTCGAACGGCGCCTCCTCGACGACCGGGCGCTCGCGACGCAGATCCTCAAACCGACGATCGAGATCTTCGTTCTCTACGTGCGCGGTGTGCCGGCCGGCTTTTTCGAGCTCGACACCGCCGCGCCGCTCGAGACGAAGCTCTGCTATTTCGGGCTCATCCCCGAGTTTATCGGCCGCCGCCTCGGCCCCTACCTGCTGCAGGCGGCAATCGACCAAGCGTGGTCTAGGCCGCTCCATCGCTTCTGGCTGCACACCTCCACCTTTGATCACCCAAAGGCGTTGAGCACCTATCAGCAGGCTGGTTTCGTGGTCTATGCCCGCCGCCCGGTGCTGTTTGAAGACCCGCGAGAGCACGGGATATTGCCAAAGACCCTCAATCATCGGCTTCTACCCCCCCTCGATTAGCTTTTCCCAGAACGCGCTCTTCAATGCGGCAGAAGACGAGCGTCGAGGAATTTGCGGGTCTCTGCCAATGCATCGGCGGCGGCCTCAGGATCGCGCCCGATATAGTGGCCGGCGTAAGAGCGCGGCATGGCGAGGGCGTCGAAGGCGTGTAAGGCACCGGGATACGTCTCCATTTGCAGTGCATGCCCGTTCTTTTCCACGGAGTCGCGCCAGCGGGCGCAGCGATCGACCGGCGTCCAATCGTCTGCCTCGCCGATCAGGATCAGCGTATCGGTTTGGAGGGCCGAGTGTGGCGGATCGCAGCCGGGGTAAAACGCTACTGCAGCAGCAAACGGCTTCGCAGCGGCCTGGCTCACAGTATCCGCCAGCACTGCTTTCAGCACGGCCCAACCCCCGTGCGAGAAACCGATCACGCCAATACGTTCGCCGGCAACTTTGGGCTGGGCGCGCAGGTAGTTCGCAGCATTGAACGCGTCCATCGCCTGCAGCTGCGGCGGCACCAGCATGCCGTGATTGCAGACGGTCGTCACCCCACGCGGACGGAAGCTATCAACGACGATCGCGACATAACCCCACGCGTTCAGTTGTTGGGCCCAGAGCCGTGCATGGCGGCCGACCCCGTCGCAACCGTGCAGTACTACAACGGCGGGGAACGGCCCTCTTCCCGCCGGAGCAGAAAGCTCGGCCCGAGCATTGCTCGCCGGACCGCCGACCGTGCTCGCGTCAAACGTCAAAGGCTCCATCACCGCTGACGCACAGCCGAGCAGAAAGATCGCAAGCGCAAAACCAAACTGTTTCATCCAGTGGCTGGCCGTCGCGGATCTCCCCGACACGCGAGTGCGGTTCCGCCCGTCTAACGAACCGGGCCGGCCTCCACGGGTTAGAGACTGCGCGTTTTACAGCGGTTTTGTACCGACGGCGCAATGCAGCGGGTGGGCCATAAACAGAAGGCCCTCTTCCTCCACCCGATTGCGCTCGGATTCCCAGACCATCAACTCCTGCGCTGAAAGCTGTGACAACACATGGTCTTCGCGGTTGCGCCAGATCGGTCCTCCAGGGCGGTCGAGCGTCACCAGCGCCGGGAAGCACACGAGATCGACAAACCCTGCGTCCCGCATTCTTCGATAGAGGCTTCGGTCCGCTACACCGGCAGGGCTGACGGAATGCGGCGGCGCTTCGACCTTGCGAAGGATCGCCTCCGGCAATGTGAGGTTCCACCACTGAGGCATATCGAGAGCGCGCACGACTAGCCCGAGCCGACCGCCAGGGCGGACGACGCGCATCGCCTCCGCGATCGCACGATCCGCGTCGCACTCCTCAAATACTGTCACAGAATAGACGCAGTCGAATGCCTCATCGTCGAATGGCAGCGCTTCGGCATTACCCTCGGTGAAGCGGATCGCACCGGCGAGCCCTTCGGCCTTCGCCAATTGCTTGGCCTCGTGCAATAGAAACGGGTTCACATCGGCCGCTGTAATCGGATTGGCGGTACCGAGCCGCTGCGCCAGTAAGCGCACAAGCGATCCGGCGCCGCAGCCTATCTCGAGGATCGTCTCGCCGGGCCGTGGTGCAATCACATCGATCAGAGTTCGGAACATCGCCCGATAAGTCGGCATCTGTGCGCGGTCCTCGAGCGAGGCAACACCACCGAGATGCGGACCTCCCAAAGTTATGACCGTGAAGTGCTTCGCGAGACGCCGGATCGCCGGATTCCATTGCGATGGAGCCAAGAAGAACGGCAACAGAATCAGGGCGGGGCCAGAGCCCTCGACGCGATAAGAAATTCCGGCATGGCGCCCTTCCGTTCGGCCGCTGTGAGGCGCCCCTGACCGATGCCCGTTCGCAGCCAACCGATCGAGGAAAGCGATCATGCGCTCGGTAATCTCCCCGCCGCGGTCAGCGACGGCGTCGGTCCAGCTGCCGGGAGCCTCGTAGCCGGAGAGGACAAAACGTTCGGCGGCGGGAAGACGAACCGTGGCGCGCGCGGTAGCGTCGGCTGCTGGCCCGTGCTCCCCCGTAACCATCAAAATGCGATTGGCGATGTTGGCGAATGGCGCCGGATCGAGGCGGCTCGGAACGCACAGCACTACGCCCGCCAGCCGTTCGGGATGCTCTGCCGCAAGTCCCGAGATGTCGCGCGGGATCGGGGTTCCGAAGTACGCAGCATCAAGGCCTAGATGGTTCATCAATGTGATCAGCCGTTCTGTCGGCGACATGGTTTCTTCTCGCGCCACGATCCCCCTCCGTTGCGTCGACTGCTGTTGAGACCGGGACCGTATCTTGCCGGCGGGAACCCAGTCAAATTCGCACCGTTTTTGTGATAGATTTCGCCCGTTGGTTTATGGAGGGTCCGATGAGGGACAGGAAACGTTACCGGGCGATAGGCCTGTGCTTGACCATACTGGTGTTGTCGGGAGTGGCCTCCGGGCTTTCGGCCTGCAACACGGTCGCAGGCGCGGGGCAGGATGTATCGACGATCGGCAAAACGGTGACCACTGGGGCTGAGCAGACGAAGAAAGCGACAGGGATCCCGTAACGGAATATCTCTCGAGCCTCGCCTTTAGTGCGCGAGGATCTGGCTGAGGAACAGCTTGGTGCGATCGCTCTTGGGGTCGGCAAAGAACTCCGTGGGCGGCCCGCGCTCGACGATCTCGCCGCGATCCATAAAGACCATCGTGTCGGCGACCGTGCGCGCAAAGCCCATCTCGTGGGTGACGCAGACCATCGTCATGCCCTCGTTGGCGAGCTCGATCATCACGTCGAGGACTTCTTTGATCATTTCCGGGTCGAGCGCCGAGGTCGGTTCGTCGAACAGCATGATCTCCGGCTTCATGCACAGCGAGCGGGCGATCGCGACCCGCTGCTGTTGTCCGCCGGAGAGTTGACCCGGATATTTGTCCGCCTGCTCCGGGATCCTTACCCGCTCGAGATAGAGACGAGCGGTATCCTCCGCCTCCTTCTTCGGCAATTTGCGCACCCAGATCGGTGCGAGGGTCAGGTTCTCCAGCACAGTCAGATGCGGGAAAAGATTGAATTGCTGGAATACCATGCCGACCTCGCGGCGGATTGCCTCGATGTTTTTCACATCTGAGGTCAGCTCGATGCCGGCAACGATGATCTGCCCGCGCTGATGTTCTTCCAGCCGGTTGATGCAGCGGATCATTGTCGATTTTCCAGAGCCTGAAGGCCCGCAGACGACGACGCGCTCACCCCGGCCGACCTCGAGGGTGATGTCTCTGAGGACGTGAAACTCGCCGTACCACTTGTTGACCCGGCGCAATTCGATGATTGGTGGCGCTTCGGTATCCGTCATCACCGTCGCCGCCCCTTGTTGAATTCCCGCTCGAGCATTTGGCTATAGCGCGACATGAAGAAGCAGAAGCAGAAATAGATTGCTGCCGTGAAGATATAAGCTTCGGTAGAGGTACCGCGCCAGTTTGCGTCGTTCAGCGCGGCATTTATCGTACCAAGCAGGTCGAACAGCCCAATGATGATGACAAGTGTCGTGTCCTTAAAGCTGCCGATAAACGTATTGACCAGCGGTGGGATCACCAACGCCAGTGCCTGTGGCAAGACAACCAGCCGTGTACGCCGCCAATAGCCAAGTCCGAGCGCATCGGCGGCTTCGATCTGGCCCCTAGGAATAGCCTGCAATCCGCCTCGCACGACCTCGGCAATATAAGCGGCGGCAAATAGAATAATCGCGAGCTGTGCCCGCAGGAGTTTGTCGATCGTCATGCCGCTCGGCAAAAACAACGGCAGCATGACGGAGGCCATGAACAACACCGTGACCAGCGGCACCCCACGGATCAGCTCAATATAGGCGATGCAGATCGTGCGCACCGCCGGCAACCGCGACCGCCGCCCGAGTGCCAGCAATATTGCCAACGGAAAGGCGAAGGCCATTCCGACGACGGCGAGGATCAGGGTCAGCGGCAGCCCGCTCCATAACTCATTGCCGACATAGCTCAACCCAAAAATCCCACCCCACATCAGGATGCCGACCGCGATGAGCCCCGCCAGCCAGAGGAGCGGCAGACGGCGGCCCCAAAGCCGTCGGTCGCAGCTCGCCAGGATCAGCGCAAGGAAGATCAGCACAGTCAGCAGCGGCCGCCACTGCTCCTCGTAAGGGTAGGTGCCGAACAGGATGAAGCGTAATTTTTCGTGGATGAATGCCCAGCAGGCCCCGGCACCATGGCAAGCGCGGCTATTGGGCGCTGACCACACCGCATCCAGCAAGGCCCAGCGAATAATCGGAGGTATCGTAACCGCGAGCAAAGCGGCTGCGAGCAAGGTCAGGATCGAGTTGAGGACGCTACTGAAGAGATTGGCACGGAGCCAGCCGATCAGGCCCGCGCTTGCCGGTGGCGGCGGTTCTACCGCGATCGGGAGCTCTTGCGCGACATCGGTCATCTCGCGACGGTCACTCCTGCCTTAATCTCCCTCGCCCCGCTTTGCGGGGAGAGGGCTGGGGTGAGGGGCCCTCTTCTCGACGCTGACCCGGTGCACCATTAGCGTTCAACCAGGGCGACGGCGCGATTGTAGATGTTCATCAGCGCCGAGATGATCAGGCTGATCGTCAAATAGACCGCCATGATCATTGTGATGCCCTCGACCGCTTGGCCGGTCTGGTTGATCGTGGTGTTGGCGATCGAGACGAGGTCGGGATAGCCAATCGCCACTGCCAGCGAGCTGTTCTTCATCAGGCTTAAATATTGGCTTGTCATCGGCGGGATGATGACCCTGAGCGCCTGCGGCAAGACGATGAGCCGCATCCGCTGGCCGGGATGGAGGCCGAGCGCCATCGCCGCCTCGCTCTGACCCCAGCTAACCGCGAGGATGCCCGCGCGCACGGTCTCGGCGGTAAAAGCCCCCGTATAAATGACGAGGCCGAGCAGCAGCGCCGCGAATTCCGGCGACACTGCGTGACCGCCGACAAAGTTGAACCCCTTGAGCTCGGGGCGGTCCATGCTGAGAGGTGCGCCGCTAACCAGGAATACGAGAAGTGGAAGTCCAAGGATCATCCCCAGCCCGACCCAGCCGGTCGGGAATTGCTCGCCGGTTTGTGCCTGCCGCTGCCGGGCCCAGCGGAAGACACCGATTGTCGCGACGAGGCCGACGAGGCACGCGAGCGCCATCCAGCCATAGGCCGGGTCGGGGTTCGGCATCGCAAACGCAATGCCGCGATTGCTGACAAAAACATCGGGCAACGGCTGCCAAGCCTGGCGCGGAGCGGGTGCCGTCTCGCGCAACAGCCCCCACCAGAAGAACAATTGCAGCAGCAGCGGGATGTTGCGGAAGGTCTCGACGTAGATCTGCGCGAGCTTGCTGACGAGCCAATTCCGGGAGAGCCGTGCGATGCCCATCAGGGTGCCGAGAATTGTCGCCAGCACAACGCCGAGACCAGCGACATAAAGCGTATTCAGCAGCCCGACGAGAAAGGCGCGAGCGTAAGTATCGGCCGGGGTGTAGGCGATCAGCGACTCGCCGATGCCAAAGGCGGCTTCGCGGTCGAGAAAGCCGAAGCCGCTCGCAATGTTCTGGCGGCGCAGATTGACCACTGTATTGTGAACCAGAAACGCGCCGAGGGCGAGGACGGCCGCGACGAACAACACCTGAAAGACGACGCTGCGGACCGCCGGGTTGCGCCACGGGGAAGGACGCGTCGGACGCCGCATGATGTCCGTCGCCATTGGGCCGCCCCCGCTCTGCCTACAGCTGTCTCAGCTCAACGGATCGGCATCGCGTACATCAAGCCGCCGTGGGTCCAGAGATTGTTGAGGCCGCGATCGAATTTGAGCTCGGTGTCCTTGCCGAGGGTGCGGTCGAAGATCTCGCCGTAATTGCCGACGAGCTTAATCTCATTATAGGCCCATTTCTCGTCGAGCCCGAGATTCTTGCCCATGCCTGGGGTCACGCCGAGCATCCGCTTGATGTCGGGGGCGTCACTTTTCAACATCTCGTCAACGTTCTTCTGCGTGATTCCCTTCTCCTCGGCCTCGATGAGCGCATACACCACCCAACGCACGATGTCGTTCCACTCTTCGTCGCCGTGGCGCACGACTGGCGCCAGCGGTTCTTTTGAGATCCGCTCCGGCAAAATGATGTAGTCGTCCGGGTTCGGCGCCTGGCTCAGCCGATTGGCGTTGAGCGCCGAGGAATCGCCCGTATAGACGTCGCAGCGGCCGGAAAAGAAGGCGTTCAGCGCCTCGTCGAGTTTCTCGATGACGACCGGCTTGAACTCCATCTTATTGGCGCGGAAATAGTCGGCGAGGTTGAGCTCGGTCGTCGTGCCCGGCTGCACGCAGATCGTCGCACCATTCAATTCCTTGGCGCTTTTGACACCAAGCTTCTTGGGCACCATGAAGCCCTGGCCGTCATAGAACACGACCGGCGCGAAATTGAAGCCAAGTGCGGTGTCGCGCTGCAAGGTGTCGGTGGTGTTGTTCGACAGGAGATCGACTTCTCCCGACTGTAGCGCAGTGAACCTCTGTTGCGCAGTCAGGGGTACATATTTGACTTTGTCGGCAGCGCCGAAGATCGCCGCCGAGAGTGCCCGGCAGACATCGACATCGAAGCCGGCCCAGTGCCCCTGGCTGTCGGGCGCTGCAAAACCGGCAACACCGGTCGGCACACCACAACTGATTTGCCCGGCCGCCTTGACCTTATCGAGCGTCGGCCCGGCCTGTGCACCGGCCACCCAACCGAGCCCGATGCACAACGCAGCGAGCACGCCCACCCATCGCCTGATCGTCATCACCAGCTCCCTGCCCGCGCCCCGCAGGCTGATACGAACGTTTGATTACTAGATCTAGCACAGTCGTATCGGCGCCAGCAACGCGGCCGCTCCCGTTTGTCGTCTCCGCCAGGCGGGACAATCCGGGCAATCGCAGCGGGTGCTCAGATGCGTTTAAGCTCCACACGCATCCCAAGATCGTCTTGCGCGGACTTGTTCCGCGCATCCACGTCTTTGTCTCGGGCAGCGAGGATGGCTGGGTCAAGGCCCGGCCAAGACGAAGCGGCCGGACGGAGCTGATCTCCCGTTTCGCTACCGCCACAAACTTTTGCTCGAACAGTCTTCTGCTTGCGGGGGAGCGGAAAAGTTCAGTTAACAGCGCTCCGCATATTGTCGATGATCCTTGAAGCGGCGGCGGCAGGATCGTCGCTTCTGATAATCGGGCGGCCGACGACGAGGTAATCCGCTCCGGCAGCAATCGCTTCGGCGGGGGTCCCGGCACGCTTGTGGTCGTCGAGTGCTGCACTCGGCGGGCGGATCGCGGGGGTGACGACCAGCAAACTCTCGGAACCGGCGGCACGGCGGATCTCGTTCGGGTTGTCACGCGGCGCCGCGACGATGCCATCGCAGCCGCAGGCGAGCGTTCTTCGCGCTCCCTCGAGGATCAACTCGGCGACGCCACTGCGATAACCGAGTTCGCGCAAGCCGGTATCGTCGAGGCTGGTCAGTACCGGCACGACCAGGACCTTCAAATTCGAACCCCTTTTGCCCTCGGCTGCCGCGCGGATAATGTGGTCGTCGCCGTGGACGGTAACAAAGCTGACCCCACGTTCGGCGGCTCTCGCTACCCCCTGCTTTACCGTCTCACCGATGTCGAACATCTTGGTATCAAGAAAGATTTTCTTATCACGACGCAGAAGATCGTCGATTAGTTCATCGAATCCAGCGGCAAATGCCAGCCATAGACCGATTTTAAAAAAAGAAACTATCGCGTCTAGTTTATCGATTAAGGCGCGAG
>Ga0306926_10000304_pt1 | contig 43609 bp, 33 predicted proteins | sample flu12Cox44000178_FD_203759 | JGI IMG/M metagenome (GOLD analysis project Ga0306926, IMG submission 203759) | Lab enrichment of tropical soil microbial communities from Luquillo Experimental Forest, Puerto Rico - flux8day.12C.oxic.44.000.178 (v2)... | ecosystem: Environmental > Terrestrial >... | reverse complement strand
TGCATCTCCTCGGATACCACGCCAAGCCGCGCCAGATGCATCTGCGACAGGTTGCGGCTGCCGTTCGCTTGCGCCTGCGCCGCTTCGCGCTTCTCAATCCAGTGATCTCGCAATGCCATGAAAACCCCCTGAGACAGCGACCGGTGGCCGCTCGGTGGCGATTTCTCGAAACACGCCAGCCGACAGTCGGCCCCGTCATTTCTCCGCTGAAGCTTGAATTATGTCATCGCAATCAGGGAAGGACAACCACGCGCGAAGCGCTTAACGCCCACCAAGCAAGCTTGATGGTTGGAGCGCCCCTCACCAGCGAGGCTGTAGAGCAAAGACTCAGCGCAAGAATTCCGCCGCTTCAATCGTCATCGTCGTCATCGTCTTCATCGCGATCATGATGGCGATCGTCGTCGTCATCGTCGCAGCGCTCTTCACGCCGTGGCTTGCAGCAATCGCAATTCTCCTTGCAAGTCTTACAACCACATTCGCAGCAGTCCCAGATCGTATAGGCAATTACGTGGAGATGCCGGATTGGTTCGCGAGGATCATCGCAGTGAATCACAAGCTCGTACGATCTTGAAACTCGCTCCTTCGCTACGTACTGAATCGCCAGACTGAGGCAGGAACCCGGCCGCAGAACCGGCGGGAATGGTTATTGACCAAACGGAAATGACGCCGCTTGCGTTTGAAGCCGGTTACACTCGCCGGTACTGCACAGCGACAGAACCCGCTGTTCGCGGTGGCAGCATTTGACGCCGCCAAACACGGTAGAGCTGGTTATCGGTTCACCGCTCTTGCACTGCGACCTCAGGAGGCGGAGCTGGGGCGCCTCCTGAGGCTCGATGCCTTCTACTTCTTCGGTTCGAGAATCATCTCTCGCGCCACGCGCGTCCCTATCACTTCGCGGATCTCCGACCGGTCTTTGTATCCCTGCATTACTTTTTCATCGCCGCCAAACATCTTTTGCAACAGCGCGTCAGCCTTGTCTTGGTTCGCTTCGAGACTCGCCAGGTCCTTGTATTCCACCATCAGCATCAGATCCCAGTCCGTTGGACTGTGCGCTTCCGTCGTTATGACCTTATACGACAGCGTGACGCCCGCGGCTTTCAAGGTATCCTCCATTTTCTTCCAGTCGTTCGCGAGGTACTTTTCGTAGGCAGGGCTCATCCCCGGCTTCACATGAATGAAGGAGAGTGTCCACACCGTGCCGTCATGGGTCGGGCGTGTCACCTGGGCGTAAACTGAAGCTCCCAAAAGCAATAGAGACACAACAAGACACATTCCGAGGATGCGTTGCATTTGCATCGATTTTTCCTTTCGCTGTTTTTAATCAATGGGCTCGCTTGAGTGCCTGGGCCCAATCTGGGACTTGCGCGGAATCTATCGAAACCCCCTGCCAAAGTCAATCAAACGTTCAATTCGTATCAATTCGTCACTTTTGCCTTTCCTGTTGTAAGCCCTGTACCACGCTTGCTAGGCTGATACGGTAGCAATAGACGTGAACTCGGGGACCTGCGTGCACGACAGACCTTGGGGCCAAAGTATCCGAAAGCGGGTCCGCGGACCGGCATCATTTCTCTGGCTGATTCTCAGCGCCATCCCATCTGCCTTCCCATCCCTGACGTTCGGGCAGCAGCCCGAACAGCAATCGCCAGGAACCATCACCGGCAGCGTGGTCGATCCAAAGGGAACTCCTGTCGCCGGTGCACAAGTGACCCTCACACCCGCAGACCAATCTCCCAGCCGCGACGCGCTTACAGACGACGACGGGCAATTCTCCATTCCCAACGTCTCCGCCGGATCGTTTCAGCTCACCTTCTCGGCGGCGGGCTTCGCTCCGCAATCCTTCTCGGGAACCGTGCGCCCGGGGGAAACCTGTGTTGTTCCCCAGATGAAGTTGGCGCTTGCCGCGGTCACCGCTGAGGTCACAGTTGTCCTCTCGCCGATTGAAATCGCCGAAGAGCAGATGAAGGAGCAGGAGAAGCAGCGCATTCTCGGCGTCATTCCAAATTTCTACGTCACTTACATTCCTGATGCGGCCCCGCTCAGTTCGAAACAGAAGTTCAGGCTCGCTCTGCGGACGACGATTGACCCGGTCACCTTTGTAATCACGGGAGCGGTTGCTGGAATTGAGCAGTCGCAGAATCAATTCATCGGGTTCGGTCAAGGCGCTGAGGGCTACGCAAAGCGTTATGGTGCCGCCTACGCGGATACCGTGGTCGGCACCTTCATCGGCGGCGCCATTCTTCCATCGCTGCTGAAGCAGGACCCTCGTTATTTTTACAAGGGTACAGGGACAACGCGGCAGCGCGCCTTTTATGCGATCGCCAACGCCGTGATCTGCAAGGGCGATAACGGCCACTGGCAGCCCAATTATTCCGGCATCGTCGGAGGTTTCGCTTCGGGCGCCGTTTCGACTCTCTACTACCCCTCACAAACCAACGAGACAACCCTGGTGGTAGAAAACACCCTTATTGGAATCGGTGCAAGCGCCGCCGCTAATCTCCTCCAGGAATTCGTGATTCGGAAGCTGACGCCCAATCTGCCGAAGCACAATCTGCCCGCTCAGGCACCGGATGGAAATTAGACACTTGACTGGGTCCGGATCTTCCCGACGGACAACTTCGGTTCGCCAGCCAAAGGAGGACGCAAGAACAAAGCCTTGAAGAAGCCTGCCGCCAGCCGCTCGAAAGAAAGCCACTGCACCTGTCGATTTCACCGCCACTCGTTCGGTGAGTAGGTAGAGCGCGGCACTGACTGGTTAACGCCTGCCGGCGCCACGCTCGCAACAAGAACAAAGGAGATAGGACGATGCGATTCATGATGTTGGTCAAGCACCCGGAGAAGTTCTCGGGTCCGCCGCCCAAGGAACTGGTGGAAGCAATGGAAAAGCTCAATCAGGACTCCAGAACAGCAGGCATCATCGTCTCGAGCGGCGGCCTGGCCCCTATGGCCGCGAGCACTCGCGTCCGCCTTTCGCAAGGCAAAGTCACCGCGCTCGACGGGCCCTTCGTCGAAACCAAGGAAATCGTGGGCGGCTACGCGGTCCTCGAATTCAATTCCCAACAAGAGGCCGTCGAAGGCGCAATCCAGTTCATGGAGCTTCACCGCAAATACTGGCCCGCCTGGGAAGGGGAAACCGAGGTTCGCCAGATCTTCAACTTCGACGACTACAACTGCGACAACGCTCGCGCGAATCTGAAGGAAGATTCGATCTCGCGTAAGTAGCAAGCGGGCGGCTTGCCAGCGAGAACCGTCGCGGCCGCGCTTAGGGTCCTGCTGGCCCCTGAGCTTCGAAGAGAAGGACGCGCTTCCCGCTTCCTCGCGCAGGTTTGCGTCCCAAACGATCTCAACGTTCGATTCGAGAGCAGCCCGTGTGACCCCCGGTCCACGCTCAATGTGGGGATACGGGTTCGTGAGGCCGCGGCGCCGACTTGATCAGGAACATCAGCGGAATCATCGCAAGCGAAAGCGCGCCCAGGATCCAGAACACATCGATAAACACCCAAGTGCTGTTAGCTTCGAGAGTTTCCCTATCAACGAGATCGAGACGAGTTGATATCACGCTGAGCCTGCGAACCGGCCGTCAACACCCTTCGCCGGAAACATCTTCTGAAACTCAGGGTCGTCATGCAGCAGGCGCAGGTCCGGATCCTGCCTCGGCCAATCGAAGTTCGCGTAACCATTGGCCAGCGCCCTCTTCAGCAGATCGAGCGCCTCGGCCTTTTTGCCGAGCACGCCATAGCAACAGCACGAGTTATAAAGAACGTTGGAATCGTTGGGGCGCAGTGCCACCGCCATTTCCAGATGACGGACGGCATCGTCGGGCCGCCCTGCGTAGGCGTAATCGGCGGCCAGCAAACTCCGGGCGCGCACATCCTCGGGCACAATCTCGAGCTGCCGCTCCAGTATCAGAATTTCCATTTCCCGATAGCGCCTCAATTCCGTGAAACGCCCCAGGCGTTCGAGCGCGTTCGTGAACGGTATATACACGTTGTAGTCGTCCCCATTCGCGTCGATCGCCTTCTCGATCAAGTCCGCGGCCTCCTGAAATCTTCCGGAAGCAAAATAAGCACGCCCCAGAACGTTATAAACCCCCTCGCAATCGGGCTTCAGCGCAATGGCCCGGCGCGCAAACTCAATCGCCTCGGCGTGCTTCCCCTGCGAATACAGAATACGCGCTCGGGCAACCAGTGCCTCCGGAAGCTGCGGGTCGAGCTCCATGGCTCTGTTGCATGCCGCCTCGCCGCGTTCCACCCACTTCGCATCGTGCTCCCGGATTTCGTGAATAATGCCGCAGATGTAGGCGACCCCGGCGTGACCCATCGCGAAGTTGGGGTCCAGCTTGATCGCCTGTTCATACATCTGCAGAGCAAATTCCAGGCTTTCGCGCCGCGCGTAACTCCGCCCGCGCAGAAAATAGTCGTACGCCAGCGAATTTTCCGTCGGCTTCGACGCGATTTTCTTTTCTTCCTGCGGAGACAGGTTGATCCGGAAAGCCTGCGCGATGCTGCGCGCGATTTCGTCCTGAACTGCGAACACGTCCGCCATTTCGCGGTCGAAGCGCTGCGCCCAAACAGTGTGCCCGCTGCTCGTTTCGACAAGTTGCGCCGTAATGCGCAAGCGATTCCCGGAGCGCCGGATGCTCCCGCCCAACACGTACGCTGCGTTCAGCTCGTGCCCAACCTGCGGCGCTGTGACCGGCTTGTCGCGGTAGGCGAGCATCGCCGGACGCGGAAAAACCTTCAAGTTCTTGATATTCGCAAGTTCGGTGATGATGTCTTCGGTCATCCCGTCGCGCAGGTACTCGTCTTCTTTCGTACTGCTGAGATTCTCGAAGTAAAGAACCGCCACGGAATTTTGCGGGCGCTCGCCGGGCGATTCGTATGCCGGCCCGGTTACGGACGCGCGCTTGCCGGATTCGAGATCGCGCCTCAGGCGCCTCAGGTCCGCGCGCAGTTCCGCGGCGGACTGGTACCGCAGCTCTCGATCCTTTTCGAGCGCCTTGAAAATGATCCCGTCGAGCGCCTCCGGCAGGTCCGGGTTCACCGCGCTCGGCCGGTCGGGCGTGTGATGGAAAATCGCGTTGAAACTCAGCGCGTTCGTATGCGCCTGAAAGGCTTGCTTCCCTGTCGCCATCTCGTACAGCACCGAGCCAAAAGAAAACAGGTCGGAGCGCGAGTCGAGTTCCTCGCCGCGCGCCTGTTCTGGAGACATATACGCGACGGTTCCCAGCGAACTCCCGGGGGTCGTGAGCGTGTTGTCCGGCGACGCCCTGGCCCTGCCGGAGGAATGGCTCGACGCAGTCCCTGGAGAAAGGGCCGCCGGGGCGGAAAGTTTCGCCAGTCCGAAGTCCAGCACCTTCACCTTGCCCGAACGGGTCACGAAAATATTCGCCGGCTTGATATCACGATGTGTGATCCCGCGAGAGTGTGCGTGGTCGAGCGCGTCGGCCACCTGCGTCGAAATGTCGAGCAGGCGATCGTTGCGCAAGGCCCGCCCCGAAATCTGGAACTTAAGCGTTTCGCCTTCGAGAAGCTCCATCACCAGGAACGGCTGTTTCTCCCCATGTTCTCCAATTTCGTGCACCGTGCAGATATTCGGGTGATTCAGCGCCGCGGCCGCCCGTGCTTCCCGCAGGAACCGCTCAAACGAAAGCTTCTCGCGAATGGCCTCCCCCGTCAGGAACTTCAACGCCACCATGCGGTCGAGGATCGTGTCGCGGGCGGAGTACACCACCCCCATGCCGCCCCCGCCGAGCTTTTCAAGGATGTGATAGTGGGAAATGGTTTGGCCAATCATGACAAGCCAATCGGGCCGAGAACTTCGCAAAAAGCATATGGGGATTCGGAGGGAGTGTCAAAGACGGACTCAGCAAAGCGGTGCTTTGGCCAGTTGTCCTTGTAATTCAGACTGACCCGCGCCCTTTCTCTGCTCGCCTTGATTTCTCCCTCTAAGTCTTTAGCTTGGAGCGCACTCGGAGTTGACAAAAGCTTGTCTTTCTCTTGATTTCTTCCCGCTATCCTTGCGCCATCTAAGCCCACCAAGCGGGTCTGTCGCGCAAGACCGTTAAAAACCAAGTCAGAGCCGAAAGAAAGAGAGATCGACCATGAACAAGAATGTCCACCTTTTTTCGAGGAGTACCAATCGGCGTTCGTTTCTGAAGAATGGAACCGTAGCGGCCGGCGCTGCGACTGTCGGAGCAGGCTTGCTCGGCAAGGAATTTCCGGCATTCGCTCAGGGAGATAGTCTCACCCGGGGCGATGCGGCGATTCTGCGCTTCCTGCAAGCCTTGGAGACGATCGAGGCGGATCTGTGGAAACAATATGCGGAGTTGGGTGGTGCAACCAATCAAGGGATTTCACCGATCGACCTGAAGGACCAGAATGGAGATCCGGTGGTCACAGGATTGGCTCCCTTGTATGTTGCCGGGCTTGTCTTGCTTGATGGGGACATGCCTCAGTACATTGTGGACAACACCGACGATGAATTCAGCCACGCATCGTTCCTCAGGAATTACCTGCAGTCAAAGGGGCAGCCGACGGTCGACCTCAACAAGGACTTCGCTAATTTGCCGCCCAGCAAGGTCAGCGGCGTTCCTCAAACGGGCCGGCTCACCAATCTCACTGAGCTCACAGTGGACACGAGTTGGTGGACCCGCTATCGCAGCGACAGTGAAAACCCGGATCTCGACCCCGCCTTCAAGTTCGACAATGCCATCCCGACGCTTGCTGTGAACAAGCACACGGCTATCCCGAGAACCGATAAGGACCTGATGGCCGATGCCAGTCAGCCCGGTGGCGTAGGCCTCCACACCCAGGCCATCGCGTTCACGGCTGGATTCCACTTTGGTTTTATCGAGCAGGGAGGCAGCAGCCTGTATCCCTCACTGGCGCAGCGTGTCAGCAACGTGGAAGCGCTGCGCATCCTGCTGAGCATCGGTCCGACGGAAACAGCGCACTTCCAGACCTGGCATGACAAGGCTGGCAATGCCCTGCAGATTACCGACGTCGACACCGGCTTCCCAGGCTCGACCGGGGCCACCGTGTCGTTCCCCAACCTCAACGATCCCCACGCTACCACCACACAAGCAGATGAATTGCAAACCAACTTGATCATGCCCGAACCGACGTTCTTCTTGAACAAACAGTTCGGGCCGGTCTCCATCGTCCGGCCAACCGAGACTGAAAACGCGGCCATGAACGCTGTAAAGGGTCTCACCGCGGACGGCCTGTTCATCGGCCAAACGCCCCAGTTCTTTGAACTCCTTCAGGACTTGGCGGCCGACGCAGACAGAGCCCGCCGAGAGCTGTAGTGGGCCGTTCCATCGTCCCACGATCCCTCCGCTCTGTGACCGGTCCGCCTGACGGGCGGACCGGGTCACTTCGGTGGGATACAGAAAAAACGCAATGGCGAAAAGGTAGAGGCCCTGGCCTGAAACACGCTGCGAAGATTACTTTGGGCGGATTTTTCCGCTAGCCGTGAGCTGCTCGAGCCAGCGCCGCGCGGTCGCTGACTCGGCGCGGTCCCCGTGATCCCTCAAAAATTCGCGGAGCGTCTGCGCGGCGTCTTCATACCGGCCTACCGCGGTCAGGGATTGCGCCAACAGGAGAGCGATCTCAGGTTCGTTTCCATTTGATTGCGCTAGCGCCTCCTGCGACATTCTCAGCGCCTCCTCATATTGTTGGCGGTGGTAATACGATTTGGCGAGCGCCCACCTTGTTTCCCACGTGCTGGCCGGATCTAGTCGCATTGATTTCTCGAGTGCTGGGATCGCCCGGTCATAGTTTCCTTCGTCGCAAAGGGCCATCCCGAGTGCTGCAAACGCGCGGGCAGAACTCGGATCCATCTGCGTGGCCTTTTCGAGCGCCGTCCGCGCCTGCTCCCAGTTCCGCTTCTTCAGGCTCAGCACTCCTTGCACGTAAAGCACATCGGGATTCCCAGGCGCCAGCCGCAGGGCCTCACCCACGTACTTCTCCGCCTCTCCCAGTTTGTTCTCCTTCAACGCGCGCAGTCCCTTATCGAGCGCTTCCTTCGCTTTCGGCGCGAGCACCGGTCTGCCGGGCACAGTCAGAATCGTGCCCGAGGGCGACGTCGGTCGGAGGTAAACATCCACCTCTGTCCTCCCATTGCTGCCAACAGAGACGTCCTTTTGCGCTTCGTCATATCCGGCAGCCGACACCACCACGGTAAACTCGCCCAAACTGGTCACCACAAATTCGGCGACCCCGTGTGACGCACCTTTCTGCCCGCTCGGGAATACGCCGTGAAACAGCTTTACAACTGCTGAAGCGGAGAAGGACTGTCCCGAGGCATCGTGCAACCTGACCGTGATTACCGAACCCGTGCCGAAGAACTGATTCTGTTGGCTTCCCACGTCTTGGGCGGCTAGCGCAAAGGCAAACGCAGAACCAAGCACTGTGGAGAGAAACGCAATGAACCTTGCCACAGACTTCCGGGCGCGCGCTTGCCCTGGGTCCCGGCCGCGATGACGGGAATAGCGCATGACCACCCTCTGCGAATTGAGGCGAGCCTAGCCCTCCAATCCAGTCACGTCAAGCAAAACGTTGCCTTTTTTCGGAGTAGCCGGCGCACGCCTGGATGGGTAGCCTGCAAGCTTGGTTGCGCTAGAACAACTCTCCCGATTGCACTGGCTTATTTGTCCACGGCTCCGGCCGGATTGGGTGCCGCTCGACTTAGCGCTGTGCCCCGCGCCCTATCGCCGTCAAAGCGTCACAACAACGCACCCGGGTCGTGTCGGACGCTCCACAAGTTCGTGTGCGCGAGCAATCTCTGCGAGCGGCACTCGTTCAGAAATTTCGAAACCAGACCATCCGGCCTCAAGCGCTCCGTTCAAATCACGCGCCGCCGATATTTTTGCGCCCCTGGCGAAATCGTCGCTCCCCAGGAAAAAAAGCCCAATGTTTTTGAACACCATTTGCCAGAACGGGATTGTAGGAGTCTCGATATTGGTAGCGTATGTGGCGATGGAACCGCCGATTTTGAGGAGTTCGACATCGGCCTCTATATTGGCCCCAAACGCCACCTCAACGATGTGGTCGACGCCCTCGGGAGCGAGTGCTCTTACGCGGTCTCTCATTTCCTGATCGTTGCGAAGTACCTCCTGGGCGCCTGCTTTTCTCGCGGTTGCTTCCTCCGACGACGACCGGATTGTCCCGATCACCCGCGCTCCAGCGTAACGCGCCAGCTGAACGGCGCAAAGTCCGACGGCCCCTGCCGCTCCTTGCACCAAAATCGTGCGTCCTGTGACCGTACTCCCAACGTGGACAGCGCGGTGAGCCGTAATGCCGGGTATGCCAAGACACGCTCCCTGATCCATGGACACGTTTTCGGGCAGCGGGGCAACTTGATCGAGCGGCACTACCGTGAACTCGGCCGCGGTCCCAAACGGGCGATACGATTGGGCCCCGAAACACCAGACGGACCGTCCAATCCATTCCCGAGAAACGCCGCCGCCGACCTGATCAACATGCCCCGCTCCGTCGCTGTGAGGAATCACGCGAGGATAGGCCATGCCATAGCCAAATGCATCCAGGCGTTTCTTGATATCGCCTGGGTTGATTCCGGATGCGGCAACGCGAATGCGAACCTCTCCGGCCGCGGGAACCGGGTCAGGCATCTCCCCAACCGTCAAAACTTCCCGGGCCGGGCCCTGCTTTTCATACCAAGCTGCCCTCATTTCACGGCCTCGTTCTTCTTCGAAACAACGTTCGTTAGTATCTCAGTTCTCGACCGGTTCGTGCAGGGCAAGGCAGAAATCCTCCATTGAACGTCGCACTCGAATGCGCGACACTCTACCTCACTGGCGGCCTTTCATTTTATGTAGCCAACCGAGGACCGCCACCTTCCGGAGAAATCCATGTCCACTCCCCCTGCCTCCTCAGCACATCTCGCGTGGCCGGCGCTGCCTTACGCCCAATGGAAGGATACCTTCCATACGCTACACATGTGGACGCAGATCGTCGGCAAAGTTCGGCTGGCGCTGAGCTGTCATTTGAATCATTGGTGGGAAGTACCATTCTACGTGAGCGCCCGGGGATTAACGACCTCCGCGATTCCCTATGGCGGGGGCATTTTCGAGGTGGAATTTGATTTCGCCGAGCATGTGCTGCGCATCGAGACCAGCAGGAGCGAAACGGAACTGCTCGATCTCGCGCCGCGTAGCGTGGCTGACTTCTACCGCGAATTTATGGCCGCTTTGAAGTCGCTCGGAATCGAAGTAACGATTTGGCCAATGCCGGTGGAAATCCCGAATCCGATTCGCTTCGATCAGGACACCATCCATGCGTCGTACGACCCCTCGTACGCAGAGCGTTTCTGGCACATCCTGGTCAGTCTGCAACCTGTTTTTCAGCAGTTTCGCGGCCGCTTCATCGGCAAAAACAGCCCAACGCATTTTTTCTGGGGCAGTTTTGATCTTGCCGTCACACGCTTTTCGGGACGTCGCGCTCCGGAGCGTCCCGGCGCGGACAAGACGACCAGCGAAGCATATTCGCACGAGGTAAGCAGCGTTGGATGGTGGCCGGGCGGCGCAGAACTGGCCGGCCCCGCGTTTTATTCCTATGCGGCACCCGAACCGGCAGGCTTCAGGGATCATCCCGTGAGGCCCGCTCAGGCGCGATACGATGATCGGCTGAAGGAGTTCTTGCTTTTGTATGATGACGTGCGAACCGCCGCCGATCCCCGCGCCGCGATCCTGGATTTTTGTCAATCCACATACGACGCGGCCGCAAAACTCGGGAATTGGGATCGTGCCTCACTCGAGCGTAGCGAGATTGCGGACTCAGCCACGGAATGAAGTTGTGAGCCCTTTCGTCGTTGGGAGCGCCGCTATAGCGCTCTCCCGCTTGAAGCTACCCAAGCAGAGTGCGTTTAATGGATTTGAAGACCGAGACCACTTTTTTCGGCACGCCCGGAACGTGCTGCCAGCAATAAGCATGTTCGGGTTGCGCTTCCCGGTTGCAATAATGACCGTTGCTTCTCCTGTGCTTGCAGAAGACGGTTCTTAGCTCGTGCGTGGCAGGGGTTCCGGACACCCGCCTTTCAGTTGCCATCTGCGGTGCTAGCATCTGCGCTCCTGAAATACAATGTCACCTTGAATATCATGGATTGACAGCGTTCAAATCCACTGTACGAGCGGACAGTTGTAGAGCAGGCCGAGTGCGGCTTCCTCGCCGGCGGCCGGAATGGCTGATTGCTTCCCTCGTCCGGAGGCGCGTGAGTGGAGGCGCAGGCATTTGCCGCTGCCCACTACAGTTTTTCTCCTGAAACTGGCATGCTTTGTCCTCATCCACGATTCGACAACGAGGCGCTCCCCATGACTCAGCACCTGCCTGCAGACGCCGGGCTAACCCCCGAACAACAATTTCTCCATGACCTTTGGGAAGAGCACATTCGCCACGAGTTCTCCACTCACGACACCACCGCAACCCTCGATACCATGGTGCCCGACGCCTACGTCAACCATGTCCCCGTCTTGACCGGCGGCGTTGGCCACGACGAGTTGCGCCAGTTCTATTCCCGCAACTTCATCCCCAAGATGCCTCCCGATACGGAGATCGTTCCTATCTCTCGCACCATCGGACGCAACCGCCTCGTCGACGAAATGATTTTTCGCTTTACCCACACTCTCGAAATGGACTGGATGCTTCCCGGCATTCCTCCCACTGGTAAACGAGTCGAATGCGGCCTGGTCGTCATCGTTCAGTTCCGCGATGGAAAGCTCTCGTGCGAACACATCTACTGGGATCAAGCTTCTGTTCTCGTGCAACTCGGACTTCTCGATCCTTCCCGTCTGCCCGTCGCGGGCATCGAGTCCGCAAGAAAGCTCGCCGATCCGAGCCTGCCCTCGAACCGCCTCATCGAGCGCGCCAACCCCGCACCCCGCTAGCCCTCTTCCCTCATTCCTGGGGGACGCTCGTTCTGTGCCGACCAAAATGTCGTCCGTCGGCTTATCGCAATCGTACCGTTTGCCTCTGCCACCGGACACGGGCGGTCAGCACTATCGAAGTGGAGCATTTCCGTTGAACCGCGCCGTTGGGCCCAGTTGTTCCTCGATCCGCAGCAGTTGGTTGTATTTTGCAATGCGGTCGGTGCGCGATCCGGAACCGGTCTTGATCTGTCCGGCCGCGGTAGCAACGGCAAGGTCCGCAATGAAGGTATCCTCCGTCTCGCCCGAACGATGCGAAATAATCGAGTTGTACCCCGCCTTCCGTGCCAGCTCGATGGCATCGATCGTTTCCGTCACGGTGCCGATCTGGTTGAGCTTGATCAGAATCGCGTTCGCGATGCCTTCGTTGATTCCGCGCGACAGTCGCTGCGTATTCGTCACAAAAAGGTCGTCTCCAACCAACTGGATTCTCTTCTTCGACGTTTTGGCGCCAATCGATTCGGTCAGTGCTTTCCAGCCCGACCAGTCGTCTTCCGCCATGCCATCTTCCAGCGAAACAATGGGATACTTCTCCACCCACCTCGTCCAGTACGCGGCCATTTCCTGCGAGGAGTGCGTCGACTTGTCGGATTTCTTGAACACATATTTTCCGCTGCCCTTGTCGAAGAATTCGCTCGCGGCGGGATCCAGCGCAATCGCGACCTGTTCGCCCGGCTTGTATCCGGCAGCCACGATGGCCTCGAGCACGATTTGGACAGCTTCTTCGTTGGACTTGCAACTCGGCGCAAAACCGCCTTCATCGCCCACAGCCGTCGAATACCGGTGCTTTTTCAGGGCGCTCTTGAGCGCATGGAACACTTCGACGCCCCAGCGCAGCGCTTCCGAGAAATTCGGCGCGCCCACAGGCATGGCCATGAATTCCTGGAAGTCCACCGAACTATCCGCGTGCGCGCCCCCGTTCAGAATATTCATCATCGGCACGGGAAGCAGGTTCGCGCAGGTGTCCGCGGAATAGCGCGAAAGGTATTTGTAGAGCGGCTGTTTCGCCGCAACCGCGGCCGCTCGAGCCGCGGCCATCGAAAGGGCCAGAATCGCGTTCGCCCCCAGGCGCGATTTGCTGGGCGTGCCGTCGAGAGCAATCATCTTGTGGTCGAGCGCGCGCTGGTCGGCGGCATCGGAACCGCAAAGCGCGGTGGCTAGTTCCGCGCTGACGTGGGAAACCGCCTTCAGCACGCCCTTGCCGAGATACTTCGATACGTCGCCGTCGCGAAGTTCGAGGGCTTCGTGTTCGCCCGTCGAAGCGCCTGAAGGCACGATGGCGCGGCCGAAAGCTCCTGATTCGAGCGTGACGTCGGCTTCGACGGTGGGATTGCCGCGCGAGTCGAGAACCTGCCGCGCGACAATGCGGCTAATTTTGGTGGACATGGTGGTAATGGCTCCTGGGTGATATACAGAAGGGAAATTGTAGCAGAGGAGGGGAAGCGGTCGCGCAACACGTTACTGCGATTCAGGTTCTTCGATCAGCGATTCCTGGCGGACCACGACGACAATGCCCGACGGAGTCACGTGGAAGCGGCGGCGGTCGGCTTCGAGGTCGTATCCGATTTCGGTGTGTTCGGGAAGATTCACGTGCCGGTCGATGATCGCGCGCTTGATGCGCGAGTGACGCCCGATGTTGACGTGGTTGTAGATGATCGAGGTGTTAATCTCACAATAGCTGTTTACGCGGACATCGTAGCCGATGACGCAATTCTGCACGCGCCCACCGGAGAGGATGGAACCGCCGGCAACGATTGAATCGAGGGCCACGCCCATGCGCTCTTCGTCGGCGAAAACAAATTTGACGGGCGGGTATTGCTGCTGCCAGCCGCGCAGCGGCCAGATCTTGTCGTAGAGATTGAAGACCGGAGAAACGCTGACGAGGTCCATGTTGGCTTCGTAGTACGCGTCAATGGTCCCGACGTCGCGCCAATACAAAGACTCCTTGCTGTTCTCGTCGACGAAGTTGTACGCAAAAACGCGATGCTTCGAAATGATCCGCGGCAATATGTCCTTGCCAAAATCGTGCGCCGACTTGGGGTCTTCAGAGTCCGCAAGAAGAATGGGAATGAGAAGCTGCGTGTTGAAAATGTAGACGCCCATGGACGCGTTGCAGTGCGTCGCCTTGTGCGGGGAAGTTTTTGGCTTCGCGGGCTTTTCCTCGAAGCCGCAGATGCGCCAGTGCTTGTCGGTTTCGATGACGCCGAATTGCTTCGCGGCTTCCGCAGCCGGGATTTCGATGGTAGCGACCGTAACATCGGCTCCCGAATCGATGTGCTGCTGAAGCATTTTGGCGTAATTCATTTTGTAGATATGGTCGCCGGAGAGAACGAACACGAACTTGGAACGCTCGCTCCCGACCGAGTAAATATTCTGATAAACGGCGTCGGCGGTCCCTTGATACCACTGCTGGGACACACGCATCTGCGGCGGAAGAACTTCGATGTATTCACCAAGCCCCATGAGCGATGACCATCCCGCGCGAATGTGCCGCGTGAGGCTGAGGGCTTTGTACTGCGTAAGGACAAACACGCGGCGCAAGCCGGAATTGACGCAGTTGGAAAGAGTGACGTCGATGATGCGGTAGAGAGCACCGAACGGGACCGCGGGCTTTGCGCGATCGCGCGTCAGGGGCCACAGGCGTTCGCCCTGACCACCGGCAAGAAGGACCGCGATCGTATCGCGCATATCGGGCATGAGGTCCGCTCCCGAACTGGGTTTTGAGGTCCCTTAGTGTATCAGCAGACGCAACAGGCGGGCAGCAAAGATAGAGATGGGGAATGGCAAATTAAAGGCAAATTCTCAGATTGGCCATAGAGTGAACAGTAACGCCTGAGGTACGAAAAGGGACCGTTATCTTGCCGCGAGAAAGAGTGCTTGACTTGCACAGCCGGAATTGACTACAAGAAGCCAGCGTCCCCGTGAGATAATGCAGACAGGAGCAGTGCGGCAGGTCAACGGTAGGCACTGCATGCAACCAATCAGAGCCGGAATAGAGGTGAAGTTCATTGGCAGAGGTAATTATCCAGGAGAGTGAATCTCTGGAGAATGCACTGCGCCGTTTTAAGCGCAAAGTGCAGCAGGAAGATATCATCAAGGAGATCAAGAAGCACAGCTTCTACATGAAGCCCGGTGAAAAGCGCCGGGCCAAAGAAGCGCTTTCGCGGAAGCGACTGCGCAAGAAGCAGCGTCGCGAGCAGGACTAAGACTGTACGTGACGCGCCTCGGCGCCGCGCTTCCGGGATCAGGCCCCGTTTCAGGCAGAGAAGTTGGGAATTTGTTCAGATTCTTCGCCCGTTGGCCCAGGGGATCCGTGCCCGGCTACCCCGGCGTACAGGTCCGCGAAACAGGAAAGGCCCCCGTGTACGATGAGTCCCTCCCCGCTGCCCAAAAGGGGGTCCAGGGGGAGCGGCTCATGGAATTCCACGATAAGGTCCTGAAGTGCTCGGAGTGTGGCGCCGAGTTTGTGTTTACTGCCGGCGAGCAGATGTTCTTCGCTGACAAGGGATTCAAGAACGAACCGAAACGCTGCAAGGCCTGCAAAGCAAAAAGAGCGGAAGCCGGGGGAGGCGGAAACCAGCCGCGAGCCGAGACGAAAACCACGTGCTCGCAGTGCGGCAAGGAAACCACGGTTCCCTTCCGCCCAACCCAGGGACGCCCGGTGTTCTGCAGAGAATGTTTCCAGTCAAGGCGCTCGATGGGAGCGGCGTAGAAAAGTTCCACAGGCAAGGATGAAACGGGCCATCGGAAACGATGGCCCTCTTTCGTTTTGACGTTTCGAGTGCGGCGCGTTGGCGCCGCTTGGTTGTTTCAAGGCACCAGTCGAGCGGTGCTTTTCCGGGCGAGCTGTTCCTTGCCCGGGGTTAAGCCGTTTGCGAGGCCTCGCGAGCTGAAAGCCAGGATTCAAACTGGGCAAGCGCTTCGGGGAAATTGCGCCGGCCATAACCGAAGCGAATATGGCGCGGTTCGTCGTAAACCGTGCCGGGAAGAAGCATCACGCTGGCCTCACGTACGACGGTTTCACAGAACTCCTGAACATCCCGCTGCGCTTTGAAATGGGCGAAACCGATGGTACTGGCGTCCGGAGCAGTCCACTCGAACAGACCCGGATGACGCGAGAAGAAAGCCTTAAGTTGGGGAAGATTGCGGAGGACAATCTGGAGACTACGATCGATGAATTTCTGGCGATGGCGAAAGGCGAGCGCGGTGAGGAATTCGCTTGGGGCGCTGGCACAGATCGTTGTGTAGTGCTTCAGAGAAATGATCTTTTGAAGGAACGCCGCATCATGCGAAGCGAGCCAAGCGAGGCGGAGTCCCGGCAGGCCATAGGTTTTACTGACCGAGCTGAGGCTGAGAGCGCGGTCATAGCGATCGCAGGCGGCAGGGAGTCGCGTAGCCGGGTCGTGCTCGAGTTCGCGGTAAACTTCGTCAGAGAAAACGTAGATGCCGCGGCGGGCGGCGAGTTCAAGCACTGCGTTGAAGATGGGCCGTGGCATAAGCAGACCCGTTGGATTGTGGGGCGAGTTGATATAGATAGCGCGGGTGTTTGGGCGAATGAGCGATTCAAGAGCTGAAAGATCGTGCGCCCAGCCGTTCGAGGGCTCGCGACGCCACTCGCTGACAGCGGCGCCTGTGCTGGCGGGAACGGTGAGCGCGCTTTCGTAGCATGGGGTTTCAACGATGGCGTGGTCCTTGGGTGTGAGCAGAGCGTGATAGAAAAGGAAGATAGCCTCTTCCGCGGCAGAAACGACGACAAGCTGATCCGGGTGGATCTGAGTGTAGATTGTGGCGAGAACTTCGCGGAGCCATGGCGCTCCGGGCGATTCCGTGTAGCCGCACCAATGCTTGAGAAAAGCGTTAAGTGCGCCGGATTCGAGAGAAAGAAGCTCTTCGATGGTTTGCGATTCGGCATCGGAAGAAGAGAGCAAGTATTTAGCGGCAAATTCGTACTCGCCCATGTACTCTTCAATGCGAAAAGGGGTAATTTGCATAAGGGAGAGTGTGCCAAGACCGGCGGTGAAGCGTCTAGGACCAAATTGACGGCCGCCACAATCTGTTGAGACCCGCAAGATGGTCAGGTCTTCCGCGTTTGTCATTCCGAGCGCAGGATGAGGGGCGACTGACTACGTTCGGATGACGGATTGCGCTACAAAATTCACCACAAGCAGGAAAGGATCGAGGTGACGCGGTGAGGCGGCGAGCGACTGGAATTGCAGTTGTTCTGGGCGGTCTTGCGCTGGGGGGATTGCTGGTGCGCGGAGGAGAAAGCGCGGCGAAGGATTACTGGGTCAAACTCGTGTGCGAATCCTCGGACCGGATTGCCACCGTGCATTTTGGCCCCACCGGCGCGAAGGTCGAGAAGCTGACCGAGACGCGGATTCTGCAGAGCGATATCAGCGGCCCGCATGGAATCGCATTCTCCCCTGACCGGAGAAATTTTTATGTTTCGATCGGGCATGGACGGCCGTACGGAACGGCGGTGAAGTACACGACGGAAGACGATCGAGTGGTCGGTCAGGTGCGACTGGGATTATTTCCGGCGACGGCCGACGTTTCTCCCGACGGAAATTTTCTGTATGTCGTGAATTTCAATCTGCATGGAGACATGGTGCCGAGCAGCGTGTCCGTTGTGGATACAAACCAGATGCTCGAATTGGCACGCATTCCGACCTGCGTGATGCCGCACGGGTCGCGTGTGACTCGTGACGGGAAGAGGCAGTATTCGGGCTGCATGATGGACGACCTGCTGGTGGAGATTGACGCGGAGCAGATGCGTTTGACGCGAACGTTCCGGCTGAGCGCGGGAAAAGAGCAAGGATTTACGGGCCTGCCGCCGAAAGAAGAAGCGTCCGGAGAGCACGACGGCCATGCGGGAATGAATATGACCGCCGCGACGTGCCAGCCGACGTGGGCGCAACCATCCGTGGACGGCAAGCGAGTGTTCGTGGCCTGCAACAAATCGAATGAAATTGTTGAGGTGGATAGCGGGAGCTGGGCTCTGGCGCGAAGAATTCCGGCGGCGAATGGAGTGTATAACCTGGGAGTGACTCCCGATGGGAAGCTGCTGATTGCGACAAATAAACGAGATGCGTCCGTTTCCATCTTCGAGACGGAGAGCGCGAAGGAAGTAGCCAGGTTCCCAACGAAAAGGAAAGTGGTGCATGGAGTGACCGTGTCGCCGGATAACCGCTACGCGTTCGTAACCGTCGAGGGAGTAGGCCAAGAACCGGGGACGGTGGAGATAATCGACCTGGTGGCCAAGAAAAAGGCCGCTAGCGTGGATACACCGCCGCAGGCGGCCGGGATTGATTTTTGGAAGATGGAGTGAAAATGTCTAAGTCACGACAGGAAACCGTGAGCCAACCTCGAAAGGCGGCAACATGGCTGCCGCCGTCCAGAAAAACTGGCCTCAAGGTGTGAGGGCCGCGCCGGTCACGGGAGGCTCGGTGGTTTGGGTGTACGGTTTGTGCTTGCCGAGCCGCGTGATCCAGAGGCCGCCGTGAACGTCGTTAATGTAGATGAGGCCTTTGTACGGGAACGCGCCCCACGCGAAGGGAAGATTGGGACGAAACGCGGAAGCGTCGCCGGACCAGAAGTGCGCGACTTCCCTGCCCTGATTGTAGAGTTCGCCGCGCAACTCGCCCGAAACATCGACAACCCGGCCACCGCCATTGTAGTAGCCGATGTACATCACGTCATCAACCACCCACATGTTGTGTGAGCCGGCTTCGGGAACGCTGTAAGTGGCGACTTCCCGCGGATTGTGGATATCGCTGATGTCAAGAATGTGAGCGATGCCGCGCACGGGAATGCGGTCGCGGGAACTAAGACTGAAGGACTCGGGGAAAACCTCGTCGCCGACGAAAAGATAGTTCTTGTAGCGAAAGATGGCGTGAGAACCGGCAAGCCAGCCGGAGCCGTACAGTTCGTCGTAGTTGAAACGATAGGACGAGACAAGTTGGGGATGCTCGGGGCTGCCGCCCTTGATGCCCCTGCCGACGTCGAGGATGATCACGCCATCGCGCCAGTAGGCAAGATAAGCGAGGCCATCGACGACCTGTAGATCATGAAGATAGCGGCCGGCAAGGGTGAATCCGCCGCCTCCTTCGGTGGGAACGGCCACCTTCATCTGCGCCTGGCCGGAGTTTTCCACTTGCCAGCGCGCGACCTCCTTGGGATTTTTCACATCGGCGAAATCGATCACGCGCATCGAGCCCGTGGCGTCGTCGGTGAGGTAAACGTAGTGCGAATTGACGTACGCGCTGTGAACGCCGCCGGTGACCGTTGAGGTGTACTCGGAGATGGTTTTGGGATGCATGGGGTCAGTTGTGTCGAGGAAAACGATGCCGTTTTTGCGGTTCGAAGCGCCTTCGCGGGTGATGACGCCGATTTTGCCGTCAGGTGTGACGCTGACATCGTTGATGAGGCGAGCGTCGACCTTAAAGGGATCGGCGGCCTGCGGGTGAGCCGGATCAGAAATGTCGAAGATGTACAACTTGTCGTTGATGGAAGAGAGATAGGCATAGTGATCCCAGATCCACTCCTCGGCAAATTGCTCGTCCTTGGGCATCACATGGCTGACGACCTCGACCGCACGGGCGATGTCACGAGGTGCAACGACGATGCTCGCGGAAGCAAGCCGGTCGCCGGCTGCGGCCTGAATGGTATAAGTGCCGGGAAGGTTAGCGACGAAAGCGCCGTCGGGCCATATTTGCGCGCCATTTTCGCGGACGGACCAGGCGATCTCGACCGGAAGGGATGCGCCTTTCTTGTCTTTGGCGGAGAAGTGCACGACGCCGCCGGTCTTGGCCGTTGAAGTTTCGGGAGAAACGGAAAGGCCGGTGACGGGATTTTTCACGACGGTGACGCTGGTCTCGCCCGTGACACCATCGCCCGATGCGCGAATCAGAGTTTTTCCGGGCTTAAGAGCATGCACCACTCCCGCGGTATCGACGGTGGCGACGGCGGTTTTTTCCGAGGACCAGGTGATGGGAATGTCGGTGCGCGGATCGCCGCTCGGATTGCGGGGCGTTGCGGCAAGACGATGACTGGAACCTACAGCTAAGGGCGCAGCCACGGGAGAGACGGCAATGGTAGCGATATGGGGCTTGGCGACAGAGACGTGAGCGTACCCGATTTTCTTGCCGATGACAGCACCGATTGTGATCTCGCCCGGTTCGACAAAGGACACTTCTCCTTTTTGATCAGCGGATGCAGCGTCAAAGGGAGCGGCGAACCAATATTTCACGGCGTCAGGCAGGGGCTGGCCCGAGGCATCTTTTGCCACGGCCTTGAACTCGAGCTTACCGCCGACAGGACAGCTGGCTTGCGCCGGAGTCACCTCAACGCTGGCCACTTTGGAAGTCTCCTCAGTTTTTGTGTCGGCGTCTTGCGCGCGGCTGTTGTGCGCGAGCAGCACAGAGGCGGCAAGGGCAAGGAACAGGCCTGTCTTTGGCTTGAAACCCTTCAGGATCATGGCTGGCATAACGGCTCCTCGATAGGCATGGAACCAATAAATTCGAGCGCAATAGGCAATGTCGCGGAGTGTATGGCATGCGAAAAAGGGTGTCAATCGACGTGGCGCGGACCGCGTCAGAAGGTGTGTTTTGAGAGGCGAGAGAGTATGATACTGGCCTCGAAGTCCCAGTCAGTGATCTCGCGATCCGGAAGGCCTGCGCATGGCTCACCGCTTCACCATCGGTGTCGAAGAGGAATTCCAGATTATTGACCCGGAAACGCTGGAGCTGCGCTCGCATGTCGTGCAGTTGCTTTCGGCGGCCGCTTCGCGAGGCCTCGGCGACCAGGTCAAGCAGGAGATGCATCAGTCGATCGTGGAAACGGGAACGAAAATCTGCGAGAACGTCAGCGAGTTGCGGCTGGAAATGCACCGCACGCGGAGCGAGCTCGTATCCGCGGCAGAAAGCACGGGATTGCAAGTGGCTGCGGCGGGAACGCATCCGTTTTCGAGCTGGATTGATCAGGTAATTTCGCCGGGTGAACGCTACCAGCATATCGTGGAAGAGATGGGGCAACTGGCGCGGTCGCTGCTGATTTTCGGAATGCACATTCACGTGGCCATGCCCGACAAGCAGACGACCATCGATATGATGAACATGGTGCGGTACTTCGTGCCACACCTGCTCGCGCTCTCGACGAGCTCGCCGTTTTGGATGGGGAGAAATACCGGTCTGAAGTCGTTCCGGACGACGGTCTTTCGGCGATTCCCCCGCACCGGGATTCCAGAGACTTTTGATTCGTGGAGCGCGTACGAGAATTTCGTAAACCTGCTGATCAAACTGAACTGTATCGATAACGGGAAAAAGATCTGGTGGGACGTGCGGCCTCACCCGACGTACGGAACGCTGGAATTCCGGATGTTCGACACAGCGACAAAAGTGGAAGAGGCGGTGGCGATTGCCGCGCTGACGCAGGCGATCGTGGTGAAATTGCACCGGCTGTACACCGGGAATATGGGCTGGCGGATTTACCGGCGGGCGCTGATTGAAGAAAATAAATGGCGAGCGGCGCGCTACGGGATTGAAGGAAAGATGATTGATTTCGGCAAGGAAGCTGAAGTGCCGATGAAAGAGCTGATCCCGGAATTGCTGGAACTCGTGGATGATGTGCTGGACGATCTGGGGAGCCGGGGAGCGGTGGAGTACGTGCATACGATTCTGCACGAAGGAACGAGCGCGGAACGGCAGTTGCGCGTGCTGCAGCAGACCGGCGACTTGAAGGATGTGGTAAGACACCTGGTAGCCGAGACGCGCGCGAGCGCGATGGACACGAGGTCGAGTTCCGCAGGCAGCACGGTACATTGAATTTCTGAATGAAAAGCGGATTCCCCGGGCGCCCTGGGAATGACAAGCGCGGCAGAGTGCGTCAGCAGTTACCTGACGCGCGGCTAGAGGTCGAGGAGGACCAACATGGCGAAGGTCGGGTTGTTGTGCGGGCGGGAATTCAGCTTTCCTCCGGCGTTTCTGGCGCGCGTGAACGAATTGGGAAAGAAAGATGGCGTGATCGCGGAATACGTGAAAGTCGGCGGAACGAAGATGGGCGAGCTGGCCGAATTTCACGTGATTGTGGACCGCATTTCGCACGAGGTGGATTACTACCGCGCCTTTCTGAAACACGCGATCGTGCAGGGGACGTACGTTATCAATAATCCCTTCTGGTGGACAGCGGATGACAAATTTTTCAATTACACGATAGCTGCGAAGCTGGGAATCGCGATCCCCAAAACGGTGCTGTTGCCGCAGAAGGGCTATCCCGCAGATGTCGATATCAATTCCGAGTCGCTGCGAAATCTCAAGTACCCGCTCGATTGGGTAGCGCTGCTCGACTACGTAGGCCGCCCAGCGATTTTGAAGCCGTTTTCGGGCGGCGGCTGGAAGCATGTATATAAGGTCCACAACGAGGAAGAGTTGCTGCAAGCCTATGACCAGACCTCGCCGTATTGCATGACCTTGCAGGAGTTCATCGATTTCGAGCAGTACGTGCGCTGCTTCACGTTTGGAAAAAACGACATCCTGCCGGTGGCCTACGACGCGAAGGAAAGGCGCTACCTCGTAGAACACAACTACCTGAAGCCGGACCTGGGCGCGCGCGTGGTGAAAGACGCGCAGACAATCAATTTCGCTTTCGGGTATGAGATGAATACGATCGAGTTCGCGGTGAAGGATGGGGTCCCCTACGCGATCGACTTTCTGAACCCGGCGCCCGATTTTGAGCGAGACCGGATCACCGAATTTTATTTCGAGCACGTGGTGGAAAAGATGGCTCGGCTGGCGATCGATCGCGCACTTCACGGCAACGTGGCCAATACCTGGCCGCGATGGGAAGAAATGCTTGGCATTGGAGCGCCCGGAGGATTCACAGGCACGCCGCGAGTAGCGCAGGCCGCGCAGACGATGCATGGAACGACAGCACAATGAAAACCGCGAAGCGTTTCTCGCCGCCGACCAGCGATCCCGTTGAATACTGGGATGAGCTGCTCCGGCCGCTGCTGAAGAAATCTCCGGAGATAGCGAAGAGATTTCTCGCGCACGTGCGCGGCGCCAAGCTCACGTTTGGGGACAGGGTGCACTGCCCGTTTCTGCGGCCGGTTTTCCTGAATCCACAGGATGAACAGCGCGTGCGGGATGTAGCGGAAACGATCGCGGCTATTGCCGAACGGTTGACGACCGCTGCGCTCGAAGATGAATCGCTCTTTCAACAATTTCATCTCCGACCTGAAGAAGAGCGGCTGGTACGGCTGACGACCGGCTACGGGCCGGCGAGCACGACGTCGCGGCTCGACGCGTTTCTACTGCCCGAATCGCTGAAGTTCACCGAGTACAACGGAGAATCGCCTGCGGGGGCAGGCTATTCGGAGACGATGGCGGACATTTTCCGGGAATTGCCGGTCATGCAGGAATTCCAGAAGCGCTTTGAGGTGCACAGCTATCCGCTGACCGCGAAGCTGCTCGATGCGCTCGTGACGACCTACGTGGATTGGGGCGGCAAGACCCAGCGGCCGCAGATGGCCATTGTGGACTGGAGAGAAGTGCCGACGTGGAGCGAATTCGAGATTCTTGAGGAGCGTTTCGAAAAGATGGGCATTGCGGTGGTGCTGACGGATCCGCGCGAGTTGGAATTCGACGGCAAGCGGCTGGCAGCAAAGGGCAGGACAATCGATCTGCTGTACCGGCGGGTACTGATCAACGACATTGTGGCGAGACCGTCGGAGTGCGAGGCCCTGGTCAAAGCGTACACCGCCGGAGCGGTGTGCGTTGCAAACAATTTCCGCTGCAAGATCCCGCATGTGAAGGCGTTCTTCGCGGTGTTGACGGATGGCAGGAATGCAAAGTTCTTTTCAGACGAGGAACGCGAATTGATTCACAGACATGTGCCGTGGACGCGAGTCGTTGACGACGTGAAGACGGAATACGACGGCGAGCCGGTAGAGCTGTTGAAGCACATCCGCGAGCACCAGAAGGAACTAGTGATGAAGCCGAGCGACGAGTACGGAGGAAAAGGAGTAACGCTCGGTTGGGAAGTGGACAAGAAGCATTGGGAGAACGCAATTGAGGGGGCATTGCCCGGCGGAAAACTGGCGAAAGAGAGCGGCGCTTGGATCGTGCAGGAACGAATCCCGATGCGGCGGGGCGTCTTCCCGTACATCGGCAAGGGCAATAAGGTGCAATTCAAGAACATGCTGGTGGACTTCGCGCCGTACCTGTTCCGTGGCAGGGTGGCGGGATTCTTGACCAGATTGAGCACGACAAGCCTGGCCAATGTGACGAGCGGCGGGGGACAAATTCCGTCCTTCCGCGTAGAGCCCCGAAAACAAGCGCGGAAAGCAACCGCCGGTAGATAATTAGCTCGCAGCGCATTGGCTTCTGTGAAAATTCAGTTAAAATAAAAAGAATGTTCTTTGGAATCGCACCCAGTGAGTTGATGCCCGGCGCGAAAAATGCCGTGGAAGTATGCCTGGGTGTGCGCGCTGGCGAGAAAGTCGTCGTGATCGCCGATGAAGTGAGCCGCAGCGTGGCGGCGAGTTTGGAGCGGGCGCTAGAAGAACAAGGAGCAAGATTCACGGGCCTGCTGCTCGAGGATTTTGGCCCACGGCCGATGACGGGAGCGCCGGAACCTGTGCTGGAGGCGCTCGAAAAGACGGATGTGGGCGTGTTGTGCATGACGCCTCAGCCGGGTGAACTCGGTGCGCGAATGGCGATCGTGCGGGTGGTCGAGCGAAGACAGATTCGCTACGCGCACATGGTCGGAGTGACTCCGGAAATCATGCAGCAGGGTATGCGGGCGGACTACCGCAAGGTGGATGAACTGAGCGACCGGCTGCGCGAGCGGATGCAGCGCGCCAAGACATTGACGGTCCAGACGGATGCCGGGACGTCGTTCAGCGCGCACTTTGACCGGCGCCTCGATTGGGTAAAAACCAGCGGGCTGATCAGCCCGAGGTATTGGTCGAATTTGCCTGCCGGAGAGGTCTTTACGACACCCGCGACCGTGGATGGAACGTTTGTCTGTGATGCGACCGCGGGCGACTACTTCAATGGAAAGTATGGCGACTTGCAGGCGACGCCGCTGGTCATGAAGATTGGAGGCGGGCGGTTGGTCGGTGTGGAGTGCCCGCGAAAGGATCTGGAAGAGGAATTCTGGAAGTATTGCCACACGGATGAGAACAGCGACCGTGTGGGCGAACTGGCGTTCGGCACGAATCTCGGACTATCACGGATGATCGGGATCTTGCTGCAGGATGAGAAATTTCCAGGCGTGCACATCGCATTCGGCGATCCGTACGGGAGCCAGACCCACGCCGATTGGAAGTCGCGGACGCACGTGGATGTGCTAACGCGGAACTGCGATGTTTGGATTGATAACGACCAGGTGATGGAGAAGGGCCGCTACCAGATGGACCACCTGGGGCTCGGCTAGCGCGTTCCTTCGGCCCCCTCCCTTACTGTTTCCGAGGATCAATCAGGCGAGCACCGAGATCCAGGAAGTGTGCTGTATTCCTCGTGGGCCAGGGATGCATTTCTCGATGGGACAATCCCCGCAATTATGGGCCTGATTTCGCCAATACGTCCTCGCAGTCGCCGCGCTGTTATCAGGTCCGCGGCTTGCTGCGCCGCCGGCAGGTCGAAAGGCACATAGCGTTCTTCGATTTCTTCCCGCAGCACAACCTCTAACTCACGCAACGTCTGTTCACGTCGACGCCCAATCGGCATAGTCTGCAGTGGGTATCGAATCTCCATCAAGGTGATCGAGGTTGTCCAGACAGACGAGGCTGGCCGGCGATCGAGCCATTTCACCGCCAATGCGTCCGGCTCGCGATGCGGGTGCAGGCCGGCAGCTCGTTCTCAAAACAATTTGGAGAGGTATTCGCGCATTTCGTGCTTCCAATAGGGCCAGTCGTGGCCACCCTGGGGGCCCCAGTTGTCCACCGAGTGGCGAATACCTTTGCTCGAAAGAACTTCGGACAGCCGGTAGGTGGGGCCGCTGTGTTCCCATTGGCCGGTGCCGGTGATCAGGTGAATGTCGCAGGAAGCGAGTTGCTCGTAATACCACGGATCGGAAAGATTCGAGAGGTAGTCGACGGGATTGTTGAAATAGAAATTGTCGTCGTACATCCCATCCATAAAGTTCTTCAGGTCGTAGACGCCGGACATGGCGAAGCAGCGTTTGATGACATCGGGATGCTTGAAGAGTGTATTGGCGGCGTGATAGGCGCCGAAGGAAGAACCCATAGTGGAGATGCCAATGCGGGACTGGCAATTGTTCCAGATGAACGGAACGACTTCCTCGCGTAAGTACGAATCGAAAACAGATTGAACGTAGCTGCGATGGAAGGGATGGGCGCCCTGGTTGTAGAAGCTGAGCCCGTTGATGGAATTGACGCTATAGAGTTTGACGCGGCCGGCGTCGATGAAATCGGCGAGTGCGCCGACCATGCTCTGCCCCTCGAGTTCCCATTCATCTCCGGCGCTTGTGGGGAAGCCCAGAAGCGGCGGTCCCCAATGCCCGTAAACAACGACGCCGAGTTCGATGCCCAGACGAGGAGAATGCCAGCGATGGTATTCGCGTCTCATGAAGGAATCCTTGTGAACTGCGGGAAAGCAGTATGCCAGCGGAGGCGCCCGGGGAGCAACGAGTTTGCGCGCTTGCGGCGCAGTCGAACAGTTTCCCGAGGAACAGCCAGTCAGTGTCGTTCCGAGCGAAAGGAAAGGCAAAGAAAGAGAGATTCATCGCGCCAGCGGCGCGCGATGGGGCAGCGGTTCCCGACTTCGCAGACGAATGACGATCAGGGCTTTTCCCGGGGGTTTAGCGCAAGCTGCTATACTCCGAGAGCCACTAAACTTCGCGAGGGGAACCCCACGCTCATGGCTACTTCTGCCGGCTCGCGCTGGCCAACGCCGGAACACATCCATCAGACACTCAATGCCCATCAACAGACCGCGGCACTGAAGGCGGCGATCGAACTCGATTTGTTTACCGCGATCGACGAAGGAAATCGCAGCGCCGAAGAGATCGCCGGGCACTTGCAAGCCTCTGAGCGGGGAGTACGGATTCTGAGCGATTATCTGACCATTCTCGGGTTTCTGAAAAAAGACGAAGGACGCTACAGTCTGTCGCAAGACGCAGCGCTGTTTTTGAGCCGGCGTTCGCCACACTACATGGGAACGATCGTGGAATTCCTGACCAACGAGCAGCACTTCGAGAATCTAGCGCGGCTGCCCGAGGCGGTGCGGCGAGGCGGCGCTGCAAACGAACGGGGAAACAACCGCGAACCAAATGATGCGCTTTGGGTGTCGTTCGCCCGGTCGATGGCCCCCCTGACCGTTCCCGGGGCGTTGTTCATCGCCCAACTCCTAGAAGCACGGGAAGCGAGGCCCATGCGCGTGCTGGATATCGCCGCGGGCCACGGGATGTACGGGATCACCATCGCGCGACAGAATCCAAATGCCCAGATAACCGCCGTGGACTGGCCCGCGGTGCTCGAAGTGGCAAAGGAAAATGCGGGGAAAGCAGGCGTGGCAGACCGCTACACGGCGCGGCCGGGGAGCGCGTTTGAAGCAGAACTGGGCGTGGATTACGACGTGGTGTTGCTGACCAACATTTTTCATCATTTTGACAAAGAGACCTGCGTGCAGTTGATGCGTCGAGCGCATCAGGCCCTGAAGGCGGATGGGCGAGCAGTGACGCTCGAATTTGTGCCAAACGAGGATCGCGTGAGCCCGCCGACCGAAGCAGCCTTCAGTCTACTTATGCTCGCAGCCACAGACGCGGGAGATGCGTACACGTTCTCGGAATATCAGGAGATGTTCCGGAAGGCGGGTTTTTGCGAGACGAGCCTGCATCCGTTGCCGGGGATGCCACAAGAGGTGTTGATCTCGGAAAAATGAGGAAGGGGGAAAGGACGGGAATCGCGGGGGTGGATAGGTTCTGAAGGAAGTTAGAACGGGGATCCCTCCGCTCCGCGACCCGGCGCGGCGAACGGCGGCGCGGAAGAAAAAACAGGCGCAGCGTGGCTGAGGCGCAAGACAGAGACGCAAACTGTGGTGGGGTTGCAACGAATTGCAATACGGGTAGGATAGAGGGCAGTGGTGGACGGATTTTAGGCCACGATCGTGGAACAGACGCCAGGTGGAAAAATGATTCAAGTGGAAAATGTGAGCCGTCGTGGATTTCTGAAGGGAATGCTTGGTGCCGGCGCGCTCGTGCTGAGCGCGCAGATTCTCCCTGAACGGTTGTTTGGCGCGAGCGTGAGTGCGGGCGAAGGCGGGATGAGCAAGGCCGTTCTGCAGCCGAGCGTGTATTTGGCGATCGATACCGACGGAACGGTATACATCGTGTGTCACCGTGTGGAGATGGGAAGCGGGAATCGCACGGGATTGCCGCGAATCGTTGCCGATGAACTGGACGCGGACTGGAGCGGCGTGAAGGTCGTGCAAGCGCCTGGCGATCCGAAGTATGGCGACCAGGACACAGACGGCTCACATTCGGTGAGAGATTTCTTTACCCCTTTGCGGCAAGCGGGGGCCACGGGGCGGTTAATGCTCGTGCGGGCCGCGGCACAGACGTGGGGAGTTCCGGAGAAAGAATGCACAACAGAATTGAGCGCGGTGGTGCACAAAGCGAGCGGAAAGAAACTGGGATACGGCGAGCTGGCAGCGGCGGCCGCGAAATTGCCGGTGCCAAAGAAAGAGGAACTGCAGCTCAAGAAGCGCAGCGAATGGGAGTATATCGGCAAGCCCGCGTCGTCCTATGACCTGAAGGACATGGTTTCGGGGAAGGCGACCTACGGCCAGGATCTGCGCATGGAGGGAATGCTTTACGCCTCGGTGGTGCATCCGCCGGTCTATGGCAGCTCGGTGAAGAGTGTGGACGACGCTGCGGCACTAAAGGTAGCTGGCGTGAAGCAAACAGCGGTGATTGACACGTTCAAGCCGCCGGTAACCATGCAGGCGCTCGGCGGCGTGGCCGTTCTGGCAGACAGCACGTATGCGGCGTTTCAGGGCAAAAAGAAACTGAAGGTCGAATGGGAGAAGAGTGAACACAGCGTGTGGACTTCCGACGCATATCGCAAAGAACTGGAAGCGACGTCGCGAAAGCCCTGCAAAGTGGTGCGGGAATGCGGGAACGTCGACGGGGAGTTCGCAAAGGGCGGAAAAATCGTAGAAGCGGAGTATTATGCGCCGATGCTGGCGCATGCGGCGATGGAACCACCGGCGGCGCTGGCGATGTATCGAGACGGGAAGGTGGAGGCGTGGGCGGCGACACAGAGTCCGCAAGGTGCTGAGGAAGCGATCGCTGCGGCGGTGGGAGTCAAGAAAGAAGATGTTACGGTGAATGTGACGCTGCTGGGTGGAGCGTTCGGCAGAAAATCATTCCCTGATTTTGCCGTGGAAGCCGCCGTCCTCTCGAAGAAAACCGGGAAGCCGGTAAAGGTGGTCTGGAGCCGCGAAGACGATATCAAGTTTGATGCCTTCCACTCCGTGGCCGCGATGTATTTCAAGGCGTCGCTCGGGGCGGATGGAAAGCCGACGGCGTGGTTGCAGCGAAGCGTGTTTCCCCCGATCGCGTCGACGTTTGACCTGAAGGGTCAGTACGCCGACGCGGGCGAGATTGGACTGGGATTCAGCGACGTGCCGTTCACGATAACGAACCTGCGTGCGGAGAACGGGCCGGCAGAGGCGCACACGCGGATAGGCTGGTTCCGGTCGGTCGCAAACGTTTATCACGCGTATGGAATCCATTCCTTTGCGGACGAGTTAGCGCACGCGGCGGGAAAGGATCCGGTGGAATACGTTCTGGCGCTGCTCGGGCCGGACCGCATCATTCCAAAGACCGAACTGGCAAAGGATTACACAAACTACGATGGAGATTACGAAAAGTATCCGATCGACACGGCGCGGTTCAAACGCGTTGTAGAGATCGCGGCCGAGAAGGCGGGTTGGGGCAAGCGGAAATCCGGGAACGGATTCGGGATGGGGCTGGCGGTGCACCGGAGCTTTCTGACCTATGTAGCGTCAGTGGTGCAGGTGCAGGTGAAAGACAACCAGGTGACGGTTCAGCAGGTGGATACGGCGCTGGATGCCGGGACGGTGGTGAATCCGACAACGGTGAAGCAGCAATTCGAAGGGGCCGCGGTGATGGGAACGGGCATCGCGTTTTACGGCGAAATTACCGCGACAAACGGGGTCATCGACCAATCAAACTTTGACACCTTCCAAGTAGCGCGGATGAACGCGGCGCCCAAGCAGACAAACATTTACATCGTTGAGAATGACGCGCCTCCGGCAGGGATAGGTGAGCCCGGCTTGCCGCCGATCGCGCCGGCGATTTACAACGCGGTATTTGCGGCCACCGGGAAACGAATCCGGGAAATGCCCTTGAGTAAGGCGGGGTTGGCGTGAAGAAACCGGCGTTCGTACCTCGTAGGCGACCGAAAACCTTCGGAAAAAGCATTAACAGGTGAGGCAACAGGGGTGCGGCACCGCTGCGCCCCTGTGTTTTTTTGGCGTACTATGCAGGCGTGTGGAGGAAACGTTCCAGACGGGTATTCGGGCTGGTGTGCCTGCTCATCGCGGTAGCGGCCGGTGCGGTGAGCGCGCAACGGAGACCGGTGCTGCCACAAATCGACGAGCCTCATCCTTATTACTACCGCGAACTCTATTTGCCGCAATTGACGAACGGCCCAAGCAGTTTAAGCTGGTCACCGGACTCCCAGGAACTGGTGTACTCGATGGCCGGCACGCTGTGGCGGCAGGAAGTCGATTCGAATGAGGCGGTGCAATTGACGGACGGCGGCTTCGGTTACGACTACCAGCCGGACTGGTCGCCGGACGGCAAAAGCGTCGTGTACGTGTGCTACCAAAAAGATGCCATGGAGTTGTGGCTGCTGGATCTGGCGAGTGGAAGAACGAAGCAGTTGACCCCTGGCGGCGCCGTAAATGTAGAGCCGCGCTGGTCGCCCGACGGAAAGAAACTTGTCTGGGTATCCACACAGTACGACAAGCGATTTCACGTGTTCGTCGCGGATTTTATTGATGGGGAGTTGAAGAACGCCGTGCGGCTGACGGGGGAAACGAAGAGTTCCCTGCCGAGGTATTACTACAGCCAGTACGACATGGAAATCAATCCGGTTTGGACACGCGACGGGAAAGAAATTCTGTTCGTGTCAAACCGCGGGCACATTTACGGAACCGGGGGTTTCTGGCTGATGAAGGCGGCCCCCGGAGCCGAAGCGCGCGAGATTCATTACGAGGAAACCAGCTGGAAAGCGCGGCCGGACTTTTCACCGGATGGCTCACGGATGGTGTACAGCTCCTACCTGGGGGGTCAGTGGCACAACTTGTGGTTGATGCCGGCAAAGGGTGGCGACGCGTTTCCGATATCGTACGGCGATTGGGACGAGACATATGTGCGTTGGGCGCCGAACGGGAGGCGTTTGGCGTACATCTCGAATCAAACGGGGGACACGACACTGGGGCTGCAGGAGATACCCGGGGGCGCGAAGCACGCACTGACCGTCAGCCAAAGAAAGTATCTTTCGCCGCGCGCGCTGGTGGCCGTGAGTATCCGCGAAAACGAGCACGGCGAATATGCGCGAGTTTCCGTGACGGACGAAAAAGGACGTTCTTACGCACCGGATAATGCGCTGATTTATGCAGATGACGGATTTGACCGCTCCGAACGGCCGCTTGAGAGGCATTACTTCTATCCGGTTTTCCGCGGCGGATTCAACCTGGAGGTGCCGCCCGGGAAGCTCACCATTGAGGTAGCGAAAGGATCGGAAATCAAACCGGAGCGAAGAACGATTCAGGTGGCCGCGGGACAAGAGAAGGAAGTTGAGATCGACCTTGTAAGGAACGACTGGCAACGCACAACCAAAGGCCACTGGGTAAGCGGCGACATGCATGTGCATTTGAACTACGGGGGAACCTACAAAGAGACTGCACCGCAATTGCAGTTGCAAACGGAAAGCGAAGTGTTGTCGGTGGTGAACAACCTGATCGTGAACAAAGAGCAGCGTTTTCCGGATATCGCCTCGAGCGCGACGAATTCCGACATGATGCTCGGGAAAAACAGCACCGTCCTGCGCGGGCAGGAATTTCACACTAGTTATTGGGGCCATCGGGCAGTCCTTGATTTGAAGGAGCACCTGTTGCTGCCAGGGTATGCGGGATACCCGAACACGGCGGCGGCGAGCCTGTTTCCGATGAACGCGGATGTGTACGACATGGCGCATATGCAGGACGCGTTGGTCGGAGCGGTGCATCCGTTTGATGATGTGCCAGACCCGTTTGCAAAGCCCGCGCAACGGATCACGGATGAATTGCCGGTAGACGTCGCGCTCGGCAAGCTTGGTTACATGGAGATTGTGGGATTTAGCGACCACAAATCGACGGCGACGGTGTGGTACCGGTTGTTGAACCTGGGCTTCAGGCTGACAGCCGGCGCGGGAACCGATGCGACCGCAGATTATGCGGCACCGATTCGCGGTCAAGTCGGATTTGACCGCGTGTACGTCTGGGTTCCCGTGTTGCCGCTGAATCTGAAGGAGTGGATGGACGGAATCAGGAAAGGGCGCACGGTTGCGACGAACGGGCCGCTGATTGAATTCAAACTGGGCGATGAGATTGTTGGCGGCGAGTTGATTTTTGAAACAGCGAAGGCGGCCGTTCCGTTCAGTGCGAAAATGCGTTCGGTCGTGCCGCTCGACCACCTCGAAGTGGTGTGCAATGGCAAGGTCGTGCAAAGCCTGAAGCTCGAGGGATTGCGCGACTGGGCCGATACGACGGGAACCATTCCTCTGAAAGAGAGCGGGTGGTGCCTCTTGCGGGCCTGGAGTGACAACGCCGAATACCCCGTGATGGACAAGTACGCGTACGCGACCACGAGTCCCGTGTACGTGACCATCGGCGGCAAACGCGCTTACTCCCAGGAGGACGCGGAGTATTTCAAGGCTTGGATTGACCGGACGATCGAAATCACGGACGCCTATCCCGACTGGAATTCTGTCGAGGAGAAGCAGTCGGTAATGAACAAGCTGCGCGAGGCTCGCGTGGTGTTCGAAGTGCTGCGTTAGCCACGAAAAGCGAAGGTAGTGGTTGACCCGAGCGAGAAATTCCTCTTCAATCAAAAACGCAAAAAAGCTCCTGGCCGGCAGAACCTACTTCCTTGTGGAAGGCGGCAGATTAGGGATAAAATTCACGAGTCAACGCGATAAGTTGCTGTTCATGCGGTTCGTATGAAGAGCATGAGTGCGTTCTTCCTGTTCCCAGAGGGTCAATCGCTCCGCCCTCGATTCCGGATGAACATGCGAACTGAAAAGAAGGCTGCCAGGTGCAGTGAAACACGGGCGTAGGAATGCGTACCGGAGGAGCGAGTCAGGCTTCGAGCACAGAGCATGAAGGATTCCTACCGAAAAGGTTATCGATAAGGAAGGAGGGTGCATGATCGTAGGTGTGCCCAAAGAGATTTATCCCGGAGAGCGGCGCGTAGCGCTGGTGCCGGCAGTAATTCCAAACCTGACGAAGGCGGGGCTCGAAGTGCATGTCGAGACGGGAAGCGGCTTGCAAGCGGGCCATCCAGACTCCGAGTACGCGGCAAAAGGAGCGAAGCTGGTGGCGAGCCGCGGGGAAATATTTCAGAGCGCGGACATCCTGACGCAATTCCTTTGTCACGGGGCGAACGACAGGAACGGACGCGAGGATTTGCCGCTGATGAGAAAAGGCCAGGTGCTGGTGGGGTTTGTCCGCCCGCTCGGAACAATAAAGACGCTGCAGGACATCGCCGAGCGCGGCGTGACGGCGTTTTCCGTGGAGATGATTCCGCGGACCACACGCGCGCAGAGCATGGACGCGTTGTCGTCGATGGCGACAATTTGCGGATACAAGGCGGTGGTGCTCGCGGCAGACACGTTGCCCAGAATGTTTCCGATGCTGACGACGGCTGCAGGAACGATTGCGCCGGCGCGCGTGCTGATCATTGGCGCGGGCGTCGCGGGACTGCAGGCCATCGCCACGGCTCGGCGGCTGGGCGCGGTGGCATCGGCTTACGACATGCGTCCTGCCGCAAAGGAGCAGGTCCAGAGCCTTGGCGGGCGCTTCGTGGAGTTGCCGATTGAGGCGAAGGACGCACAAGACGCACGCGGATACGGAAAAGCGCAGGATGAAGGCTTCTACCAAAAGCAGAGAGAGCTGCTCGGCAACACCGTGGCGGAAAGCGATGTCGTAATCACCGCGGCAGTGATTCCAGGAAAGAAGTCGCCAGTGCTGGTAACCAAGGAAATGGTAGAGCGGATGGCGCCGGGCTCGGTGATTGTGGATCTGGCGGCGGAACGCGGGGGCAATTGCGAACTGACCAAGCCGGATGAGACGACCGTGGCCTGCGGTGTGACGATTATCGGGGCGTTCAACCTCGCGGCGACGGTGCCCTACCACGCGAGCCAGTTGTACGCGCGGAATATCAGCGCATTTCTGCAGTACCTGACGAAAGACGGCAAGCTGCAAATGAATATGCAGGACGACATCATCCGCGAAACGATGGCGACCCACGAGGGAGAAGTCGTGAATGCGCGGGTACGCGAGTTCTTTTCGCTGCCGGCGCTGGAATCGACATCGGCGGGAAGGAGCTCCTCATGAAGCTGGATCTGCTTACGAGCCTCTACGTGTTCATGCTGGCCGCATTCATAGGATTCGAAGTGATCCGGCGCGTTTCGCCGCTGCTGCACACGCCGCTGATGTCGTTGACGAATGCATTGGACGCCATCGCGGTGGTCGGCGCAATCATCCTGGCAGGCGAAGGAAAGAGCACGTTGGCGACCATATTGGGGACCATTGCGATTGTGGCGGCGACAAGCAACATTGTGGGCGGCTTCATTATCACCGACCGCATGCTGAGGATGTTCAAGGCGAGCGGTCCAAGGAAGCCCTGACGACATGATTGCGACTGAGCACGTCATCGAAATCACGTATCTGATCGCAACCGGCCTTTTTGTTCTTTCTCTCAAGTGGTTAAGCTCACCCGCAACGGCACGACGAGGGGTGTGGTCCGGCGAAGTGGGCATGCTGCTGGCGGTCGGCGGCACGCTGCTTTATCAGGGAATTGTTTCCTACCGATGGATCGCGATCGCCCTGGTGCTGGGGACGATCATCGGCATACCACTGGGGCGCGTGGCGATGACCGCAGTCCCGCAACGGACCGCGCTGAGCCACGCGTTTGGAGCGCTGTGCGTCACGCTGGTGGGCACGTCGGAATTTTACCTGCGCGCGCCGGATGTGCCGCCGTTCATGATGGGCGTGCTCTCGCTGGAAGTCATTCTGGGAGCGCTGACGTTTACGGGAAGTCTGATGGCGGCGGGAAAATTGCAGGAAGTGCTCCCGCAGCGGCCGATTACATACAAGGGCCAGAACATCGTGAATCTGGGAATGCTGGCGGTTGCGATCGGAATTGCCGTGGCCCTGGTGATGCATCCAGAGAAGATGTACCTGTTCCCGCTCATGATTATTATTCCGCTGATTTTCGGTGTGATGATGATCATTCCGATTGGCGGCGCGGACATGCCAACGGTGATTTCGCTGTTGAACTCGTACGCGGGACTTTCGGCTGCAGCGATGGGGTTCGTGCTGCAAAGCAAGCTGCTGATTATCGCCGGGGCGCTCGACGGGGCGTCCGGTTTCATTCTGTCGGTGAATATGTCGAAGGCCATGAACCGCTCGTTTACGAACGTACTGTTTGGCGCGTTCGGGCAAGAACAGGCGGCCGCCGCCGGAAGCAAGGAAGCGCGGCCGGTGCGGAGCGCGTCACCGGAGGAAGCAGCGGGGATTCTGGCAGCAGCGAGCAAGGTCGTGATCGTGCCGGGATACGGCATGGCTGTTGCGCAGGCACAACACAAGGTACGCGAGCTGTACGACGCGCTGACGAAGCGGGGCGTTGACGTGAAGTTCGGGATTCACCCGGTGGCCGGACGCATGCCGGGACACATGAATGTCTTGCTGGCTGAAGCCGATATTCCGTATGACAAGCTGCTCGAGATGGAGGACATCAACGGGGATTTTCCGCAAACGGACGTGGCGCTGATTATCGGAGCGAATGACGTGACCAACCCAGCCGCGCGCGAAGACAAGGGCAGCCCGATTTATGGCATGCCGATTCTGGATGTGGACAAGGCGCGCACGGTGATGGTCATCAAGCGTGGGATGGGTGCAGGATTTGCCGGGATTGAAAACCCTTTGTACTACATGGACAAAACGTTGATGTTGTTCGGCGACGCGAAGAATTTTGTCGGATCGATTGTGCGGGAATTGCCTGGAGGGCATGGGTAGGAAGGGGCGGGGTTCGGTCGAGCCGTCACGATCGCACCGCGTCAAGCTGCCCTTCGACTATGACTCTAAAGCGGACTCTGGCCACGGCAAATTCTTAGCCCACGACCTTATTTGGTGCGAGTGAGCCTTACCGTCTCAATAAGAGACTTCGCCATATCCACAATCTTCTGCGATTCATTCCGACGCAAGGCAGCAAGGTCGACAAGATCCGCACCCACCCCCAGGGCGAAGGCCCCGGCAGCGAGGTATTCCGCTGCATTGGAGAGGTTTACCCCTCCCGTCGGGATGAAAGGAGTGTCGGGGAAGGGGGCCCGCAAGGCCTTGATGTGCTTCGGGCCACCTGCGCTTCCGCAAGGGAAAATCTTAATGACGCGGGCGCCAGCTTCGAGAGCCGCCATGACCTCCGTGGGCGTCAGCGCACCGGGGATGGCGAGAACACCATGTTTCGCGGCAACTTCGAGGACCGAGACCGAAAGGCCGGGGCTCACCAGGAACTTTGCTCCGGATTCCAAGCAAATCTCGGCCTGCCGCGCGGTGGTTACCGTACCCGCTCCAGTGAGGACCTCGTCGCCATATTGCCCGACAAGCTCCCGGATCATGGCCGGAGCGTCCGGTACCGTCATGGTGATCTCAATGATTGGAATGCCGCCCGCGCAGATCGCATGGATCACTTGTCGGGCCTCGTCGAGATGGGCAGCGCGAACCACCGGAACAATACCGATGTCCTTGATTCGCTTGATGGTGTCTTCGAGGGCCATGGTCTGCTCCCATTGCGAGCTTCGAGGAATTGTCAGTCATTCATTTTTCGGGAAGTCGCGAAATTTGTCACGGCCTAAACCTGGGACGGAGCCGCGAGGCTCCGATTGGGATTGACAAAGAACCACGCCAGCGCGCCGAGAGCGCTCAGCAGGGCGGCAGCAAGAAACGACGCGTTCCAGCCAAGCCTCGCCGCGATCACAGGGGTGAGAGAAGCGGTGACTGCGCCGCCCAGTTGCGCGCCCATGTTCATGAAGCCAGATGCCGACCCGGCGCGGCTACCAGCAATATCGGCGGTGACCGACCAGTAGGAGCTTTGGGAAAGGTAGAGCGCGCCAGCGCCGGCGGAGAGAACCATGCCCGCGAGCCGGACGCTTGCCGCTTGCGAGCCAAAAATCAAGAGAACGGCTGCGAGGAAAAGCGCGAAAGCGGCGATGCCGCAGCGGCCGGCGCGTTTGCCATGGGTCTTCGTGATGCGGTCGTTGATTACGCCGCCTAACAGGCTGCAAGCGACCATAGCGAGCGGCGGAAATGTGCTGTAAAACGCGCTGGCATTCAAATCAAGACCACGCACTTTGGCGAGGTAAATATAAAACCAGCTGAAGTAGATCCAGGCCACATAGCCGAAGCAGAAATAGCTGAGTGTGACCGCCCAGACGTCCACGCTCTGAAGAATGGCAGACCATGACACTTTGGGCGTGGCAACAGGCGGGTCTGCGGACGATTGCGCTGTGCGGCCGGATTGAATGTGAGCCAATTCCGAGTGCGAAACACGCGGGTGTTCCTCCGGGGTGTCGCGCGCGGCCAGATACCAGATTGCGCCGACCAGCAGTCCGATGAGAGAGCTGAGCCAGAAAGACCAGCGCCAGCCGCTGTGCGCCATAATGTAGGTGACGAAAGCCGGGGCGGATCCTGCGCCAGCGCCTACGCCCGCGAAAATCCAGCCGTTGGCCAGGCCTCGTTCCTCGGTGGGAATCCACCGCGAGACGAACTGATTGGAAGCGGGAAAAATGATCGCTTCGCCCGCGCCGAGAAGAAACCTCACGAGAACGAAGAAGAGGATGGCGCCGGCGATCGCTGGCGACACCGCCGCCGTAAGCGCCGTGAAGATGCCCCACCAAACCACGCCAGCGGTGAGCACCAGCCGTGGGCCAAGGCGGTCCGCGAGCCATCCGCCGGGAGTCTGAAACAGCGCGTACCCCAGAAGGAAGGCACTGAAGACCCAGCCCAGTTGAATATGGCTCAGATGGTATTCGGCGGCGATGGAACTGCCTGCGACCGAGATGTTCACGCGATCAAGGAAAGAGACCGCGCTCAGAACGAAAAGCCAGAAGACGAGATACCAGCGAACGTTGCCCGAACTCGTCTCAAACACGGAAGCACCGGGCAGTGGAATGTGCTTGCGCCAACCTCATGCGGTGTGAGCCTTGAGCAACTCGTAGAGCTTGTCGGCAATGATGTTCTCCTCGCCGGGTTGCAGCATGAAGGAACACATCGCAAGGCCCGCATATTGGCCGCCGTGCTTTTCCGAAGTAGAAAGAGCGATAGAGGGCTTGGAGCTGCGCAGCGCTGCGTTGGCTTCCCGCGGGGAAATATTGATGCGCCCGGGGTCCCATTTGATTTCCATGTGAGGCACGTGGTTTGCAATGTCTGGAACAAAATAAGAAGTGGTGACCGAAGGAAGGGTGCAGATTTTTGCGGAAATGACTTCCAGGCGACGCTGCCATTCCTTGTTGAGCGCGTCCTGGTCATCCTTCAGATAGAGCTCCAGGGCCTTGACCATGCCAACGATTTCCTCTTTGCCGACTTTTTGGCTGCGCCCGATGGTGTCTTCGTGCGGGCTGTTGTTGAGAAGCGCATAGGCGACCAGATCCTCGCGGCCAAGTAGCAGTCCCGCGCATTGCGGTCCGCGGATCGCCTTTCCGCCGCTGTAGGCAATCAGGTCGTAGCCCATATTGGCATAGTCCCAGAGATGCGAGACGGGCGGGGTATCCGCGGCGGCGTCGATAAAAGTGGGAATCTTCAGCTCTTTTCCAAGTTTCACCCATTCGTCGACCTTGATCTGGCCTTCGGAATTGGCGAAATTCGAAAAATGCAGCATGGCCGTTTGCGAGTTGATCGCCTTTCGCAAATCGTCGCGCGATTCGATGACGATCAGCTTCACACCGGTGTTGCGAAGCTGGTGGTCGAACGGATTCCGGTGGGACTTCTGAATGATGACCTCGGACTTCATGCCGGTAAGGTCCGGAATTTGTTCGATGAACTTGCGATTGTCTCCGGTGAGGATGCCGGCGAGGCCCGATTCCATCGCGGCAGCGGCGCCCGAAGTCACAATCGCGGAGTAGCCGGCAGGAAGCTTCAGCATTTCGGCGATGCGCTTTCCGACGGCAACTTCGAGGTCGGGAACGCTGACGAAGTGGCGGCCGGCCAGAGCCATCATGGCTTCGACTTCCGGACGCATCAGGGAGCCGCCCAGAACGGTCATGGTGCCTTGGCCGTTGATCACGGTGGTGACGCCGAGTTCGTCGTAAACGTTGCCGGTTGAGCCGAAGCCCGTGATTTTGGAGTCGCCCTGTGGCGCTGGAGACGCGAACAGCTTCCTGGGATTCAACGCGGCTCCCGCAAGAACACCAACGCTGCCCATAAATGATCGCCGAGTCCACTTCAGATTGAATCCCATGGCATGTCTCCTTTTCTTCGTTTCTTGCTACTTCTTGACCACCGCCGCGATGCAATTGATTTCAACGAGAGATTTTCCGGGGAGAGCCGCGACCGCAACCGTCGTGCGCGCGGGGCCGCCATTCGGGAAATACGTTTTGAAGACGCTGTTCATTCCCTCGTAAAAGTCGATGTCCGCAAGATAGACAGTAAGTTGCAAAATGCTGTCCATGGTGCCGCCGCCGCGCTCGACCAGCGTTTTTACGTTTTCCATAACTTTTTTTGTGTGCGTTTCAATGTCCATCGGGAATTCGCTCGAATCGTGAGAATGCGCGCCCTGGCCGGCGATGTAGATCACGCCGTTCTGAATGATCAGCGGGGTGATGAACCCGGTGCCGGCGGTCTTGCCTTCGTAATCGAGTTTCTGCACGCCGGTCGGAGCTTGGGCAAAGGCAAGGCTCGAATCGGCGAACAGACTGGCAACGCCTGCTCCGGTAAAGAGAGAAGCGAAGCGGGCGGCGAAACTTCGACGTGAACTGAGAGTGGAAAACATTTGTCGTTCCTCCTTTAGGTGGACCAACTGGAATTTTCCTTCTAAGGCAAAGCGAAACTGAAAATATCACTTCCCGCGGCGATGGCAACGTATTGCGTGCCGTTAACCGCGTAGGACATGGGAGATGCGTGAAGATTCTGACCGGTGTTGAAGTGCCACAAGGGAGCGCCTGTGCGAGCATCGACAGCCTCGAAGGATTGGGCATCGTCTCCGAAAAAGACGAGCCCGCCCTTGGTGGTCATCGTTCCGGCAAAGCCATGGCCGTTGCCAACCTGGGGATAGCGCCACGCTGGTTTATCGGATTCCAGATTATAGGCGAGCAGAATCCGTTTGCGATGGTCACCCGGACTGTGTTTGACGCCGGTCGAATGGTAAGCCTGGCCTTCCTGGAATTTTTCCGCTTTCTTGAAATACATGTCGCAGTGTTCCAGCGCAAGGAAGTAAAAAAGTTTTGTGTCGGGATTGTAGGAGGGTGCGTACCAGTTCGTGGCGCCGCTGAAACCCGGGCAAACGCGAATGCCCTTCGCTGTTGGCTCGTCAGTGCGAATCGGACGACCCTGGGCATCAATTCCCTTCGCCCAATTCAGCAGCTCCACAAAAGGTACGGCGGAAAGAAAACGCCCGTCGGTGCGATCGAGAACGTAGAGATAACCGTTGCGGTTGGCTTCGGCCAGCAATTTCCGGGATTGGCCTTTATACATAGTGTCGATAAGAACCGCGGTTTCCGTTGCGTCGTAATCGAAGAGGTCGTGCGGCGTGAACTGGAAATGCCACTTGAGCTTGCCGCTGTCGGGGTCGATAGCAAGCACCGAGTCGGTATAGAGATCGTCGCCAGGCCGCGGATCGCCATCGAAGTCGGGGCACGGGTTGCTGGTGCCCCAGAACAACGTGTTCAGTTCCGGGTCGTACGTGCCCGGCATCCACGTGGTGCCGCAGCCGTGCAGGTAGCCGTCGCCCGGCCAGCTCTCGGAACCGGGTTCACCGGGACCGGGAATCGTCCAGAAGCGCCACGCGAGTTTTCCGGACTCGGCATCCAACGCAGCAAGAAAGCCGCGCACGCCGTCGTCGCCGCCTGAAGTCCCGACAAGAACTTTGTCTTTCACGACAAGAGGCGCGCTGGTCGCTCCATAGTTCTTGTTTCCATCCGTATAAGGAACGTCCCAAAGCAAGTGACCGGAGTGTGCATCGAGGCATAGCAGGTGGGCGTTGTCGGTCTCGAGATAGACGCGCGAGTGCCAGATACCGACTCCGCGATTGTGGTGCTGTGACGCGTCGTCAATCAGACCTTCGGTGACCGGCCGCGAGTAGTGCCAGATCATTCGTCCGGTCTGGCTGTTGAGGGCGTACGCGTCGTTCGCGGAGGTGACGAACATCAGACCGTCGACCACGACGGGGGTGACTTCGAGGCTGTCGGAATTGGGCGCATGAAAAACCCATTGGGCGCGCAGCTTGTCCACATTGGCGACAGTAATTTGATCGAGGTTGCTGTAGCGGCGTCCTGTGTAGTCGCCATTGTAGGACAACCAGTTTTTGTCTGGAGGTTGCTCGGTCAGTTGCTGCGGTTGCACGTCGACCGTAACGGAGACGGCGCTCTTACCGGCGCTTTGAGCTCCGGCCACCGCAAGGCTGCGCATCGCCTTCGCCACGGCGGCGCCGCTCAAGTGCGCGTAGATATGTACAGGGAGCCATTCGGTATCCATGGCATAGGATTCGCCCGGCGCCAGCGAAACGATCGGACTGTTAATTTCAGCTTCCATGTAACGAAGCGCCTCCTCAGGATGCGAGGAAGTGAGCATCGGGGAGCCATGGTCGTCGAGAGTGAGCGAACTGCCGTTTTGGTAGAAGATGACCGTGGCTTTTCCGGGGTAGTTGCTATTCGGATAGTAGTGGAAATGCTCAACCATGCCGTAGCCGGAAGCGGCAGCGGCAACAGACAGCCAGCCGTCCGGTGAATCGAGCCACACCTCGTTCTGGAGCGGCAGCCAGTGCAACGAGAAAAGGTCCTTCTCTACCCGGAAGGAAGGGTCATCGGCAAGGCCCGAGCGCACGTGAAAACGCTCAAGATAGGAGCTGTTCGCGTTTGCGGGCCAGAATTCGCGGTTTTGACATCCTCCCCGCCCCAAGGGGCGAGGATTCCTACGGTGCTCTCGTGGTTTTCGAGAGTCAGCTTCGGTGGGTTCCTGCCACAACAGGCTTTCAAGCGCCTGAGGATCACGAACAGGCTCAGAAGGCGTGTCCCGCCTCAGCCGGGAGTCTATCACCAAATCGGGCCTTATATCCCCGTTCTGAAAGAACGAGGCTTTACGGCCCTTCTGGTAATCCGCGGGATTCTGCGCATTGTTGGTGTCGTATTGCGTTACGGATTGCATGGACCATTGAATGGGGTGGTCCGCGATATTTTTCATGATCGCGTGAAATCGAATTTGCGGCGAATCGGAATCGATAGAAATTTCACGTGAGTATTGGAGTCCCGTCTTCGGGTCGGGTGGGCCGTCCAACCGAACAGAGCATTGCGGCGCTTGCGAAGTAATTGTGAAGGCGTACTCGCCATCGTCAAGGGGATCAGAGATAGGGCCGGGCCAGTGATCCTGGTCCTGATCGCCTTCCGGCATCGGCCAGATCTTGTCTCCACCATAGTTGAACCAGCGATGCTTCCCCTGGGCGGCGGACGGCGGAAAGCACTGGCCCCTATTTTTCGGGCTAACAAAAAGATACGGATGACCATCGAAAACAACCTGCATCACACGTCCGCCAAGCTGCGGAACAATAATCAGCTTCAGCGAAGAATTGGAAATCTGCTGAGCTCGCCACCCTTCGAAATCACTCCCTTCGATGCGGCAGGCAGTCCCCTGCTCTGCGGGAGGCTTCACGGGCGCTTGCTGTGAACACATGCATACCGCCAATGTGGCGCACATCAGCAATGAACCGAGCCCGCGCAAAACGGAACGACCGGGATCGCCCACGCTCGACCTCACAAGGTTAGAGCCGTCCGAATTTCTTCACCGCTTCCTGGATGGACTTGAGTTTTTCGATGTACGCGTACATCGAGTGCTCCTTGAAGTCCATCTCTTGCGCCAAAGGAAGAACCTTCGCCGCGTCTGCGCGCGGAACGACAACGACACCGTCCATGTCTGCCACAACGATATCGGCCGGTTTTACCTCGACCCCGTCGCATACGACCGGAATATTGGAGCCAGCGAAACGGTAGTGGTGAATTGAAGTGGACGGCACAATTCCCAACGAGTAAACGGGGAAACCAATCTTCTGCAGGTAAGCGACGTCGCGCACGCCGCCATCGATCACGGCACCCGAAAATTCCCGCGCTGACATTGCTGTACCCATGAGGCCGCCCATTCCGGCGATGTCGTT